>Ga0255781_10000868_pt1 | contig 24652 bp, 22 predicted proteins | sample 101ome_21_FD_179979 | JGI IMG/M metagenome (GOLD analysis project Ga0255781, IMG submission 179979) | Coastal salt marsh microbial communities from the Groves Creek Marsh, Skidaway Island, Georgia - 101413BT metaG (version 2) | ecosystem: Environmental > Aquatic > Marine > Intertidal zone >... | reverse complement strand
TGCTGCGTCTGTCCCCTGTCACACCCGAGGACGGAGAAGGTTGGCAATGGTCGTGGTCCGAGGCCACGTACGAGTCCAAAGCCTTCCAGTACTGGGCGCCCAAGCAAACCTTAGCGGTGCCCCTGTCCACCTACAGGTACACGGACAGCTACGAGGACGGTCGCTACACCTGGTCGTACGAATACGTTTCCAAGTTGATGCTGGTTCATGTCGACGAGACCAACGGCTCGTTGTCCGTGCATGGCGAGGTCAACCACTCGTCGTTCTTTGGAGCAGAGGATGGCCAACACTACTGGTGGAACGACCAAAGCATCCGCCGTTCGATTTTCATGGGCGATTACGTGTACGCCATCTCTTCCGCCGGTGTCACGGTCACCCACTTGGACACCCTTGAAGAAACGGCCAGGGTGGCCATCCCCCACGAGAACCGGTATGCCGTGACCGATGATGAGGTGGCTGAAGACGAGGAACCCAACGACACCAAATCGGTGAGCAGCGATGACGATGGAAACGGTACCGAGGGCACAGCCAGCGAAACGTCAGGTGGCGGTTCGACGAGCGACAGTGGGTCCACGGAATCCGAGGCCACCGACGACGGTGCAAACGACGAAACCGATGCCTCAGGCAATTGACGGTGATGGAGGGATCGGTTCATGGGAACCCCGTTGTCGATGAACAGGTCCAACCAAGCGCAAGGTGTTGGCAAAACTCAGCCCCTCCGAGAGGTCAGCAAGTCCGCGCGCAAGGGGTTAAACGAACAACAAAACGACACCACACCGTTCGAATAGGTGGTAGATTTGACCGATTGCGTGGGATTGGTGGGGTGCGGACGATGGGGTCAAAAGCACCTCGACGTGCTCCAACACCTCCGTTCATCGGGGGTCCTGAACCGTCTCGTGGTGTGCGACACGGACCCCACAGCACTCGTCAACCTCGACGTGGACGCCACATACACCACCCTCGATGACATGGTGGACAACGAAACGCTCGATGCTGCCGCTGTCGTCACGCCCCCCAACACTCACCTCACGATCATGGCCGTGCTTGCGGAGCTCGACATCCCCCTTCTCGTTGAAAAACCGCTGAGTGACGACCAGGTTGCCGTCGAACCGGCGCTCGATCGGCTGAGCGCCAACACCACACTGTTCGTGGGCTTCCTGCTTCGCCATCACCCGTCGGTTCAACGGCTGCATGAAACGGTGGTGAAGGGCGACTTGGGCCGTTTGAGGTCCTTCGAATACCGTCGAACGACGGTTCGCGCTTCACCCATGGGTGCGAATGCGCTCAGCACACTGGCCGTGCACGGATTGGACTTGCTGGCCTTCATGGCCGACGCCCCCCTCATGGACGGAGAAGTGGAGACTTTTCTCGCCGAACCAACCCGCGCCTTCGTGGTGATGCGAATGGGCAACGGGATACATGGCACGATTGAGGTGGCTTGGGATGCGAAGGAGGAGCGTCGGTTGGTGGCGGTGGAGGGCGAGTTCGGCCGCGGTGAGGTGGATTTTGGCACGGACATGGCACACATCGTCGTCAACGGCACGGCCACGTCGTCCCCCCCTCCGCTGCGGTCGGCACTGGAGGAGGAATGGTTGACGTTCTTGAGCGCAGTTGAGGAAGCCGAGCCGCAGGTCCATCCGCCGGTCGCCGTTCTGCGCGACCAAGCGATGTGGCTGGCACGGTACGGTGCGTCCAACGTCGCCGATAGCGACCTTCACGGTTGCGAGAATTGAAGAACAGCCCCTGCTTCGCCAACACCATGGGACTCGAGTTCTCGACCGTCCAACGCATGTTCGGTGCCAGCCTGGTGGCCGCTGTTGGCGTGTGGTTCCTCCAGGGCGCCATGGTGGACGCCGTCTTGACACTCATCGCTTTGTGCTCGTTGACCGCCATCGTCTGGGGTCTGTCCGAACGCACCGAGACGTTCAGCGCCCTCAATCTGACCGGCAGCGGGCCGTGGGAGATGTTGGCTGTTGTGGCCAGCATCGTGGTGTTCGCTCAAGTCTCGATGGCCGTCTGGGCGTTTCCCACGGTCGGCGCTTACATTCTTTCGCTGTCCTTCATCGGATCGTTTTGGGTCACCGGGTACATGATGCAACCCAACGGCGCCTGATGGCGGCCACCCTTTTGGTGCGATTTCAAGAGCGAAGGGTCAAGGGCTGCGACCACATCATCACCTCATGGCCACCCACGGCGATCACCCCGAACTCCCCGAGAGCCTCGAGTCGTTGCTGATGAGCGACGTCCACACGGTCTTCCTCAAGGCCGATTGCCCCGCACGTGTGAAGCGCGGCAACATCGGCCAGCTGAAACTCGTTGAGGTGGACGAAGCACCCGATGCCTGGGACACCTTGGCCCTTGAAGCCCTTGAAGAACGGTTGATGGATTTGGTGGAGGACAACCGTCACCGGAGTGATTGTTTTCTTGAAATCGATCGAACCGGATGCCGGGTCATCCAACTGGGCGACCTTCGCATCACCTCGGCGTGGCCGCCGTTTTCCGATGCACGGGAGATCACCGTGGTTCGGCCGGTGGCCAAATTGAGCATCGGTGACTATGAACTCGACCAGCGCCTCATCGATCGACTGCGCAACCACCATCGCGGCGTGTTCATCTGCGGTCGACCCGGTTCTGGAAAAACCACCCTAGCACAAGCCATTGCGGAATACTTGGACACCGAGGTGGGCGCGCTGGTCAAGACCATGGAGGCGCCGCGTGACCTGCAACTTGACGGGCGCATCACCCAATACGCGCCTCTCGAGGGCGACTTGGAAAAAACAGCCGAGATCATTTTTCTTGTACGGCCAGATTTCGTCATTTTTGACGAGGTCCGCCGAGCCCGCGACTTCGAAATTTTCGCCGATGTCCGCCTTGCGGGTGTGGGCTTGTTGGGCGTGACCCACGCCAACTCGGCCCTCGAAGCCATCCAGCGCCTCATCGGTAAGGTTGAACTGGGTTTGGTCAGCCAGGTGCTGGACACTATTCTACATGTTGAGTCAGGCGCCATTCAACAGGTGCTTGAACTTCGTATGACGGTCAAGCCCCCCACTGGCATGCAGGAGGAACTGGCCCGTCCCGTCATTGAAGTGGTGGAATTTCCCAGCGGGAAACTCACGCACGAAATGTTTGCGTTCGGCTCCGAGATCGCCGTGGTCCCCGTCGAAGGGCGGGTCAACAACGGCACGAGTCCTTTGCAAGCGATGGCCAAGCAAACCGTGGTCGACACGGTCCGCCAATGGGTGGGCGTGGAGTGCGAAGTGGTGTTTTCGGGGACCTCGTCGGCCACGATCTATGCGCCATCAAACATGGTGGCCACCTTGGTCGGCAAAGGTGGAGAGAATGTTCGTCAACTGCAAGATGAACTCGGAGGGCTGCGATTGACCATTGATGCGTTCGAAAACATGCCCGAAGGCATGGAACGCCCCAACCGGTTTTGGTACGACGATCGCCGCCAGCAGAACAAAGGCGGTTCCGGCAAGCGTCGCAACAAGCAACGAAACAAGCGTTGAGCCCCAAAACCGCGAACTGAACCGCGTTTTCTGCAGCCCGAAGTGGAGTATCTTTAAATGTCAAAGGAACGGCCATCCAAGCAGAGGTTGCTCTCATGTCGGATGGGGAAACGGCAGGAACCGAAGACGAAGTGGTGGAACAAATCGCTGCACAGGACGCCAATCAACCCGCCGACGACGGCGAGTGGTTGAACGTGACCTCCAGCGAAGAGGGCACGTCCGATGAGGCGGTCGAAGTCGCTGCTGAACTTGCTGAGCCCGTTGAGGCAGCTGCAGAAGAAGAAGCCCCCACGAATTCAGAACCCGAGGCCGAACCCGCTGCGGCTGCACCGGCCGCCACCTCAACCGCTGGAACTGCTGCCCCAGCAGCCGGCGCACCAGCAGCCCCCGAAGCCTCCGGCCTCGCTGCGTTTGTCCTGAACAACAGATCGTGGTTGAACGCCATGTCGTGGTTGATGATGCTCTACGCTGTGTGGGCCGTGATTGAAGTTCTTTCCAACACGTGGCTCCACGGTTTGCAAGGGCTTTCCTTGGTCGATACGGGGACGCCCACCAACATTGACCCCAACGACCTTCAGCGCAACAACGCCGGCTGGGTGATCGCCACCGGTGCTGTTTTTGGTTTGCTTGGCCTGGGCATCCAGTACATCTACCAGGGCGCCCCCATCGTTGACGCTTCCATGCGCACCACCGCCTCCCTCATCCTTGAGCAAACCATGAACGCTCAAGCCCGGGACGAGGAGATCATCGCTAAGGCCGAACAGGCTGCTGCCGCTGCAGCCACGGCTGCCGCTGAAGCCGCTGCAGAGGCTGCTGCCACCGCAGCCACCGAGGCAGCCACCATCGCCGCCGCTGAAGCCGCCACCGCTGCTGCAACCGAAGTCGCACGTGAGACGGCCGAGGACACCCTCTTCGACATGCTCGAAGCATCGAACAACGAGGACCTCGTTGATGAGGAAGAAGGCGGGGACGAAGACGGGGAAGCAGAAGCTGAAGCTGAAGCAGAAACCGAAGCCGACGAGCCAACATCGGAGGAAACCGATGCTGCTGAAGAGGTCACGGGTGACGAAGAGGCAACCCCCGAATCCGAAACGGAAGAGGAGGCCGGCGACACCGAGGCCGAACCTGAGGCCGAAGAGGCGTCTGAATCGGGCGAAGAACATGCAGACGAAGCCGCTGATGCAGCCGAAGAAACGGTTGAAGAAACGGTTGAAGAAACCGCCGAATCAGAGGCGCCAGCGCCATCCGCCGACGAAGGCGAAGAATCAAAAGAAGACGAACCTGCGGCGGAAGTGTCCGAGGACACACCGTCCGCTGAAGAGGCCGTTGAAGAAGAGGAAGAAGAACCCTCCAACAAAGCAAGGAAATTCTGAGGTGAAAACATGTGGGAACATCGTAGTGTATCGAACCGACTATTCGAAGAAACCGGCCGTACGCAGCCAACCGAGACGTACGTCAAGCTGATGGACGAAGTGGAGGCCGTGGTCTCCGACGCACAAACGGACAAGTTTGATGCTGAAACCTTCATGTCTTACATCCCCCGGAAAGGCCCTTGGGAAGAAATTCCCGCATCCGACCACTCCATGGCGGACGCTCGTCAGCGCTACATCGGTCCTGCTGAAGCCAAGTTGCTCAACACCAACATCATCCTGGGTTCCACGTGGATCGACTCCGACCGCTTCAAGTTTGAGCGCCGCATCGAAAGTGTGGCTGACTTCCTGAAGCAGAAGACCATCATCAACGCCAACATGTGGACACCAAAGCAACTGTTCACCACGCAGACGTTCTTCTTCTGCTCGACCGGGGACGAAGACCGAATGGGCGGGGCCATCCTCGAAGGCGACACCCGAAGTGAAGACCACCCCTTCTTGGGCACCGCCGACCGTGAATTCGCTGAGTGGGAAACCATCCTTTGGGGCCTCGGCCACCGCGGTGTTGTCCCTGACTCAGACCCCCTCGACCGCGTGTACTACCCGTCGCTGATGCACCGCAACGTGTCGTTCAACAACCGATTGGGCTGGATTCGTTACTCGCCCGCTGGTTTCGGAAAGGACGCCTCAGGCTACCTCATGACCAAACCCTCCACCTGGATTTGGCCAGCTGTCAACGGCAACCGTGAAACCGCTACGGCCTTCAACCTCCTCGTGAACTTGCCCGACCGCCGTTCTTCGTTCGGTGAAGAAGGCATTTCGGATATTTTCCTGACCACCGGTAAGACCTCCCTTTACACCATGATGGGCATGATGTCCTCCTCCACCGTCCGCCAAGCCTTTGGCGCCGGTTCAGAGATGGTGCCGTTGGAAATGCACTGCATTGAACCCGGTCTTGACGAGTGGATCGCCAACTCCAGCGATGAAGACAAGTACAGCCGCCTCTTTGAGGTGTGTGCAACCCTTGGGTACCTGCTCACCGACCCCAACATCGGAACGCTCGGTGGCGCTTCCAAGCGCCGACGCTTGTTGTTGTACCCCGCTGATCAAGGCAACCTCTTGACCTGTGCCAACGCCAGTCAGGTGGCTGACCACGCCCTCAAGTCCAACTACGGTGCCACCGTGTTCACCAAGCTGGACCAAGCCGACTTCATGAATCGCGTGACCCGTCGATTCAAAGCCTACGCCGACCTTGTTGCCGCCAGTGACGTGGCCCGTGGTGCTCGATGGATCAGCCAAGCTGAGATCGATGGCGAGAAAGTCATCGGGCCCAACGTCCACTCCATCCTTTCCGTGCGTGGTTACGACATTCTCAACATGCAGGAGTACCTCGACACCTTCAACGATGTCTCGGCCGCTCCCGAGCGCTTGATGCGTCGTGTGATTCAATCGGTGGCCACGAACGCTTTGAAGACCGTGTACCCCATGGATCTCTTGGGCGAATCCGCCGGATCTGCGCCGTTTGAGCACATCTTCAGCGGTGGCGACGACAACCCGCTTGTGTACTACACCGACGTCCGTTTCCTTGTGCCCACCTCCATTGACAAGTTGCGCTACCAAACCTCCGCTCGCGGTGCTGACCGCGGCCGCATGCGTGAGGCCTACCAAGCCCTCACCAACGCCGACCCCATGACCACCTTGTCCATTCAGGACCTGTGCTTGCCGTTCCTCGCCGACCTTGGTGCAGACACTTGGCAGACCGGCACGGGCATCCGTGAGAACGAGATCGTCGTTGAAGTGACGATGGCCGTGAACCCCGCTCGTGTTTGGAAGGCTTACCTTGAGCCAACCACTGAGGAAGTCTTCGACATGCCCAAGGGCGACCAAGGCACGGCCGCTCAACTCTGGGGCGACGTGTTCATGTCCAACACCGTCCTTCACGACAAGATGACCAAAGACGGCAACGAGCACTACCTCAACCTGCTGAAGTTGGCGTACCACTGGTCCAACAACGAAGCGCAGAAGAAGCACAAGTTGGGCAAGTACGCCAAGAAAACGACCGCTGCAAAGAAGAAGTGACGCCCCTCCTCCAAGGGGTTCAAGTGTGAGGCACCACCCGGTTGAGGGTGATGGCCACCCCCAACGACGGCAGCGGGCGCGCTCCTGTGGCCATCGTTCGTCCGACAACCTCTGTCACCAGCGGCGTTGGCGTGACCCAGAAGTTGGTTACGGCAGCGGTTGCGTTTGGTAACCTCATGCAGGGGACCTTCGGGCCGCAAGGCCTCGACAAAATGCTCTACAAAACCAATGGAGAAACGGCGGTGACCAACGACGGGGCCAAAATCATCGCCGAGTTGTTGGTCAAACATCCTGCCGCCAAAGCCTTCGTTCAACTTGCTGAAGCTCAGGAGCAATCCTGCGGCGATGGCGTCACAGGTTGTGTGCTGATTGCAGGCGAACTGATGCGTGAGGCAGGCCGCCTACTGGAACGCAGGCTTCATCCACTCGTGTGCGTGAGCGGCTTTCAACTCGCCCTTGAGGTGGCGCTTCAACACGGCGAGCGTGTGGCGGTTCCTTTGGATGACCACCGCCACCTGCTCGACGTGGCCCGTACGTCCATGGCAGGCACAACGGCGGACGTGATGGACGATCGCCTGGCTGATTTGGTAGTCCAAGCCGTCAACGCCGTCCAACACCCCGATGGCACGGTTCACTACGAAGACGTGCGCATGACCAAGCGGACGTTCGGCAACCTCAACGACACGATGCTGATCAAGGGCATGGTCCTCGAAACCCCGCTGGTCCTCGATCGTTTACCACGCCGTCTGGACGGCGTCAAGGTGGTCGTGTTGTCGTGCCCCTTGGAGCTCGAGTCCACCTCCCGTGATGCTGACATCGAGGTGGAAACCACCGAGCAATGGACCGCCTTCATCGAAGCCAATGAACGGCTCTTGAAGGCTAAAGTTGACGCCATTCTGGCGTCCGGCGCCCGTGCGGTGTTTTGCGCTGGAGCCATCGATCCGAGGGTGCTGCATGCTTTGGCCGACAAGGGTTGCTTTGTTCTTGGTGCGTTGGAGCGCCCGACGGTGGACGACATTGGGAAAGCCACTGGGGCTCACGTGTGCGACCACCTTGACGACCTTGAGGTCGCTGACCTTGGGGCCTGTGAGTCGTTGTGGATTGAGACCTCTGAGGACCTCGACGGGCGGCGCGAACGCATCATCCTCGACGCTGGCGACCGGGCAGGATTGGCGACGCTCGACGTCGGCGGCGGTGATGGCGTCGCCGTGGAGGAGACCATTCGAGGATTGCACGATGCGTTGCGTTCCACGGCACTCGCCGCATCGACCAAGGCCGTGATGGTGGGCGGTGGGGCTTACCACATGGGGGCATCGCTTGCCGTCAAAGAGGCCGCAGAGCAGCAACCGGGCAGGGAACGTCTGGCGATGGAAGCGTTTGCTCGTGCCTTGGAAATTGTCCCAGCAACCCTTGCGCAGAACGCAGGCGTCGACCGGTTGGACACGCTGTTGGCACATCGCGCAGCGCATCGGACGGGATCGGGTGACCATGGGATCGCGCGTAACGGTGAGGTCACGTCCATGTCTGGCGTGCTTGTCCCGCAAGAAACGGTGCTTCACGGGCTTGAATTGGCGTGCGAAACAGCCTGCGGCCTCCTCCGTGTTGACCAGGTCATTTCGGCACGCGGCGACTGATGCCCATCGTGACCCGTCGCTATGTTGAAAGACGATGGATGGGGGAAGTACGATAACGGGTCAACCGTATGAGCGACGCATCTCCAGCACCGCTAGCATTGCTCAGCGTATGGGACAAAACAGGGATTGTGCCCTTCGCCACGTCCTTGGTTGACCTGGGGTTTGAACTGATTTCAACCGGCGGAACGGCGCGTACGCTCACGGAAGCGGGCTTATCCGTTCGCTCGGTCGCTGAAGTCACCGGCCATCCGGAGATTTTTGACGGCCGCGTCAAATCGCTTCATCCAGCGATTCACGGCCCTCTTCTCGCCCGCCTCCACCAACCGGAGGATGCCGACGAACTCAGCCGCCTCGGTTACGGGCGTATTGCCCTCGTCGCTTGCAACCTGTACCCCTTTGCTCAGGCCACAACACAATACCCACCGATGGAGGACGCTGCGTTGCTGGAAATGATCGACATCGGCGGCCCAACCATGGTGAGGGCATCGGCGAAGAACCACCGCCATGTACTGGTGGCAACCAATCCGGATCGCTACGAGACCATTCTCAACACGCTGCGTGAGGCCGGTGATGTGGATGCCGTTGATTCAGCCTTCCGTCGTTCTTTGGCGTTGGAAGCGTTTCAACACACCGCCATGTACGACGCCATCATCGCCGCCGAGCTTCACCGCCGGTATGTGGGTGATGCATCGACGGTGCAAGGGGCAGAAGCGCAACAACCGTTGCTTGCCGACCAGGTTTTGGAAGGCTACACGGGTCGACGTGCGTTGCGCTACGGTGAAAATGCGCACCAGGCCGCCGCACTGTACACATCGCCGCACCACCTCGGTGCTCACGACACCTTGGTCACGGCGACCGTTGAAGGCGGCAAGGCGATGTCGTACAACAACTACGCCGATGCCGATGCGACCCTCCGCTTGTGCCGTTCCTTGTCCACCGACGAATGGCCGGACACACCGCACGCATGTGTCATTGTCAAACACAACAACCCATGCGGCGCAGCGCTTGGTGCCACACAGCGTGAAGCGTTTGAAGCAGCGTTGGCCAGCGACCCCGAGTCAGCGTTCGGTTCCATCATCTGCTTCAATGAACCCGTCGAGGCGTCCACGGCAGAGGCCGTTGGGGACTTGTTTGTCGAGGTGATGATGGCGCCCGGTTACACGCCCGAGGCTCACGCCATTCTCACGGCCAAGGACAAGCGTCGGTTGCTGACCATCGAATCCCCCAACCAACGCTTGGCGCCGTTGAAGCGAAGCCTCGTTCACAAACCGGTGGAAGGTGGTCTTTTGGTGCAGACCGAGGAACCCCCCATCATCGACTGGTCGAAAGCCAGGACCGTGACAAGGCGAGATGCAACGCCTGAGGAGATCGCCAGCATGAAATTCGCCGTCCGTGTGTGTGAACAGGTGAAATCCAACGCCATCGTGCTCGTGCAAGGCACGGCCACCGTGGGCATCGGACCGGGACAAACCAGTCGCGTGGAAGCGGTTCGAATCGCCGCCCGTCGCGCAGGCGAACGAGCCCGAGGCGCCGTGTTGGCCTCGGATGCCTTCTTCCCGTTCAAGGACGGCATTGAACAAGCCGCCGAAGCAGGTGCGGGAGCCATCGTTCAACCCGGGGGCTCCATTCGCGATCAGGAGGTCATTGACGAGGCTGACGCGCGAGGGATGACCATGGTGTTCACGGGGCACCGATTGTTCCGTCACTGACCGGCTCACGGTTCACCTGTGATGTGGATGGCACGTGCCAGCCCACCCACCAGATGCCCGTGATGGCGATGATGGCGATGGTCGTTTGTCCGAATCCGGGGTCACCCAAGCGCGTGATCCACACGATGGAGATCACCGAGACCAGAGCGATCAACCCGCAAATGACGATCTTTGAGTGAAGCGGCAACGCCCGTCCCGAGCGGTAGTAATTCAACAGCAGCTCGCCAAAGAGTCGGTTGGTGAGCAACCACCTGAACAACCGCTGTGAAGAGCGACCGTAAGCATAGCCTGCGGCCACCAGCCAAGAGGTGGTTGGCCAGCCGGGGAGAATCAACCCGATGCCTGCAAAGACCACAAAGAGACTGCCCGCTGCGACCCAAGCCCCTCTCACGAGCGGGTTGGCGCTGGGCTTGTGCTCGGAGAGAACGGCTTCGACAACCGCCTCATCGTCCATGACGCTGTAGTGAATCGCCAAATCCCTTGCAGCAGCGACTCGCGAACCCTTTTTCGAAGGGTCGGGCAACACCGCTTCAGGCACAAACCTCCCACCGGAAGCGTTCCTATAACCCTTGGTTGTTTGAAAACATTTGAAATCTGCTTGCCAAAGCCTTCACACATGACAGGGGATTGGCCGAGCGTCCGCCCGGGTTCTGCGGGGGACCCGGTTCGATGCGCTGTGTTGATCTCCGGCTCAGGCAGCGGTATGGTGGCCCTCGTTGAGCATCAGCAGCGCGAACCGGACTGCGGTCACACCTCGGTTGTGGTCATCTCCAATCGACCGGAGGCAGCCGGTCTCGGGAAGGCCGATGCATTGGGCGTGGCAACCCTGTGTCTTGACCACCGCGACCACACGGGCCCCTCCGCCCGGGCCATGCATGAAGCGACCTTGCTCGATGCGTTGGCGAGTCACCGGGTGGAATTGGTGGTTCTCTCGGGGTACATGCGTCTTCTCAGTCCAGCCTTTTTGGAGGCGTGGGGTGGGCTTGTCGTCAACATTCACCCGTCGCTTCTGCCGGCGTTTCCCGGCGCTCACGCCCACCGGGACGTGCTTTCCGCTGGGGTCTCGGTCACCGGGTGCACCGTTCACGTGGTGGATGGAGGGATGGACACCGGACGCATCCTCGACCAAGTGCCGGTGCCCGTGTTTCCTGATGACGATGAAGCGACGTTGAGTCACCGCGTCAAGCTTGAGGAGCACCGTTTGTATCCGGCCGTTCTCGACCGGTTGGTTTCGGGCGAGTGACCGCACGGTGCACGTTCAGAAGTTGCGGTTGCGAAGATCCTCCGGCCGGTTGTAATTGGCGAAGGAGGGCGCCCACCGTTCGTTGTGGAGCGACGGAAGGCTGGCGGTGAATTCCATCAAGGAAGCTGCGTTCATGGGCAGACGATGCCCATGCGGGATCACGGCCATGGTGGGTTGGCGCCGCCCCTGCGGGTCGACGGGCACCCCGCCTTCGCTTTGGTTCAACAACCACGCCAAAGCGTCGTGTTCCATAGCAAACGCGTCGCAAGGGAGCAACAGAAGCCCCTCGTTGGTTTCGTTCACCAACCAACGAACGACGTCCAGTAAACCGTTGCAATGCGGCGGGTCAGCGATGATTTCACCGCTGAACAGGGCTTGGCGGTCCGCAGAACCGCAGAGCACCAAGGCTGGGCCGGCACCCAAGGCATCCACCATGTGTTGGAGTCTTGGGACCGTGTTGAACATCCGAGCTTTGTCCATCCCCATCCGTTGACTTTGTCCCCCGGCCAGAATCGCCACCCGCATCCTGTTCCCTCAATGCAACCGTTCCAACGCATCGAGGGCGGACTCCAATTCATCAAGCAATCCGCGCACCCGGTCGAGCAGCGCTTTCCGTTCCCGACTCGAACGAGCCTCAGGCAACCACTCCAGCAAACGACGAACATCAACAGCGTCACGGTCAACCGTCCATTGCAACACCGATTCAAGGACCGGGTCCTCGGTGGGCAGCAAGCGCTCAACCATGATGCCTTGTCAAGGTCATCATCCCATCAACCCTCCGATACGAGGAGCCGTTGACGAATGCGCTCATACAATTCTCCTCCCTGGGGGGCATCGACGATGTGCGCCCGCAGGTGTTCCGATGTTGACGCTCGAAGCGAGAGGAACAGCACCGTGTATTGGTGCCATGCTGGACTCTGCCGGCCTGCCGCCAAGATCCATGCATCATCGGGCACCGAGTGCCCTCCCCGCACCAATTCTTCGGCCACTTCAAGGACAGCCAGCAAGGGTTCGGTCCGCTTCAGCAAATGGATGAACGCCATCCAAGGATCTTGCCCAAGGGTGGGCGGGTCAAGGTTGGCCAGCAACAAACCTGCCACGGTCAAGTCCTCCCGCCCATGACGTTTCCACAACCTCGGGATGAGGGTGGCCAACCGGCGAGGGCGGGGGTGGTGCGTCAACAACCAAGACACCATGGTTCGCAAGTCCGACAAGGGGACGCCGTGGTGGAAGCGAAACTCCTGTTTCGAGGAGGTGAGGTCTGTCTTGGGGCGGTTGATGTAGTCCGGTACACACACGCGATAACCCTCATCGAGAAAACGCAACAGCCGCCGATGGGAACGAAGGTTGCGTTGCCGCTGCTGCTCCAACCAATCGTCGAGGTGCGGATTCACCGTCGGTCACCGTCGTTGGTGCGTCGCCGAAGCGAGTCGAACAGGTCGCCCACCATGCCCACCGAATCTCGCAGCGTGGTCATGAGGGTGTCAATCATGGCGTTGTCTTCGTATTTTTCTTGAACCATGTCCCGAAGTTCCTGTTCGATGTCGCTGTGCAGTTCGTTGTCGATGTTGAAGACCGAACGCAGATGTGCCAAGACTCGAAACTCATCCTTTGACAAGGAGGCGTTCACAATGGCCACTTCAAACACCTGTGTGTAGATGTGGCGAAACTGATCGGCTTCAATGATGCGCCCCGTTCCGGAAGTGCGCCCTTCTTGGATGGCCCTGTACACCTCGGCGGGTTCATCGGCGTTCAGTTGCAGCGCCGATGCGAGTTTGATGATGAGGCGTTTCTCTTCCCGAGTCAGCACGCCGTCCATCAGCATCACCTCCACGGTGGAGTGAAACACCTCCAAGGCTCCCACGGTCGCCGACGCCACATATTGTCCAGCGTCGTTCACTTCTTGAAGCAACCGTCGGAAACCTGCATCGGGCTCCTCCCGCTTGGGGGAGGGTTGAAATGCAAGTTGGTTGTGGGCGTATTGTTCACATTCACTCCGCTCCTCAGAGCGGTTGCGACGTGTCCCGGTTTCGGGAACACCGTCGTCCGGACTTGTGCGCAAGGAGGACACAACATGTCACGAAGAAACCAAGGAAACCAAGGAAATCAAGTTAACAAAGGATCCAAAGGAAAAAGCAAGGCCATGAAGTACCAAATTCAGGCTGATATCAAGGTGAACGGCACCGTCCAACGCAAGGACATCATCGGTGCCATCATGGGCCAGACCGAGGGCTTGCTCGGCGATGAACTGGAACTGCGAAAGTTGCAGCGCACGGCGCGCGTCGGCCACGTTGATGTCGACATGGAGACCAAGAACGGCAAAGTGCACGGGACCATCATCATCCCGTCCAGCCTTGACAACGTCGAAACCGCCATCATCGCCAGTTCGCTGGAAACCATTGACCGCATCGGTCCTTGCGAGGCCATCATCAAGGTCCTTGAGATCAAGGACATTCGTGCTACCAAGCGAACCGCTGTGGTGGACCGCGCCAAAGAACTCCTGTTGACGTTGGTCAATTCGGGCGAGGCCGCCTCCAAGACCGTCATTGAAGAAGTGCGTTCGGTGTTGACCGTGGGCACGGCCAAGAATTTCCACGGATTGACCTGCGGCCCCAACGTTGAATCGTCCACTTCATTGATCGTGGTGGAAGGCCGAAACGACGTCCGAAACCTGTTGAACTGTGGCCTGAAGAACGCCATCAGTGCCGACGGCGCTGGCAACATCAAGCAGGAACTCGTTGATTTGGCGAACAGCAAGGAGAGCGTGACGGTGGCCATTGACGGCGACCGAGGCGGTGAAATGCTGTTCATGCAACTGTACGACATGATGAAGGTCGACTTTGTCGCCCAAGCTCCGGTCGGTCAAGAATGGGAATTGCTCCCACAGAAAACCGTCACGATGTGCTTGCAAAAGAAGGTCGATGCTGCGAAATTCAAGCATCAACTCGACAAGAAAATCGCCGAAGATGATGAAAAATTCGGCGGTGACAAGGACTGGGACAAGGACATGGACGAGACGTACGAATCCGAGACCGCTCCAGCCGACATTCAGGAACTGTTCGATGTGATTGAGGAAATGGGAACCAACAAGGCCAAGATTCAATTCGCAGACGGTACGTACTCCGATGAGATCGGGCCGTCGAAACTGGAGAAGGCCATGCAAGAAGCTGAAGAAGCCGAGACCGTGTTGTTCAACGGCGCTGTCACGGGGAAGGTCCAATCCTATGTTGGGCAGTCCACGGCGAGGGTCATCGTTGGTACCAAGCAAGGGAAAGACTTCGGCCCGGTCGACGACCAGACCGTCTGGCTCTCAGAAGTCCACCGTTAAAGCGGATGGGTTAAATCCACACCCGCACCTTTGCAGGCATGGTGGACCTCCCGAGCGGAGACGGTGCGACGAACGATGTCACTGGCGACCCGCCTCTGGATGTCAATGCACCTGTTTCCTCTGTGGGCAAGGCGTCCTCAACAGGGCTTGAGCCAACCGGTTGGTCCCTGCCGGTGCGTGCCGCTCCCATTTTGTCGGAGCAAGGCGAATCCGTGGTCGAATTCCCGCTGAGCCAGCACCGCTCGGGGCGCGTCTCAACGTCACTTGTCATGGACGACCACCTTCTACGTCTTGTGGAAGCACGCTTGGACGACGATGGGATTCGGCGCCTTGATGTGCGCATGGCCTTGGTCAAGGCGCACCTCTCGGGGTATTCACACACACATCTGGACCTGTTTCAACGCATGATGCCGGTGTGGTGGACGTCGTTGGCAGCGGGTTTGTTGATGTCAACCGGTCTGGTCCAAGGTTGGTTCGCGTTGAGCGGAGGTTTGTTTGCGTTTGCCGGACTCGCTGGAATGCTGTTGGCCAAGTTGGATCTCCACCGGTTGTCCTTCTCCGATCATGGCGGGCGTCACGATTTCTACCTGTCCGGGTGGGGCGAAGACCCACACTTGATTCGAAACAGCACGGCACTCCTGGGCCCCGCCTTTGTTGATTTCTTGCGAAACGGTGAGCTCGAAACCGCCCACATCGATGCCGTGGTCGCTTCACTTGCCACGGAAGCGGTGGTGTTGACCCCGTTGCCGGTCAGCACCGGAGCCTTACCAGGTGCACCACGTGCCCTACCGGTGCCAAGCGCACCCCCAACGCCCCAGACTGCAGCAACATCCAACACCTCGGAAATGGCCCACGGGCCGGCTCCGACCAACGCCCCGATGGAAGAGCCCACGCCCTCGACCTCTGAAGCGTCGAACAAGGCACCGCCTTCGTCCACCGTCGATACCCTGCCACCCGGACCCTCAGTCAATCCACCCGGTCCACCGGCATCGCTGCCCGTTCCAGCGCCTCCTCCACGATCTCCTCTTCCACCACCGAACCCCCCTGTGCTTCCACCGGCTCCATTGCCACCGTTGCCGATGCCTCCTTCGCCTGCGGTTCACAGCGCTGAGGATGCGTTGTGGGACGATCTGATTTGATCAGCCGCGCACGCCGCCCGCTGCTGGTGGTTGTGCTGTTCGCACCCATCGCTTGACCTCTGTAGCCAGATCGCCCATGTGAGAGGGCAACGGCCAACGGTCGGCTTCCAACGGCACGGGCCGTCCAAGGCCAGGGATGCGATGGAGGGCCTGGCCCAAGGCCAACGCATCCTGCAAGAAATCACCGGTGGCGCCGGAATGCCTTGCTTCAAGGCGGCGTCGCGTCCAGCGCTGGAGCGAAGGCAATGCGCCCCGCAACTCCGTCAACAATTCGCCCCGACGTTCGTCCTGTTCGTCCCCGGCGGGAAGCAGACGCAGCATCAACCGCAACAATCGCGCCACTCGGATGTCGCGCGGTTGAAGGTTGACGTGCTGAGCAACGGACCGTCGAACGTCGTTCAGTGCGTCCATTCCCCTCGAACCGATGGCGACAGCAGCCTGCTCCAAACCCAGCATCGAGAGCAGGCCTTCCAACGCTGACAGTGCGGATTGGGTGCCCTCGCCTGTGTTGGACGGGCTGGCAACCGGTTCGCTCGTCGTCCCGGGGAGGGCGTCGCGAGGTGTGATGTGCACGCGTCCCGCTCCATCGGTGCGGGGCGGATCCATTGCCGTCACCGTCGGCTCATCGGTGGATACGCCATCGGGCGATGCAGCCATGTCATCCTCATGTTGTGCGACGACCGTACCAAGGGGCGCTGATTCAGCCCTCACCTCATGGTTGGGTTCAAGGTGACGATTCCTTGTGTTGAAGCTTGGCCCAACCCCCCCAACCTGTTCGTCGGCCTTCGCCGCCCCGCCCTCGATGGGGCCGGCAGCGTCGTTTGACACCGCATGCGAGGCATGGACCGGTTCCATCATGTGCGGTTCTTCCGACATGGGTGAGGTCTCGGGCACTGGGCGGGGGCGTTCCTGATGGGCCTCGGTCAGGCCGTGTTCGGTGGTGCCTTCAGACGAAGGCGGCTGTGCTGTGACTGGAGGAGGTGTCCAAAGGTTCAGAACGAACTCCGTGCCGTCCTCAGGTCGTTGACTGAGGTGCGTCAGCCATGCCGGAATGCGTTGAGCGAGGCGGACCAGCGCTTCCGGTTGACGGGCCTGTTGCTGGACATGGAGGGCGAGGTCCACATCCCGGTGCCACGGCAACGCTTCGATGCGCCGCATCAACCGTTCAGCATTGCGTACATGCGGTCGCGCCCAGTTCAGTTCGATCGCCACCGTTCTCGGGTCTTCGTCCAGGAGCCGTTCCCAAGCCATGGTGTTCCAGCCGGCGTTGCGCAAGCGTTCCACTTCGTCACGGAGGCCGACGACGGCTCGCTCGGCGAAGGGCCCGATGTTGGAACCGCCCTCGCCGCGCTCGAGTGCGGTGACATGTGCTTCGAAACCAGCCAACGATAGGTCGTCTGTGGAGCGTTCCTCCAATTGTCCACGGACGATGCGCAGCCGTCCCAGCGCATCCTCAAGCATCGTTCGATGGCGCCGTTGTCTTCGCTCCTTCAGTTCAACATTCGTTCGGAGTTCGTCCACCACCTCGGGCGCCAGCGATGGACGGCGAAGGATCTCAAGGCGAACCTGCTGGTCGTCACGGCCGCCAGCGGACACATCCAGAGCGTCGTACCGGTCGATAAGGTGCATTTGCTCGTCCCAGATCGTGCGTTCATGAAGCATCCGTTCAATGGTTGAACGTGGCTCTTCCATCAATCGCTGCATCCATTCGTCCATGTGCATGCCAGCTTGGCGGTACGGTTCCAACACCGCCAGTCCGTCGAGTTCCAATCGTTTCCATTCTTGTTGCAATGCTTCAAGACGCTGTTCCAGTTCATCGGTCTGGTCAAGATGGCCCATCACATCCTCTAAATCGCGTGTTTTGGAGGGCCACAACCGTTGAAACCGTTCCAGTTCGATTCGGAGTGCTCGGTGCCGGTCGACCGTCTCCGAGATGGATTCGAAGTTGGTTTCCCAATCGTAGAGTTCTTCCGGTCGAAGGTCCCCGCTGATTGGAAACACGAACCCTTCCCTGCGCCAGATGTTCAGTGATTCAGACAGATCCTTCCGGCGTTCTTCCAACCGTTGGCCGGTCTTCACCACATCGGCCCGTCGTTCGGTCAAGCGTTCCATGCCTTCCGGACGGTCTACCGAGCGAAGTTCAGCAATGCGTCGTTCCGCCTCGTCCTTGTCGAACGGGCCGATGAGACGTCGAGCCTCAACGATGGCGTCCTCCACGGCGTGGTGCAACGCTTGCCATGCTTCCACGCAATCCAACGCTTCCATGAGCGTCGCTTGTTCGAGATCAGGCACATCATGCCCGATGTCACGCAAGCCTTCCGCGGTCGCCTTGAGAACATCCCGTTGGCGTCGCTCGTCTTGCGTCATGTGGTTCACGTGTTCCCACAACGCATCGGTTCGCTCAGGCGTGGTAAAGAGCGGTTGAATCAATGCCACGGCCCCATGACTGCTCTCGTCGAGGGCGAAGAGCGCATGGAAGAGACGCAACCATGTCTCCCCTTCACCCGCATCCTCCCACGTCGGTTTGGCAGCTTCGAGCGCCGGCTCCCATGGTGCAAGTGAGGCACTCCATTGATCCATCAACGTACGGGCGTCTGGGACGATCATCGGATCGTTGAGGCACTTTTGAACCTCTCTGGTTTGCTCATCGTCGATGTCCAACGCCGTCGTCAACCGCTCCAGTCGTTCCTGCAACCGTTCAGCTCGCTGAAACGTGCCTTCCAACCATTCGAGTCGATGGTGGATGCGATGTTGGTCTTGCAAGAGAAAGGCGATCAGGTCCGTTTCCGACCATCCGAAGTTCAGCATGGGGGCCAATCGGCCCATGTACCACGCATCGGCGGAGGAGGATTCGGTCATGGGGCTTCACGCTGAGGTCGAGCTTGGAGGCTTTCAATTTGCGTGTTTTCTATGCATCAATGCGTGTTGTTTTGATCGCCCCGGTGCGGGCGAAGGCCTTCCCAAAGGGGGGTCTGAGAGGCCATCACCGCCGCAGACCATAAAGGCACCAACGAACGCTGTGGGTGCATGAGTTTGATGCTCGCAGGCTTCGGCCTTGCTGCAGCGACCGGCCTTGGAGGCCTTGGCTATTGGATGCACCTCACGCGCAACGATCTGCGCAGCCTCTTGGATGCACAACGGGTGTTGCAAGAAGCGCAAGCGACACATTTTCACGGCTTGAACACGTCAACAGCGTCGATTCGTAAGGATTTTGCCGACCTCCAGGGCACCCTCCATGCCCTCCGAGAAATGCACCCTGAGTTGGACGCATCGCTTCATCTCCATGCCTTTTTGGGTGAAGTTGAAGCCTCGCCCGAAGCGTTGAGCGATGTTCACCGGGTTGCCAAGGCGCTTCGGTCGTTGGTCGAGCACGAAACCGCCGAGGATTTCACCACCACCACCTTGTCGCTGGTCCATCAGCGCATGCTGGTTCGCTTGTTGGAAGCGTTGGACCGTCAACACATTGGCGTGGAAGCGATGCACCTCGATGGCGCTGCAGCGCAACGGCTCGGTGTGGCCGCCCTTCACCTTCATCGCCACGAGTGGGCGGACAGTGCATTGAACACAGCGCACCGTTCACAACCCGGCAACTTGGTTGTGCTGAAGGGTTTGGAACACCTCGCACGGTTGCGCGGCGACGATGCGTTGCTGAGGCACTGGCTTGAGGCCCGCATGTTGGTCACGCCAGATGACCCTGAACTTCTCCGAGCGCATGCTCATCTCCTCGCAGCAAACGGTGACCAAGATGCCGAACGGGCCGTCCGACGTTTGGAAGCGATGGGCGTTGATACACCAGCCGACCGCTCTCTCCTGTCCGGATTGAGGGCTCGCGCTGGCGCACGTTCCGAAGCGATCGAGGCCATTGAAATGGCGCTTGAAGAAGACGATTCGAGGGCTGTAGATTGGCTCCAGTACGCCACGTTGCTCGAGGCGGAAGGGGAACTCAATTTGGCCCTTGAGGCCAACGAACGGTGCTTGAGCCTCGACCGTCAATGCGGCGAAGCATGGGCGCTGAAGGCCCGCCTGTGTTCGGTTCGCAACGGGCAGGAGCGGGACGCATTGAAGGCAGCGACGCACGCGGTAGCACTGGGCGCTGGCGGCGTGGACACCTTGTTCCTGAAAGCACACCTCCTGGAGATGGAAGGGTCACATGTTGCTGCAGAGGAAGGCCTGGTGAAGGCCCTGAACGCCGCTCCTGACAACGCTGAACTAAGGGCCCGACTCGCGGGTCGATACCTGCTTGATCTACGGATCGGTGATGCCCAGGCCTTGTTGGACGGCACCCCCTCGGGCATCGACCATCACCTGTTGCACACCGTCGAAGGCCGCCTGCATCTTGCTCGTGCCGACCGTCGAAGGGACGGAACGGGCCAAACGGATGCCCAATTGCTTGGCGTCGCCAAGCGAGCGTTTGAAGGCGCGTTGGCTTTGAATCGAGAATCGGGCATGGCTTGGCTGGGCATGGCCCGAACACAACGGCTCTTGCGAGAACTTGACGTGGCAAGCGAATCCTTGGCCCGTGCGAGCCGATTGATGCCAGAGCACGATCCTTCCGTAGCGTGTGAAGCAGCTCTCTTGGCGCTTGACCAGCACGACCTTGCCTCGGCCAAAGCCCATGCGGACATGGCTGAGGTCAACGGGGCCACCGCCACCACGCTGTACATTCGGGGGAACATCGCGGCCCTCAGCGCTCAATTTGGTGAAGCGGTGAAGCTGTACACCGATTGCCTGACCGCCAATCCAGCCCATGTTCGCGCCCGATTGAACCGAAGTTCGGTCTTGTCTTCCATGGGTGAGCCACAAAAAGCCCTCGACGATGCGGAAATATTGCTGGATTTGGCTCCTCAGTTGGGGTACGCCCGGCTGAGGAAGGGTGAATCGTTGATGGAACTCGGTGATTGGGACTCCGCTTCGGCTGAATTCAAGCACGTCCTTGAGGGCGCGCCGCACCACACCCAAGCCCTCACGAGTCTCGCCAAATGCTACATGGGCATGGGCAGGCCGGAGCGAGCGGAAGGGCCGTTGAACGAAGCCTTGCGGCAATCGCCCGACCACGCACCAGCATGGCACACTCGCGGTCTGCTGTACCTTGAGTGGGACAAGGTGGACGTGGCCCTCAGTGACTTTGAAGCGGCTGTTCGGTGCAACCCCAACCACATCGACGCTCGCCTCAACATCGCATTGATCCATCAGCGCGAGGGGCGCCTTCACGAAGAAGAAGCGGCGTGGCGCGGCTTGCTTGCCATCGACCCAGAGCATCAAATGGCGAAATTGAACCTCAACTCGTGTGAAACAACATTGATGAAGACCACCCGCTAGGGTCAAAGGCAGGTGAGACCATGGACGGTGACCGACTCACGCTCACTCAAACCTTGACTGCGTTGCAGAATTACTTGATGAAGGACGGTTCAATTTCGTCCGAGCATCAGTATTTCTACAAGGAATTCAGGAACATCCTCAACGAGGATGAACACACGGAATTTGACGTGACACGGGTCCGGATGTTGTTGGAAAAAACCCACAAGATCATGGACAACGTGACCGATGAAGATTTTCAAGGCATGGTGCAGGCCGTGCTCACGCAGTACAGCAACGACAACGACGATGCCCTCAACGAACGCATCCGGAAAATGGCACTCGAGGACGCTGCCCGTCAGAAGCTGAGTGCAGAAGAACGCGCCCGCCGTGCTGAAGAAGCCCGCTTGAAGGCTGAAGAAGAGGCCCGGTTGGCTGAGGAAGAGCGCATCCGACAGGAAGCACGTGAAGCCGAAAAGGAGCGTTTGGCTGAAGAGGAACGGGTTCGAGAGGAGGCACGGTTGGCCGAAGAGGCCAGGGTGGCCGAAGAGGCGCGTGCAGAAGCGGAACGCCAAGCTGAATTGGACCGGTTGGCCGAAGAAGCACGCCTCGAAGAAGTGGCTCGACAAGCGGCCGAAGAAGTCCGTCGAGAAGCCGAGGCACGTCGCGCAGCCGAAGAAGCCGCTCGACGAGAAGAGGAGGAGCGTCTTGCCGAGGAGCGTCGCGCAGCCGAAGAAGCCCGACTGGCAGAAGAGGCCCGCAAAAAGGCCGAGGAAGACGCCATGGCGAACGAAAAAGCAGCCTACTGGGACGCACAAGCCGCACAGGACGGTAATGCAGCCACGTTATCGGTTGAAGAAAGCGCCCCAAGCGGTGGTTCCAACCTACTGTGGATCGTGATCGGGGCTGTGGTTGTGGTCGGTGGCGCCGCCGCCGTCTTCCTGTTGTGAAGCGAACCAAGGCATTTTGAAGCCAAGGGCGGTCCACACGCCATGAGCCTCAGCATCGGCGACCAAGCCCCAGATTTCGAACTCAAGAACGCCAACGCCGCTAAGGGCAAACCGCTCATGAGCCTGAGCAGCGCCATGGGCGAAGCCGGTGTGGTCGTGGTCTTCGAGTGCAACCATTGTCCCTATGTGGTCGCCAGCATCGGCCGGATGAACGCCATGGCAGACCGTTGTACGGCAGCCGGCGTTGGTTTTGTTGGGATCAACTCAAACGACCCCGTTGTCTACGCCAACGACTCGTTTGAACACATGGTGAAGCGGGCCGACAACGGCATGCCTTACCCCTACCTTCACGACGACACCCAAGCGGTGGCCCACGCCTACGGCGCCAAGCGAACCCCCGAGTTTTTCCTGTTCAACGCCCACGGGGAACTGGTCTACCAAGGCCGAATGGACGACAATCCGAAGGACCCCTCGCAGGTCCAGTCAACGGAATTGGCGGATGCACTCGATGCCATGCTCAGTGGAACAGCACCCGCCGTGCACACCACGGAATCGATCGGTTGTTCCGTGAAGTGGAAGGCTTGAGCCGGGTGAACGTTGTGTCGGGTTGCCGCCGTCAATGCGATTGGGACGAACACATGGTGTGCCGCTCGTGCGGCATTGATTACTCACCGCCGTTGCCTGACAACGAAGAGGAGTGATCAGTACTGTTCCAACACCAGTTCAGTGGTGGTGCTGGCGATTTCTTCGGGCGCTGCCAACCACATTTTGTCCAGCAGCGTTCGAAGGGCCATGGTGTCGTCCACGTGAACCAACGCCACGAGATCGGCTTGGCCGGAGACCTCGTAGACGATTTCAACACCGTCCCAGCCCGTGACTTCCGAGGCGAACGATCCGATTTCTGAGCCGGGTGCTACTTTGATTCGGATGAGGGCGGTCAGACCGACGCCACCTTCGCGGATGGTGTAGCCTCGGATGGTACCGTCCTCTTCCATGGTGCGGATGTGGGTTCGAACCGTGCGCTCGCTCGCACCGACTTCGCTTGCGAGGTCGACATAGGACATCCGACCGTTTTTTCGAAGCTGGGCAAGGATGGCACGATCAATTTCAGCGATGCGGGGCATGGGGGAGCGTTATGTTGCAACTATATCAAACCTATCCGGTAAATTTCGCCCCCACATGACCCGAAAACGACGCATGAACTAAGAATACATCCCCTAAGTGGAAAAATACACGACTCTCGGCACTTCGTGGGGTTCAAAAACAAGTTTGGTCACCATTTTTTTGATGCGCGCCGAGCACGCCAGCAACGAAGCCGGCTGGCAAGAATACCTCGACCACGTGTCGCGCTGTGACCTGTCGCAGCGTCAACAGGATTGGCTCCAAGTCGATGTGCGCGCCATGTTTTCGTCAACACCGTTGGTTCACCACGAACTTGAGCCGTCCTCCGGTGAATCCTTGCTGTTTTTCTCCGAATCCATTGTCATGCTCTGCCCCCAACAACGCATTCTTCACCATTTCCCGCGTCACTTGATTCACTGCTTCGTTGAGGACCGTCGCCACCACGCCATCCGGGACGACGACGTGCTGTTCAGGGCCGAACTCTTCTCGATTTCACCCTTGGAAGAACAACTGTGTTGGGTGACGCAATGCGAGGAGGCGCACGAAATCCCGTCCATTCAACAGCGCATCGCACGTTGGATGCGTTGGTTGAACCGTTCCTGAGCGACGCGCCATTCAAAGACCGAACCCCCACATCAAGAACGGGGCATCACATGTCGGGGTACATCACCGGTCTCAACGGTCGCATGGTTTTGGACAGTCGGGGTCGGCCAACCGTTGAAGTCGATTGTTTCGTTGATGGTGTCTTGCTCGGTCGCGCCATCGTGCCATCGGGGGCATCAACCGGCGCGTACGAAGCACTGGAGTTGCGCGACAACGACTCAACCCGGTATTTGGGCGGCGGTGTGACCTCCGCCGTGAACAACGTCAACGATCACCTCGAAGAAGCGTTGGTGGGCCTGCCGGTCGATGAACAGAACCTCATCGATGAGGTCATGCTTGAGCTCGACGGGACGCCGAACAAGGCCAACCTCGGCGCGAACGCCATGCTGGGCGCCTCCATGGCCTGCCTTCATGCAGGAGCTGCCCTGCATGAACTGCCGCTCTGGAAGTACATCGGTGGGGTCGCCGGCGGCCTGATGCCCGTGCCGATGCTCAACATCCTCAACGGCGGTGCTCATGCAACCTCAAACGTGGACGTTCAGGAATTCATGGTCATGCCCCACGGCTTTGACAGCTTCCAAGAGGGGCTTCGGGCCGGTGTCGAATGCTATCATGCCTTGAAGAAGGAACTCAAGCAGGACGGTTTGTTGGGCGGCGTTGGCGACGAAGGG
>Ga0255781_10000856_pt1 | contig 24776 bp, 29 predicted proteins | sample 101ome_21_FD_179979 | JGI IMG/M metagenome (GOLD analysis project Ga0255781, IMG submission 179979) | Coastal salt marsh microbial communities from the Groves Creek Marsh, Skidaway Island, Georgia - 101413BT metaG (version 2) | ecosystem: Environmental > Aquatic > Marine > Intertidal zone >... | reverse complement strand
TCGGACCTATCTCCGCCGCCGACGGGGCAAACCCGGTGGATGATCCCGGATCGCCCGGATCGGTATAGCCATGACCGCACCGGCCTCCTTCATTGACTCTTTCGACGGCTTCATCGTCGATGCCGACGGTGTGCTGTATCGCGGATCCGCGCCCGTGCCGTACGCCATCGACGCGATGACCGAAGTGGCGCAGTCTCGGCCGTGGTGCGTCGTGACGAACAATGCCGCGAATGCACCCGGGGTCGTCGCGGAGAAACTTCGTGGCCTGGGTCTGGATGCCAACGACGACAACATCGTGACCTCTCCGCAGGGCGCCGCTGTGTTCCTCGCCCAGCACGACGTCGCGGCATCGGCGCGCGTTTATGTCGTCGGTGGAGCGGGCATCGACCACGCTTTGCTCGAAGCAGGGTTCGTCCCCGTTCGTGAACCCGACCCCAACGCGGTGGCCGTCGTTCAAGGCTTGGGCATGGAGGTGTGTTGGAGCGACCTCGCCAACGCCGGGTACGCGATCCAATCCGGAGCGCTCTGGGTGGCCACGAACCCGGATACGAGCCTGCCGACCGAGCAGGGGCTGGCGCCAGGAAACGGGGCGCTCGTTGCCGCGCTAAGTGCCACCATCGGTCGGCAACCCGACGCCGTCACCGGTAAGCCAGAACCGTTGCTCTTCGAGGTAGCGGCCCAGCGATTAGCAGCAGGCACGCCGCTCGTCATCGGTGATCGCGTCGATACCGATATTCGCGGGGCGAATCGAGCGGGCATGGAATCCCTGTTGGTCCTCACCGGGGTGGTGCAGGCGCGAGACCTCGCAACGTTGGTGTCGGTCGACCCAGAGTTTCGACCCACGTACCTCGCTGCGGATCTTCGGGCACTGGCCGACACCGTGGACGGTGCCCGCATCGCCGACACCGAGGCGGCGGGTGGCGGGGCTCTGGGAGAGGTGCGGCGGCTGCTGGCTCGGAGTTGGGCAGGTATCGAGCCGCTGTCAGAGAGTGATCCGGCGCTGGTCAATGCGTGTAGCGCGCTTGCCGATGACCTGCGTCACCCGTAACTGTTTCGCCAGGGAACGATCGATGCCACGGAACGGCGTTGCTGGCGCACTAGGCTGGAACGTAAGGAGGCGGCAATGGTGATGGACGCGTTGAAGGGCTACGTGCAATTAGCCACCGGTCTGACCGAGGTGACTGCGGCGAAGGCGCGCGATGCGGCGTCGGCATTGGTCAACCAGGGCATGCAATGGACCGGCAAGTCCTCCGATGCCATGGAGTCGGTGCAGGACATCGCTGATGATCTCCTGGTGACATCGCAGCAAAACCGCGAAGCGCTCATGGAGATGATCCGCACCGAAGTGGATCGGGCGGTCGGCCGTCTAGGTTTCGTCCGCGAAGACGAACTCGCCGCATTGCGGGCGCGCGTGGAGCGTTTGGAGAGCGGAGCCGACGCACCGTCGACCGCGTCTGAGGCACCGTCCGCCGGCGCTGACGAAACGCCGGCGCCGAAGGTGAAGAAGAAGGTGGTCCCTGAATGACGTCGGGCGAGTGGGATTCGGCTCCTGATCAGGACGCCTCAGGTGAAGGTGTCTCGGGCGATGACGCTTTGACCGACGCTCTTTCGGACGATGACGTTCTCGTCGTCGACGAGGTAGTGGCGCCGGAGGTAACGCCGTCTCCCGATGCCGTGCTCCCGGTCTGGGAGCCCACCGGCAACGCCGACGTCGACGGCGCACTCGATTCCTTGCATGCACTCGCCGACACCGACGTGACACAGCATGTGGGTGTTTTCGAAGAAGTAGAGAGCGCTCTTCGGGCAACGCTCAACGGCTTGGTAGCCGAGGACGAGGCGTCCGGGTAGGAGTCCGTCATGACCCGACGTCGGTTAGACGCCGAGTTGGTGCGCCGAGGCCTGGTTTCCTCACGCGAGCAAGGCCGGGCCGCGATCGAGGGGGGCCGCGTCAGCGTCTCGGGAGTTACCGCAACGAAAGCCGCGACCCAGGTGGACGATGCGGCCCCGATCGAACTGGTCGCCGAACCCGGGTCGGATTTCGTTTCCCGAGGCGCCCACAAGTTGACCGGAGCTCTGGAGGCGTTCGGTCTCGACGTCAGGGACGCGAATGCGCTGGACGCCGGAGCCTCGACCGGTGGCTTCACCCAGGTTCTCCTGCAGCGGGGTGCTCGCCACGTGATCGCCGTCGATGTCGGGTATGGGCAGTTGGCGTGGTCGTTGCGATCTGACGATCGGGTGACGGTCCTCGAGCGCACGAACGTTCGACACCTCGACGCCTCGCGTGATGCGCTGCCCTACCCGCCAGATCTCGTGGTCGCTGACCTGTCGTTCATTTCGCTCACCGCCGTCCTGCCGGCCCTGGTGACCGTGGTCGCACCCGCGGCGAACCTCGTCCTGATGGTCAAGCCGCAGTTCGAGGTGGGCAAGGAACGTGTCGGCTCGGGAGTGGTGACTAGCCCGGACCTTCGACGCGAGGCGGTGGCCCGCGTGGTCTCGGCCGCCCAGGCCGAGAAACTCGCGATCTTCGGGGTCGCCGCGAGTCCGCTTCCCGGCCCCAAAGGAAATGTCGAGTACTTCCTGTGGATGGGCAAGGTCGGCGGTGACGCGGCCGAGCCGAACGAGCATGATGGCGCTATGGAGCGTGAGGATCGAGTCTCAGCTGGCTTGTCGGCTGGCTTGTCAGCGGCCGAGATCGAGTCGGCGATCGCCCGGGCAGTGCAGGAGGGTCCGCAATGACGGCGTCCACACCGGTGCGCGTCTTCGTGGTGGTGAACACGGCGAACGCCGACGCACGCCCGGTGGCCCGCTCGGTCGTCGAGGCGCTCCTGGAGTCGGGCGCCCACATCAGCGGTGTGACGGAGGACATCGAGGCACTCGATATGACGTCCACCGAGGGGATCGATCCAGTTCCGTCGGATCTGTCTGCCGATCCCTCCGGGGGTCGGGTGGGGGCCGATGTGGTCGTGGTCTTCGGCGGCGACGGAACCATCCTGCGGGCTGCAGAGCTCGCCGAACCCGGAACACCGTTGCTGGGGGTCAATCTCGGCCATGTCGGTTTTCTCGCCGAGGCGGAACCCGAGGACGTCACGTTCGTCGTTGAGTCGTTGATTGAGCGCCGGTGGTCCGTCGAGGAGCGCACGCGGTTGAACGTGTCGGTTCTTCGTGAGGGCACCATTGTCGGGGGAACGTGGGCGGTGAACGAGGTGAGCCTGGAGAAGGGCACTCGGGAGCGCATGATCAACGTCTTGGTCGAAGTTGATGGTCGACCGTTGTCCCGGTGGGGGTGCGACGGTGTTGTGTGCGCGACGCCTACGGGATCCACCGCGTACGCGTTCTCCGCGGGTGGGCCGGTGGTGTGGCCGGAGGTTGCCGCTCTTCTCGTGGTGCCCCTGAGCGCCCATGCACTCTTCGCGCGGCCGCTGGTGGTGTCCCCGAGCAGTGCGATCGCGCTCGATCTGGAGCCGGAGTCGCAAGCCGTTTTGTGGGCCGATGGACGCCGGACTATCGATGTTCTGCCCGGTGATCGGCTCGTCGTCTCCGCCGATGAGCAACCGGTGCGCTTCGCCCGCCTGGCACCAGCGCCGTTCACCGATCGTCTGGTGGCGAAGTTCGATCTGCCTGTCGACGGTTGGCGTGGGCGTCAGCGCCCGTGAGCAGTAGCGAATGATCGAACAGCTGCGCATCCAGGGCATCGGGGTCATCGCCGATGCTCAGGTGGACCTCGGTCCTGGGTTGACGGTGATCACCGGTGAGACCGGGGCCGGCAAGACGATGATCCTGTCGGGTATCGAACTGCTGCGCGGCGCTCGAGCGGAGTCTGGACAGTTGCGGGAATCCGGCGAGCAGGCCGAAGTCGACGCCGTCGTCACGGTCGACGAGGAACGTCAGCAACTGCTCGGCGACGTGCTCGAGGACCTCGGTGTCCACATCGAAGACGACGCTCTCATCGCTCGTCGCACGGTGTCGGGAAACGGTAGGTCGCGGGCGCACCTCTCGGGTCGTCCGGTGCCCGTCTCCGCCCTGACGCAGGTGTGGTCTGTTCTTGTCTCGGTGCACGGACAGGCTGATCAGGCGCGTCTGCGACAGGCCGCTGCGCAGCGTGACCTTGTGGATCGGTTCGGCGGTGTCCGGGTGCTCGAGGCCCTCACGGCGTACCAAGCGGTGTGGCAGGAGTGGAAAGACGTCGAACAAGAGCTGTCACTGTTGCGGGCGTCGTTGTCGGAAAGTGAAAGGACATCGACCCTGCTTCGCTTGGGGATCGCGGAGATCGACGAGGTGGCACCAGAACGCGGCGAGGACGATGCGTTAAACGCGGAGGCGGCGGTGCTGGAGCACGCCGGCGGGCTTCGTGACGCTGCCGTCAGCGCGCGTAGCCTGCTCAGCGGCCAGGGAGAAGACATCGACACCTCGTCGGTGATCAGCATGATCTCCCGCGCCGGGGAGCACCTCGCGTCGATGGCCGACGTCGACGATCGCCTGCGCGAGCTCGGGGTGCGCCTGTCGCACGCGGCCACCGAGATCGCCGACATCGATGCCGAACTCAGCGATTACCGGCGCAACCTTGATGCGGATCCGGCGCGTCAGGCCTGGGTGGAGGAGAGGCGGTCTCGACTGAAGGCCCTGTGTAAGTCCTATGGCGCGACGGTGGAGGACGTGTTGCAGTGGCGAGCCGAGGCGGAAGCCCGGGTGAACGCCGTCGGCGGTGGGTCGCAGCGGGTTGAGGCACTCGCCGGCCGCGAGGAACTCCTCGCCGAGCAGGCGCGGGAAGCAGCAGATGTTCTGTCCCAGTGCCGTCGGGACGCCGCCGCCACGATGGCTGGCCGCGTCGAGGCAGAACTTCACGATCTCGCGATGCCACAAGCCCGCATCCATGCAGAGGTATCGACCGATGTTGCCGATCTGCATCCGCACGGCGCAGACGACGTGCGCATCGTGCTCGCCCCGCACCCGGGAGCCGATCCGCGCCCCATCGGCAAAGGTGCCTCGGGCGGCGAACTGTCGCGCTTGGCGCTCGCGTTCGAAGTTGCTCTGGCCGATAACGCCCCGACGCCCACGATGATCTTCGATGAGGTCGACGCGGGAGTGGGCGGCGCGGTTGCGGTCGAAGTGGGTCGGCGACTCGCGCGCCTAGCGGCGTCCACGCAGGTGGTCGTGGTGACCCACCTTCCGCAAGTCGCGGCGTTTGCCGATCATCATCTTGTGGTGGAGAAGGGCTCGAACGGTGCCGTGACAGCGGCGAGTGTGCGCGGCGTTGACGGCGACGAGCGGGTCGCCGAGCTGGTCCGGATGCTCAGCGGCCTCGAAGGGTCGTCCACCGGCGCGGCGCATGCACAAGAACTGCTGGAAGTAGCCAAGCGCGAGCGGGAGGACGGCGCGCCGCGAGGTGTGGCAGCGCCGACGTAACGGGCGCGGTAGTCTGGTCTTCCGTGGATATGCCCCGTTCCTCCTCCTCGGAAACCAAACATCTCTTCGTCACCGGTGGTGTGGCGTCGTCGCTGGGTAAGGGGCTGACGGCTTCGTCGCTAGGAAATCTCCTGAAAGCGCGCGGTCTGCGCGTCACGATGCAAAAGCTCGATCCCTACCTCAACGTCGATCCCGGAACCATGAACCCGTTCCAGCACGGAGAGGTTTTCGTCACCGACGACGGTTCGGAAACAGACCTAGATATCGGGCACTACGAACGCTTCTTGGATACCGACCTGCTCGGATCGGCGAACGTCACCACGGGTCAGGTGTACTCCACCGTCATCGCGAAGGAACGCCGCGGCGAGTACCTCGGCGACACCGTGCAGGTGATTCCGCACATCACGAACGAGATCAAGGCACGGATTCGCCGGATGGCCGGATCGGACGTGGACGTCGTCATCACCGAGGTCGGGGGCACCGTCGGAGATATTGAGTCGTTGCCGTTCCTGGAGGCAGTTCGGCAGATCCGTCACGAGGTGGGTCGTGACAATGTTTTCTTCCTGCACGTGTCCTTGCTGCCTTACATCGGTCCGTCGGGAGAGTTGAAGACGAAACCGACGCAGCATTCGGTCGCCTCCTTGCGAAATATCGGCATCCAGCCCGATGCGATTGTCCTGCGGGCGGATCGTCCGGTTCCCACGAGCATCAAGCGGAAGATCTCGATGATGTGCGACGTGGACGCCGAAGCGGTGGTGGCCGCCGTCGACGCCCCGAGCATTTACGACATCCCGAAGGTTCTGCACAGTGAAGGCCTCGACGCATACGTGGTGCGCCGCCTCGATCTGCCGTTCCGTGATGTGGACTGGACGGGTTGGGATGACCTGCTGGGCCGCGTGCACAACCCCTCGAGTGAAGTCACGATCGGTTTGGTCGGTAAGTACATCGATCTGCCGGACGCGTACCTGTCCGTCACCGAAGCCATTCGCGCGGGCGGCTTCCAGAACGACTGCAAAGTGCACCTTCGGTGGGTGTCCAGCGACGAGTGTGCGACGCCGGAGGGTGCAGCGCGCAACCTGGCCGACCTCGATGGAATCTGCGTTCCCGGTGGTTTCGGGGTGCGGGGGATCGAAGGCAAACTCGGGGCACTCACCTACGCCCGGGAGAACGGCGTGCCGACCTTGGGATTGTGTTTGGGTCTGCAGTGCATGGTGATCGAATTCGCCCGCACCGTGGCGGGTCTGGAGGGAGCGAACTCGTTGGAGTTCGACGAGTCCACACCCCACCCGGTCGTCTCCACGATGGCCGATCAGCGTGATGTGGTCTCGGGTGATCGCGACATGGGCGGAACGATGCGGCTGGGCTTGTATCCGGCGAAGCTGCTGGCGGGAAGTCAAGCGGAGGCCGCCTACGGACAACCGTACGTTGATGAAAGGCACCGCCACCGGTACGAGGTCGCCAACTCCTACCGCCCCGCCCTGGAAGAAGCCGGCCTGGTCTTCTCCGGTACGTCACCCGATGGGCGCCTGGTCGAGTACGTCGAATTACCTGCGGACACGCACCCCTTCTACGTCGGCACTCAGGCCCACCCGGAGTTCCGTTCTCGCCCGACCCGTGCACACCCGTTGTTCGCCGCCTTGATCGAGGCCGCGATAGTGCGGCATCACGGTGCATCGGCGTCGGCCGAGGATCACTCGCAAGCACCGGTGTCGTAACCCACGATGCCACCGGAAGGTCTTCCTCGACCCGAGGAGATGTGGTCGGGCGCTGTCGCCGATGCGTCGGATGATTCGCATCCCATCATCGAGCGCACCGAGGAGTTCGAGGGTCGCGTGTGGTCCGTTGTCCGTGACCGTGTCGGGTTCGGTCACCACGAGGCGACGCGCGACGTCATCATCCATCCGGGGGCGGTCGCTGTCATCGCGCTCGACGATGAAGATCGGATTCTGCTGATTCGTCAGTATCGCCATCCCGTCGCCATGTACATGTTCGAGCCACCGGCGGGCCTGCTCGATGCGGCGGGGGAATCAGCGCTGCAGACAGCCAAGCGCGAACTAGCGGAGGAGGCGGGCGTGCGGGCGTCGCAGTGGAACGTCCTGGTGGACCTGTTCAACTCACCGGGCGGCTCCAGCGAAGCGATCCGGGTCTTCCTCGCCCGCGACCTGGAATCCCTGCCGGCCGGTCGCCCGCACACAGGAGAAGCCGAGGAGGCGCACCTGCCGCAAGCCTGGGTACCCCTGGCCGAGGCGGTGGACCTTGTGCTGCACGGCCGGGTGGGCAGTCCGTCCGCGGTGGCGGGGATCTTGGCCCTCGCGGCGCTTCCCAGCCGAGATGAGGGGGACCTGCGGCCGGCGAATGATCCGTGGAATGCCCGTGCCTGGCTTGAGGCCAATTCCCGGGTTCGCCGGGTCTAATCTGATCCTGGACAACAACGGGCAGGGGCGGTGTAGCCCGCCCTGACGCATAAGGAGGCGGCATGCGTATCGGTGTTCCCACGGAGGTGAAGAACAACGAATTCCGGGTCGCGATCACCCCGGCGGGTGCGATGGAACTCACTCGGCATGGTCACGACGTCCTCGTGCAGTCCGGTGCCGGCCTGGGATCCTCGATATCCGACGCGGAGTACGTCGCCGCCGGCGCTCAGTTACGTGACACGGCCGATGATGTCTGGGGCGACGCCGAGATGGTGTTGAAGGTTAAGGAGCCGGTCGCCGAGGAGTACCACCGGATCCGCGCCGGTCAGGTGGTGTTCACCTACCTGCATTTGGCGGCCTCGCGCGAATGCACCGACGCGATATTGCGCGCCGGTGCTACCGCGATCGCGTACGAGACGGTCGAACTGCCCGACGGGAGTCTTCCGCTGTTGGCGCCGATGAGTGAGGTGGCCGGACGACTCGCACCTCAGGTCGGCTCGCACGCTCTGATGCGCGCCCATGGTGGGCGTGGGGTGCTGATGGGTGGCGTCTCGGGTGTGTACGCCGCGAAAGTGGTCGTGATCGGTGCGGGTGTGTCGGGCATGAACGCCGCCGCGATCGCACTCGGCATGCAAGCCGAGGTACTGCTGCTGGACAAGAACATCGCGCGACTACGGCAGATGGATGCCATCTACCAGGGGCACATGCAAACCGTGGCGTCCAACGCTTTCGAGGTCGAGCGCGCCGTGCTCGACGCAGACATGGTGATCGGGGCCGTACTGGTTCCGGGTGCGAAGGCGCCGACGCTGGTCTCGAACGAGTTGGTCTCTCGCATGAAGCCCGGATCGGTGCTCGTCGACATTGCCATCGACCAGGGCGGGTGCTTCGAGGACTCTCGTCCGACCACGCACGACGACCCGACGTACCGGGTACACGATTCGGTGTTCTACTGCGTCGCGAACATGCCGGGTGCCGTTCCACACACCTCCACGTACGCGCTCACCAACGTGACCCTCCCGTACGCCGTCGCACTCGCCGACAAGGGCTGGAGGCAGGCCCTGGCCGACGACGCAGCACTCGCGCTTGGGCTGAATGTGCACGAAGGTTCCTTGACGTACGAAGCCGTGGCCGAGGCCTTTGACCTTCCGTACGTTCCGGTAGCCGAGGTGCTGGCCTAGTCTGCGGCGACCCCTATGACGGCAATCTCTGTTGATGACGCCATCGCCGGGTACATCGACCACGTGAGCGTGGAACGGGGACTGTCCGCGAACACCGTCGCCGCGTACAAGCGTGATTTGGCTCGCTACTCACGCTGGTGTCGATCCATCGAGATTGCGCTCGTCGAGGAGGTCGAGTCGCAGGACGTTGCACGATTCGCTGCATCCCTACGGAACCCGAAAGCCAACGGCGTGGCCGAGGAGTCGACCCTCAGTGCCTCGAGCGCCGCGCGGGTGGTCGTCGCGGTGCGTTCCTTCCACAAGTTCGCGGTCCTCGAGGGGTGGTCTTTGTCGGATCCCGCAGCCGAGGTGGCACCGCCGTCCATCCCTCGACGCTTACCTAAAGCCCTGCCCTACGCGAGCATCGAAGCGATGATCGGCGCCACGCAGGACCCGGCCACCGCCGTCGGGTCGAGGGATCGCGCGCTGTTGGAGGTTCTGTACGGAACCGGGACTCGAATATCCGAAGTGGTCGGCCTGGACGTGGACGACGTGGACCTCGACGCCAGCACCGTCGTCGTCACCGGCAAGGGCAGCAAGCAGCGACGCTTGCCGTTCGGTGAGGCCGCCCTCGCCGCCCTCGAGGCCTACCTGACCCGAGGCCGGCCGGCCCTGGCAGCCGCCGGTTCCGCCAAGCGCCGACCGGGCGCGGCGTTGTTCCTCGGCGTCCGCGGTGCCCGGATGTCCCGCCAGGCGGCATGGGGGGTGGTTCGGGCGAGCGCGCAGGCGGCCGGAATCACCGATGAGGTGGGCCCCCACACGCTGCGTCACTCCTACGCCACCCACCTGATGGAGGGTGGGGCCGACGTCCGGGTGGTGCAGGAGCTCCTTGGTCACGCGTCGGTGACCACGACCCAGATTTACACCCTGGTGACGGCCGACTCGCTGCGCGAGGTGTACGCCGCCAGCCACCCTCGCGCGCAGTAGGCTCACGGCGAGATGGAAGGACGCCGATGACTGACGATCAGGAACCTTCGGCCACCGTTGGCTCCGGTGGCGAGCCCCCGGCGCCAGATCCGGTCACCTCGCACGGCCCGGCGCGCGTTATCTCGATGGTGAACCAAAAGGGCGGGGTGGGGAAGACCACCTCGACGGTGAGCCTGGGTGCGGCACTGGCCGGATATGGACGCCGGGTACTGCTCGTTGACTTCGATCCGCAGGGTGCGCTTTCGGTCGCCCTGGGCTACAACCCGAACGAGATGGAACTGACCGTCTACAACCTGTTGACCGACCCCAATTGCCATCTCGGTGACGTGCTCGTGCAAACCGAGGTCGCCGGCATGGACCTCGTGCCCAGCAACATCGACCTGTCGGCAGCTGAGATCCAACTGGTGTCGGAAGTGGGCCGGGAGTACGCCCTCCAGCGAGCGTTGGAGCCGGTGGTGGCCGACTACGACATCGTGCTGATCGACTGCCAGCCGTCGTTGGGCCTGTTGACGGTCAACGCTTTGACGGCCAGTAGTGACGTCATCATCCCGATGGAGACCGAGTACTTCGCGCTGCGCGGCGTTGCCCTGCTGCAGGACACCATCAACAAGGTGATGGGTCGATTGAATCCGGACCTGCGCATTCTCGGCGTGCTCGCCACGATGTATGACCCGAGGACTTTGCACAGCCGCGAGGTCCTGGAGACCGTTACCAAAGCCTTCGGGGACCAGGTGTTCAGTACCGTCATCCATCGCACGGTCAAGTTCCCCGATGCTGCCGTCGCGGGTGAGCCGATCACGTCCTTCGCGTCGAGTAGTTCCGGTGCCGAGGCGTACCGTCGACTGGCGAGGGAAGTCCTCGCCCGGTGACGATCTCCACGGACAATCCGGGGGAGTCGGTCGCGCTTGCAGATGCTGATTCTGGCGCGCCCGCACCCGCGGGCGGTTTCTCTTTGAAAGTCGGCGACTTCGAAGGCCCCTTCGACCTCTTGCTGTCGCTGATCGCAAAACACAAGCTCGAGGTCACCGAACTGGCACTGCACGAGGTAACCGACGAGTTCATCGCCTACATCAAGGCCAAGGGTTCTGATTGGGATCTGGACGAAGCGTCGAGCTTTCTGGTGGTTGCGGCGACGCTGTTGGATTTGAAGGCGGCGCGCCTGCTCCCCAGCGGGGAGGTCGAGGACGAGGAGGATCTCGCCCTTCTGGAAGCCAGAGACTTGCTGTTCGCGCGCCTGCTTCAGTACCGCGCATACAAGCAGGTGGCCGGCCTGCTGGCCGATCAGATGGACAACGCCAGCAAGCGCATCCCTCGCAGCGTCACCCTCGAACCGCAGTTCGCGGCGTTGCTTCCGGAAGTGTTGATCGGCTTGGGAGCCGATCAGTTCGCGGCAATGGCGGCCCTGGCCATGGCGCCCAAGGAGGCGGAGCACGTAGGCCTCGGGCATCTGCACGTACCCAAGGTGAGCGTGCGGGAGCAGGCTGCCGTGATCGTGTATCGCCTTCGGCGCTCACGAACGTCCACGTTCCGTGCGCTGGTGTCTGACGCCGACTCGCTTTTGGTTGTGGTGGGGCGTTTCCTCGCCCTGTTGGAGTTGTATCGAGAGCACGTCGTGCTGTTCGATCAAGTCGCGCCGTTGGGTGACCTGACGATCCGGTGGGTTGGCTCCGAAGAGGGCGATGTCGACGTCACCGACGAGTTTGACGTCGAGCGCGATGTTGATCAGCAGCAACACCAAGCTTCCCGAACGCAGGACGGGCCAGAAAGGAACGATCGGTGACTCAGGACGCAGAGATGGACGACGCGAACGAGGTCGATGCGGACACGACCGACACGGACGATGTCGATACGAACAACGCCGACACGGACACAGTCGAGGCCACCACGGACAGTGACGCTCTGGGGGCCCCGTCGCTTCGAGCGGCAGTAGAAGCGCTCTTAATGCTCGCCGACGAGCCCATGTCCATCATGACCCTTGCCGAAGCCACCAAGACTCCGGTGGAGGCCGTCGAGGCAACGGTGCGTGAACTGTCCGAGGAGTACGCCGATCAAGGTCGCGGTTTTGACCTGCGCGAGGTAGCCGGAGGATGGCGCTACTACACCCGGGCCGAGTGCAGCCCGCTCGTGGAACGGTGGGTTCTCGATGGTCAGCAAGCCCGGTTGACACAGGCGAGCCTGGAAACCCTGGCGGTGATCGCCTACCAACAGCCGGTATCGCGAGGGAAGGTGAGCGCGGTTCGCGGCGTCAATGTCGACGGCGTGATCAAGACGTTGACCACGCGAGGCCTGATCGAGGAAACCGGACAAGAAGGTGAGTCTGGCGCCATCTTGTACCGAACCACGTCGTACTTCTTGGAACGTCTGGGCATTTCATCTCTGGAGGAGCTTCCGCCGCTCGCCGAGCACCTTCCCGACCTCGGTGACCTCGGGGAGGTCTTGGATTCCGTCGGTGGCTGAGTCACCGGACGTGGATCCATCGCAAGCAGATCCATCGGACACGGATCCATCGGAAGCAGGTCCATCCTCCGGGGCTCCATCAGAAGGAGTCCGCCTTCAGAAAGTCTTGGCGCAGGCGGGCATCGCGAGTCGGCGGGCCGCCGAGGCGATGATCGTCGAAGGTCGCGTGAAGGTCGACAACGTGGTGGTGACTGAGTTGGGTTCGCGTGTGGATCCGGCCACCGCCGTGGTCCACGTGGATGGCGAGCGCGTGCCTACGGCTCCGGGACTCGTGGTCGTCGCGATGAACAAGCCACGCGGTGTGGTGACGTCGATGTCCGATGATCGAGGACGCCCCTGCGTGGGTGACATGGTCGCCGATCGGTCGGAACGACTGTTCCATGTCGGCCGACTCGATGCAGAAACCGAGGGCCTATTGTTGTTGACCAACGATGGTGAGTTGACCAACCGACTGATGCATCCGAGCCACGAGGTGGCGAAGACCTACCGGGCCCGGGTTGACGGTGCCATCAGTAAACAGGCGATGCGCGCGCTCGGCTCGGGGGTCGACCTTGATGATGGCCCCATCGTGTGCGACAGCGCGCGCGTGATTCAGCGATTGGACGACCGAAGCCTGGTCGAGGTGACGCTGCACTCGGGCAGGAACCGCATCGTTCGACGGATGTTCGACGCGGTGGGCTACCCGGTTCTGGATCTGGTGCGCACCTCGATCGGCCCGATCTCGTTGGGCAACCTCAAGCCCGGGCAAGTGGACGAAGTCCGTGGCGCTCAACTGCGATCCCTCTACACAGCTGTCGGGCTGTGACGGGATCGACTCGATTTCCCCGCGATCGGTACCCTCGGGACCCATGAACACCCCTCGCATGTGTGGTATCCGGGGAGCCACGTGCCTGGAGCACGATGACGCCGCCGAGATGTCCGACGCGGTGGGGGAGTTACTCGGCCGCATGTTGGAGACCAACAACGTTGCCGTGAAGGACGTGGTGAGCGTCATCTTGACCAGCACACCCGACCTGACCAGCGCGTTTCCCGCCGCGGGTGCCCGCGCTTTCGGCCTGGTGGACACACCGCTGATGTGTGCGCAGGAAATGGACGTGGCGGGGGCTCTCGAGCGGGTCATCCGCATCCTCGTGCACGCGGAGACAACAACGCCGCGGGATCAGATCCAGCACGTGTATCTGCGTGGCGCGGAAGTACTGCGCCAAGACCTTCAACCATGAGCGAGGAAGCGATCGAGCACGCCGCCGTCGACGGCCCCGTGCTCGTCATCGGAACCGGCTTGATCGGCACATCCATCGCGCTGGCGTTGAGCAGGGCGGGAGTCGACGTCGCCCTCGAGGACGCCGACGCATCTGCCCTGCAAGAAGCCGTGTACCGAGGCGCCGGATCGGTGCTCACCGATCATGAACCTTCGATCGTCGTCGTTGCGGTGCCGCCGGCGGCCGCCGCGAGTCAGATGGCGGACGCGTCGCGCCGCTTTGGCACCGCCACCATCACCGACACGACGTCGGTCAAGGGCCACATCCTGGACGAGGCGATCCGTCTCGGGGCGGACCACGCGCGGCTCGTGGGTGGCCATCCGATGGCCGGTCGGGAGATCTCCGGCCCGGCGGCGGCACGAGCGGACTTGTTCGATGATCGCTTGTGGATCATGACCCCGACTGGACACGAGGGTGAGGAGCACCTCGCCCGCACGCGGCGCCTGATCACCACCTGCGGCGCGGCGGTGGAGGTCATGGACCCGGCGGAGCACGACATGGCGGTCGCCGTCGTCTCACACGCCCCTCAGGTCTTGGCGTCGGCGATGGCGTCGCTGCTGACGCGCGAACCGGCCGAGCGAATCAAGATCGCCGGCCAGGGCTTGGCGGACACCACGCGCATCGCCGCCTCCGACACTGATCTGTGGATGCAGATTCTCGAAGCGAACGCTGGCCCGGTGTCCGGAGTGCTGAGCAGCCTGGTCGAGCAGATCGACCGCGCCGTGTCGTCGCTGGCGCCCGAAGCCGAGACCGCGGGCCTGGAGGACGTCCTGGATCAAGGAAACCTCGGGCATTCGCGCTTGCCGGGCAAGCACGGGGCAGCAGCGACGCGCTACGCGGTTGTGCCGGTCATGGTCAAAGACGAGCCCGGGGAGTTGGCCCGATTGTTCGTCGCAGCGGGAGATCTCGACGTGAACTTGGAAGACGTTCGTATCGAGCACGTCCTGGGGCGCCCGAGTGGCCTGGTGGATCTCTTTGTTCAACCGGTGGTTCGTGACGCGCTCGTGGAGGGCTTGGAGCGGGCCGGGTTCGACGTCAGAACGTAGAGAGGTGTCTGCCCGCGTACGCTTGCCGGTCGTGACCCCTGCTCTAGTGATCGCCATCGACGGCCCGGCTGGTTCCGGCAAGTCATCGGTCAGTCAAGAAGTCGCTTCGCGCCTCGGCCTCGCCTACCTAGACACCGGTGCGATGTATCGCGCGGCCACCTGGGCCGTCCTGGATAGGGGAATCGATCCAGACGACACCGAGGCCGTCGTCGCCCTGATGGCCGGGGATGCGGCGCCCGCTATCGAGTCCGGGACCGACCCCGCCCAGCCGTTCATTCGCGTGGACGGGGTGGATGTTGCGAAGGCGATTCGAGGCGAGTTGGTCACCAGCGCGGTGAGCGCGGTGAGCGCCGTGGGGGCTGTCCGGCAGAGCATGGTCGATCTGCAGCGCGAGCACGCCCATGCCAGCAGCGGCATCGTGGTGGAGGGTCGAGACATCGGGTCGGTGGTGTTGCCGCAGGCCGACATCAAAGTGTTCTTGACCGCCGACCCCAGCGTCCGTGCGCAACGTCGCGCCGCCGAGGTCAACGTGGACGATCCGGGATCGGTGTCGGCGACCGAGGACGCACTGCGCGCCCGGGACGCGAAAGACACCACACGAGCTATTTCCCCGCTGGCGCCGGCCGAGGGATCCATCGAGATCGACACCACCAATCTGACGTTCGACGACGTCGTCGATGCGGTCATCGCCCTGGTGCGGGACGCGCCAGAAGGCCGGTGAGCGATGCCTGCCGCTCTCGCCGCGCACGCCCGCAACCTGGTGGGCCCTCTGCTTCGATCGACCTACCGGATCTCCACGGTCAATCCCGATGCGATCCCACCGCGCGGACCGGTGCTGATCTTGTGTGATTGGAACAACATCGCTGCCCCATCGGTGATCAAAGCTGCGGTACCGCGGCCGGTGCACGTGTGGGCCGATGGTCCAGCCGCGGTGCCCGGACCGTTGCTGTCGGTCACCGGAGATCTGGCCATGCCGGTGACGAAGGTCGGCGTCGAGATCGTGGACCGTGCGATCGCCCTGCTGGGCTCGGGAGAAGCGGTGTGTGCGATCGGGGTGGAAGACCTGGGGTACGTCTTGGCGCGTAGCCAAGCACCGGTGGTTCCCGTGCACGTTGCAGCCCCAGAAACGAAACGCCCCACCGACCCGCCGGCCCGCAAATCGCCGATCGTGCTAACCATGGGGGAACTGCGCTCGTTCCCGCAGCACCTGATGACCGATCAAGTGTCGCGCATGAGTGCCCGAGCAGCGGGGGAGTGGGCTCGCCAAATACTGGTGGACTCCCGGGAGTCGTCGTGAGCAGTGACTACCCGCCGTCGGTGGGAAGCGAGGAGTTCGGCGACGACTCCGTCTCGATGTGGCAGGTCGATGAAGCCTCCATGACGTCATCCGACGCCGGCGAGGATGCGGCACTAGCCGAAGCCGCCCAGGCGGCCGCCCGTGCGGAGTTCGGAGATATCGACGCTGAGTTGTCGGACATGGAGCGGGTTGCTGGCTCCGCTCAACTTCCCACCCTCGCCATCATTGGCCGACCCAATGTCGGGAAATCCACCCTGGTCAATCGAATCCTCGGTCGACGTGAGGCAGTTGTGGAGGACGTCCCCGGTGTCACGAGGGATCGGGTCTCCTACGACGCCGAATGGAACGGCAAGCACTTCCTGGTGATGGACACCGGCGGGTGGGACACGCGCGCACGCGGCTTGGGTGCGCAGATCGCGGCGCAAGCCAAGCGCGCACTCACCGAAGCGGACGCCGTCGCGTTCGTTCTCGACGCGACCGTCGGAGCGACCGATGCGGACACCGAAGTCGCGCGCGTCCTGCAGCGGGCGGACATTCCGGTGTTGGTGGTGGCGAACAAGGCCGATGACGCGGACACCGAACTCGCGGCCGCATCGCTGTGGTCCCTGGGGTTGGGCGAGCCGTTTCCCACGTCCGCTCTGCACGGTCGTCGCGCCGGAGACCTGCTGGACGTTGTAGTCAGCATGCTCCCCGAGACCGGGAAGGGGATCGGCCGCGACGGCGGTCCTCGTCGGGTTGCACTGCTCGGGCGTCCCAATGTCGGAAAGTCCTCGCTGTTGAACAAGTTGGCTGGTGGCGAACGAGTGGTGGTCGACGATGTCGCGGGGACAACGGTTGACCCGGTTGATGAGCTCGTCGACATTAAGGGAACGTGGTGGTGGTTCGTCGATACCGCGGGTGTCCGCCGCAAAGCCAAGCAGTCTGCCGGGCACGAGTACTACGCGACCTTGCGCACTCAGTCCGCTCTTGAACGTTCCGAGGTGGCGATCGTCTTGATCGATGCCTCCGAACCGGTCAGCGAGCAGGACGTTCGGATTCTGTCGATGGCGATCGACGCTGGTCGCGCGGTCGTCCTCGCATTCAACAAGTGGGATCTGGTCGATGAGGATCGACGCCGCTATCTGGATCGAGAAATCGATCGCGACCTGGCGATGGTGGCATGGGCACCGCGGGTGAACGTCTCGGCATTGACCGGTCGCCACATGGACAAGCTCACGGCCGCGTTGGACGATGCTCTCGCCGGATGGGAAACACGAGTGTCCACGGGCAGGTTGAACAAGTTCTTTGCCGATCTCACGGCTGCCCACCCCCACCCGGTGCGCGGCGGGAAGCAGCCGCGGATCTTGTTCGGCACGCAGGTGGGTGTCGGCCCGCCGTCCTTCGCGTTGTTCACGACGGGTTTCCTCGAGGCCGGGTATCGGCGCTTCATTGAGCGTCGATTACGGGAGGACTTCGGTTTCACTGGTAGTCCGCTCCGCATCATGATGCGGGTACGCGAAAAGCGGCGACGCTGACGCTGGACCTAGTCGCCGAGCGGCCTAGTTCTCTTCGACGATCTCGACCAAGGTGTATTGCAGGCTCGAGGCATCCGCTGGTGGGTTCTCCACCTCGGTGATGGACACGTCGATCACGTACGACGTCCCCTCTTGGTAATCGAAACCCTCGATCGTGTCGTAGAACAACCGGTAGTCACCGTCCTCGGATTCGGCGACCTGCCAGCACATCATCGGAGCCACACCTTCACACTCCACGCGCTCTGGCCCGATCCACAAACGCGTGGTGTCGGGGGAGTCGCTGCACCCGGAAAGTGCCATACCAAGAACAACGCTGGCGAGCGTGAGACGAACAACAGCGTTCATGAGTGCAGCATAGGAGCCAGCCCCGTTGGTCTCGTTGGGGACAAACGCACAGAAATTTCCAAGAAACGCACCGAAGATCCCTCCACGCGAGGACCCTTACTGCCATGCTCTCTGCGTAGTAAGCCCTCTACCTACGGGAGATGCACCATGAAGTTCTTCAATGCCCGCGTGTGGCTGATCGTGTTCGGCGTCATGGGGCTCCTCGGTGGAGCCTTGAACGCGATTGGCGCGGAAAGCGTCGCCGTCGCTGAGTGGGGAGACCTCGATGGCCAGGCCCTCGACATCGCTATCGGCCTAGAAGTCGCCTGGGGTTCAATCCTGTCTGTCTGGGGAGCGTCGGTCATCGTCATCACTCTGAGCCTCCAGCGGGCGCGTGGACGAGCTCGCTTCGGCGCCGTCACGGTTGTCGCGGTGTTCCTGAGTCAAGTAGTCGCGGTTGGAGCGTTGAGCAACCTGGGCTACGGGGAAGGCGGATCGCCTCCGCTCCCGGCCATCGTTGCGTTGGTCGTCGGAATCATCACCCTCGTCTCCTGTATCCGAGATTGGAACGCGACCACCGCGTCGACTCCGGAGCCGTCTGCGTAACGAGCATCTCGGTAGACCAGCGCCCGCTCGACGTACTACCCGAGTCGGTGGGGGTGGGCGCGTGCGTTTGCGTGGGTGCCTTCGAAGGGTTGTGCCCAAAGGTGAGCAGGGATGACGGGCCTGTAACGTTCTCCTGCCCCGTGGAAATGGGGTAACGGGCTGTGGCGCAGCTTGGTAGCGCACTTGACTGGGGGATGTCGGGCAAGGCGTTCATGCCTGTTCATGCGTGTAGTTGCTGCACGTCATTTCCCACGAAATACGCGAGTGAACATCTATGCACTAAGTCATGTTGTGGGCACGAAATGTGGGCACAGGTTTTTCGATTCAGTGCCACCACTCCCGCGCACCCTTTGCTCAAAAAACCCCCAGGGGTGTGAATGAGGGGGAATGAGGAGCGAGAAGGAACTCAGGAGAACGAGACGGTCTCAACATTCATCGCATCCAGGTGAACCTGGGCAGTCACCGTCATTCAGACAGTTACCGGGACCAGGGCCGTAGTCAGGAGGAACGTCCACGTCGTCGATAAAGAGTGTGGGTTGGGTGATGATGCTGGTGGGTGGTTCTTGCCCGGGTAGTGGCGTGGCGGTGAACGTGACCGCTCCCGCGCTGGGGGTGACGGCTCCGTCGTCGCGGGCACTCATCCCTACGCGGGGGTCACTCAACGTGACCGCAACCCGCACACCATCAGCGCTGACGACAGCGTTGGGCGGGTCATCCCCGAACTCGTTTGCCCAGTAATCCAAGAACGCGCTGGTGTCCCACGTTTGGGCTTCGCGTTCGGGCCGGTCGGTGAACGCCAGCATCTCCTCATCCACACCGTCGAGGGTGAGGGTGTAGGTGTCGCCTGCTGGCTGGAACTGACCGGTTTCGGCGCTCATGACCATCAACCACTCGGGCTCAGGTTCGCTAGTGGTGTGCGCGGTGACAGCGACACCAGCCAAGATGACGGTGAAGATGAGGACACCAACACCAGCGATGAGGGACTCCCGCTCCCGGGTCACGACATCAGCCTACAAGCAAGACGACCTGGGAGGACCTAGACCTCGATGCTGGGCTGTTGCACGTTCGGCAGCAAGTCACACGCACCAGTGAGGGCCTGCACCTGACCCAACCCAAGACCCGCAGTGCCATCCGCACCGTCCACCTCAGTGCGCCAGTCATCCAGGAGCTGCGTGCCCACAGGAAGCGGCAAACGGAAGCGCGGCTGCGAGTTGGGGAGTTGTGGAAGGACCTGGACCTGGTCACCACCACCGACCTCGGCGGCATGGTTGAACCACGCAACTGGAACCGGTGGATTGAGAAGGGCGTGAAACAGGCCGGCCTACCTGACATCGCCAGCCACGCCCTGCGGCACCACTTCGTCACCAGGGGAGTGCATGAAGGCATCAGCGCGGTGGACGTGTCCAAGGTTGTCGGGCACTCATCGCCCGCGTTCACGCTGAACCAGTACGCCCACGCGGTTGAGGAAGGTCAGCGGCGGGCCGTGGAATCGGTCGCCAGGTCACTGGGTCTTGGTTCGTGACTTTGTGGGCACAAATGTGGGCACACGACGAAAATGACTCACCTGTAATGTTCTCCTGCCCGCACCAAATGGGGCAACGGGCTGTGGCGCAGTTTGGTAGCGCACTTGACTGGGGGTCAAGGGGTCGCAGGTTCAAATCCTGTCAGCCCGACCACGAACACCCCCCCTGGATACGGGTATCCAGGGGACCAACTGGCACGAACAACAACGGTGAGAGACACCCATCTCCCACCCTGTCTCCCACCAGAACGGAGAAATGCGTGGCCGACCCCAACCAGTTCGCGCTAGCCACACGCCTCGCGCAAGAGTTCGAGATAGCCGGACACGACAACATCCACCCCCTCGACGTCCTCGACTGCCTCGGCACCGCTGGCCTCCAATTAGCGGAAGGTGACGACGCCGCCGTCGTCACCTACCACCTGTCACTAGTCAAAGACGACGAGCAACCACCCCCCCCGCGTAGGCCAACCCCGAGGCGATGAACGGGAGTGTCTGACGTCGCTGTCTGACACTAGGCATAAGCGCTGCTCATGTAGCCCCTAGGCCCCACCGGGGAGGGCGCTTTCATGCCTGCTACCGACGTATTCCTGACGTCAAGGGGCGACTAGGGTGAGAGCTGCGTTTAAATGCGCATTAGACAAGTTCGGGAGCGCCCATGATCACCAGCGTGCACTTTAGGATCAGCACCATAGGTTGCGTCATGTCTTTTGCAGCGGCGTCTTTATTGGCGCCGCCGTCGGCGGCAACAGGCCCCGTGGTCACACCAAAGGTAATTAACGGGCAATCGGGTCACCCCTGGAGCGGCGCGTCGGTGTACCTCGAAGCTGGGGAAGGCGAAGAAACTTTCGCGTGCACTGGTGGACTCTGGAAGCCACAAATCATTGTCACGGCAGCTCACTGCGTCATGGACACTCGTCAGTCTCCCACAATTGATCCAGCCTTCGTGACGGTGTGGCCACCCGGTGCAAACATCGACTCCGTTGGACCGGCTGACGTGCAAGTCACGTCAATCTTGGTTGACTGGAGTGAAGACGATGGACTTCAAACCTCGGACATCGCATTCCTGACTCTCAGCGCACCAATCGGATCGACCCCGATTTCTCGTCTGGCGAGTAAACAAGAAGTGGCAGATGTCATCCGCTCGGAAGGAATGCTCACTTACATCGGTTACGGACTTACGGTCCCACGTAATGATCCGAGTGGGGCCAGTTCGTCTGTCCCACTGTGGCTGACGGAGCCCATGGATAATGAGTTCGAGGATGTAGACATCGAAACGGGATTTTTCACCACTCTTGGTGACGGGATCTCCTCAACGTGTGCAGGTGATAGTGGTGGTCCCTACCTATACGAAGTATCGGGCGAAATTCTCCTGGTAGGTCCCTTATCTGGGGGTAGCGGACGACCGTGTGAGGACGAGGACGTTATTCAACAAAACAGTGGCACAACCACCGCGGCTCACTTGAGTCTCGCCAATCAAGCTCTTGCCACGGTTGGTTTACCCCCCGAAACGTCGCCGGCGCCGACACTCGAACTGTCGAGGGCTGAACGGTACTCAGGAACGAAGGTTTCGAAAGCCACGATCACTGACCAAGGGCTCTTGTCTGCGACTATACGCACACGATTGAAAAAAGGTAGCCCGGTTTGGGTCGATGTCTATTCCTGCGATACCTCCGACTGCGATGACTGGACGTCCACCTTTGAAAAGAAGTACCGGGTAAAGAAACGCGGCCGGTTAACTTTCACTGCCCCCGCAACTGCCGGCCAGTACGTGTCGGTCTGGGACAAAGAGGACGATCTACTCGTGCGATGGCAGGTTCTGGAGCAATAATCACTCCTCATCTACGCCGTCGAGGGTGAGCGTGTAGGTCTCGCCTGCTGACTGGAACTCACCGGTTTCAGCGTTCATCACCATCAACCATTCGGTCTCGAGCTCGCATAATTCGCTCTCACCTGTCCATGAAGCGGAAATATCAAGCGAACGTTGCGTGTTGGCTGAAGCCTGCTATTTTTTAGCGCGAGCAATCATGCTTGCCTTGAAGAGTTAGGCACATCGTGAATGAAAAAGATCTCATTGAGCTCTGGAACGACAAGAGACGTCAAATTATTTCTGCCCAAATGCCCTCGGTCATCGCTCTTGCCGTAATCACCGTCATGGCGATGCTGGGTTATTTTGACAGCGAATACAACTACGGCATCTCCTTTGCGGCGCTCTTTTTGGTGTCAGTCGGCGCGCTGAGCATCTTGAACCAGTTAGCAGTCATCCGAGAAGGACAAATGATCATTAAAGACTTGCAGGCTGTGGATAACCCCAGCGCGCTGGCGACAAGGATTGCTGCCAGCGGTTCGTACCTGGTTTACACGCGCGCCCTGATGATCGTTTTCAGCCTGGCATTGCTTTTGGTCTTGGTGCTCCTCATTCTCTAGTCAAACTGCAACACGCGTGAACGCAGTCTGGAAGTCACGGAGGGTGCGGTCAAGTCGAGGCTGAATGATGGTCAAGTTCACCATCATCTGGCTCGACAAAGAGTCTAGGGAAGGTGGGAAGTACACGTGCAGAGTGAAGGCGCGGCACTTCATTCCCATGTTTCGCAGCGGTCGTCGACGCCCCAGGACCCGACGACTGTTCCGACACTTTGAGGAATCCACGTGCGTCCCGACGGCTGTTCCGACACTTTGAGGAATCCACGTGCGTCACGACGGCGTGCAGTCGTCACCTTGACGAGGAACTCCGGTCGGGCGAGTTTCTCTAAAGTGCCGTGCGTACAGGGTTGTGCTCGCTAGTCTCGGTTCACCGGTCACGTAGCGATAGGAAGTGGAAAGCATGGATGTCAAGACTCAGTACTGGCTCAACGAAAACCGCAACACCGTTCTCCAGTTCATCACGTGGATCTTTGCGCTGGTCTTGTGGGGACCGGGGATCCCTCTCGCTTTCGGAGCTATGGGTGGTAATTCCGACATGGCAGTCGGACTTGCCGTGGTCACGTCGGCAACGGCTGTCGGCTTTTTGATTGTTGGGACGTCGGTTGTCACCGCCTACAAGAACATCACGACTGACATTCCAGAGGAAGCTCTCGGTCTAGCGTTTGCCCAAGCGGAGAGGAAGAATCCTTTCGGGTTCTTCCTCGCTGTCACGATTCTCTTGCCCGTGGCAATCCTGGTTGGGCATTTTTTGATTCTCTTCTAAGGAGTGTGCCGACGCCGCTTATATCGACCGTGATGCCTCTCACCCCGCTCGCACAGAGGAGTGCAGCATGGGCGGGGAGGGAGTTCGACCCTCTCCAAGGTGCAGGCAAGCGATAGATCTTTTGAGGCCGTAAGAGCCGGTTCCCGCTCACGTAGGCTCTGGCTGGAGAAGAAGCGCGAGTAGGTGTCAATTTTGGCTTCGGAAGGGGTCATCATGAGGTGTCGGGCGGCATGTGGGAGTGCGTTCGGACTTTCTTTGGTACTGATTTTGACCTCTGGAGGCGTGAGTCATGCCTCCCCACAGCCTTCGTTGAAGTTTCGTTCATGTGCGGAACTTGGGGAAAGGTTTCCTCATGGTGTCGCAAAATCGGTGAAGTCCGCGCGCGAGGCTACATCAAGAGGTTTCCATCGCCCGACAGTCGCCAAAAAGGTGTTCAAGAGGCATCGGAAGAGTCTTGGACCCGTGCAATTTGGTGCTCTCTGTTTGCAGGAGCGGCGGGAAGTTGCCCCCGCACCGGATGAACCTCAGCAAATCAATCACCCTGTCGCAGATCTCACCGCGATTTGGGGAGTCCAGCCCTTCGTGGAACCATCAAATGCAGCGGGGCTTCAGCGTCACAACGGACTTGACTACTTTCTCAAAGCGCCGGCGGTGCCCGTCGTTGCGTCTAGTGATGGACGGTTGATGATGGCGGAGGTCTTTATTCGACCGCAAGACGGCAATGGGCAACTGAATATTGCGTGGATCATGCCTACGGGCGAGGTCACCTCTTTCAGCCTGGAGCCGTCCGCAGGCCCTGCGAATTCAGCAAAGGCTGCCGAGCAGGTAGCGTTGGCCAGGCGCATGCTTGACGAGTTAACGGTCAGCATCGGTGACACCATACAAAGTGGTCAAAGACTCACAACGCTTTACGCCCAAGATGACTGGGCGCATGTTCACTGGTCCATCAAGACGTCCAACGGCATGCCCGAAGAATTCGTGTGCCCGGCAACGTACCTGTCTGCGAAATCGCAGCAAGAGTTGGAGCCGCTGGTGGATGCCTGGGAGAGAAGGATTCACAAAGGTCAAAAGGATCCGGGTCTCTGTCAATAAGTCGCGTCTTCATGCAGTGCCTGACGTTGGCCTACAGAAGTCAGCCCCTGCACAGGAACTGTTGGGATGAGGGTTTGAAGTCTAGACGTTCACATCTCGCTTACTGACAGTTCTCGAGTTTAATACTCGGCCGGCAATCGCTCCAATCGCGACGAGCGCAACGCTGACCCAGAACAGCACCCAGTTCCCGACGATGATCGCTGCTGTGCCGATGGTGAATGCGATGGTGATGATGATGACCGCAGTCCACGCCGCGGGTGTCGAGCCGTGCGAATTGTCCTCAGCTGCAATCTCTTGAGACTGCCCAGGATCGAATGAGGAGCCGGGGTTTGACGACCACGGCCCGACCATTGGGGGAGCAAAACCTGCGACCCAACGGATGAACGCCATCGCGGCCGCCACATTTGCCAAGACGAACAATTTCACGACCCTCGTGATGCTGATCAAAGCCAGGATGACGGTGGCGATCGCATCCCAGGTCGCACCGAGCACTCCGCGTGAGCCACGGGCCGGT
>Ga0255781_10000855_pt1 | contig 24798 bp, 37 predicted proteins | sample 101ome_21_FD_179979 | JGI IMG/M metagenome (GOLD analysis project Ga0255781, IMG submission 179979) | Coastal salt marsh microbial communities from the Groves Creek Marsh, Skidaway Island, Georgia - 101413BT metaG (version 2) | ecosystem: Environmental > Aquatic > Marine > Intertidal zone >... | reverse complement strand
ATTCTTGTAAAGAACCTGTAAATTCCACACCCAAATCACCAAACGAACCAGTTGAACCAAAGAATATATCACCACTTGATGTCCATTGTCCATTTTGTAAAGATGAAGTATGTCCTGTTCCTGTTGTTGAACCACTTAAAATCATTGAAGTTGATGAATCGTATAATATTCTACCTACACCAGATTCGTATTGTTTTACAAATAAATTATACTTTATACTTTGGTCTACATCAAGTGAACCAGTTCTGTGTATTGGTGATGTTGTATCATAACCACTACTTGTTTCTCTCGATACTGCAACCGACCAAAACTCATTGTTAAATACTGGGAACAAGGACGAAGACACACTAGCTGTTCCAAATGAACTCGTTGAATCTGGTGAACCACTTACTATAAACTCAACACGACCTTTGTTATCGGTTGTTGAACCTTCTTCTTTTAATCTTATTGCAAAATCACCACCTTTAGCTAACAATATTTGACTACCACTATTAGCAGCTCTAAATCTAAATTCAATAGTATCTGGTGTTCTTAAAATATCACCTGAACCAGTCCATTGTGTCTGTATGTATTGTGAACTTGAGAAATTTAATGCTTTAGTAAACTTTCTTTGAATTTCAAATGTTGGTTGATAATCTTTGTTATCTGCTCCACCATACTCTCTAACTTTTAAAATTGTTGGTGGAATACCATAAGCATTAACTAACGCTTGAATTGACTCTTTTGTTCCTTTATTTTTTAGAATATAAGGCATACTTGTAAGAACTCTACCCCATATTTCTTGTTGTATTTCTTTTCCTGATGTTTCTGAATATTCTTTATATTCTTCTGAACCAAAAGAACCACTTAAATATTGTCCAGTTATTAATCTATGTAATTCTACTATTTCTGTTCCTGATGGTTGTTTCCAACCAAATGCATTTGATATTGTCCAAACTAAATCTTTTGATAATCCTTCAGTTAATTTTTCTCGTCTATCATATGTATCGGTCATTGCTTTTATGTGAATCCAGATATTATCATAATAATGTCCTACCATATCTAAGAAATCTAAGAATGGTTGATTTTCAGAATCTCTTTTGATATGTTCTGGAATTAAATTGATTAAACGATTAGGATTATTTTGGTCATACAAAGAAGCAGATGTAATATTGTTATTATACCAATTTGTAGCGGCTGATGCAGATACACTTAATACATTATGTGGTTTTGTTGAGTTTTCTTTTGGCCAACTCGTATCAAATTCTAATCCAAATGACGAAGTTGCGTATGATGAACTTTCATAAAACAAATACTTTTCATAATGGTCAAAGTTAGAAGTTATGTTTCTTTTAAATTTTTCGTTCTTAACAATTTCAGAAGTGAATACCGAAGATGTTGAAGCCGCTTTTGCAGCTAATGAACCACTTTCTTTAGAATAAAATTCATAATCTAATAATTTAGTTCTAAAGTTTTGTAATCTTTTTTCAACTGAACCAAATATAGAAAAGTTTTTATAATCATTATAATCTACATTTACTTCTGCAGAAACACTACCACTCAACACATTATCTATCAAAGAACTAGAAATAAAATTATCAGAAGTTAAAGTATCTGTTAATCTTAATTGTCTTGTTCTTAAATTATTTATGTAATCTACTGACTTCTCATCGGCTTCATATAAAAATCTATCACCTAAATCTGCGTCGTTAAATGGAGCTAATCGTATAGTTTCACGAATAGGTTCTGCCATTTCTTTAACAACACTAACTTTATTTTTTACTCCAACATCATTTGGTAATGGTTCGTATAATTTCAACACTACTGAATAAGGGTCTATTGGTGTGTTTTCAACATCAATGTCTGTGTTGGTGATTATGTTTTTTACTCCACCGGCATTTAACAATACATTTAAATTTTTATAATCTACGGCTCCATATTTTATTGCATAATTTGTAGTTTCTTTTGTTTCTGTTATTGTATCCTTTATTGCTTGTGGTAGGTCTAAATCTTGTGCACTTATATCTTCTTGTGTAGTAATTGTGTTTGTTGATGTATCAACATCTGTAATTATTGATGTAAATGGAAGTGATAAAGTATCATCTCCACCAGAACTAGTTTCATTACCATCATTTCCATTGTCTCCTTCGGTTTCTATTTTAAATGATGCTTCTTTTATTGCTTTCTTTTTAAAGAAACCTGAACTTGTAAAATATATCCATTCAATTTCTATACGAACACTATAACTACCAACATTTTTCTTAGCTACACTAAATGAAATTCCGTTTTCTCCTGATACATTGTAACTACCAAATATTGTTCCATCATCTTTTGTTAATTTCCAAGAAGTTTTGAGTATTTTTGAACCAAAAATTTGGCCAAAACTCTGGGATTCAAATTCAGAAAAATCTCCTACAACTTTAATTTTTGCTGTTTGGTTTGTATCACTAACATTGAAAATGTGAATTCCATTTTCTTGTTTCCAATTATTTCCCCATTGAATAGTAAACATTAGTTGAACCCACCTTCTATATGGTTTCTAGCTTTGTTATTGTTATCATCAGGAACTACATTAAATACTGATGGTTTTTGGATAGTATAAGTTCTTTTCACACCTTCAAATTCTATATTAAAATCTATTTCTAAATCAAATATTGCACCTTGAATATTATCTTGAAGACCACCACCTACTTTCTCTTTACTTTGATAATTAGCGTGTTTTGGTATTCTAATAAATGTATTTTCTCCACCAAAAGTTTCAGAATATTCTTCAACATCATATGTTCTTTGTTGACCATTCTCATCTGTTGTGGTTGACCTACCAGATACTCTAACTGTTATTGATGTTGTCAAACCAGTGGCCTCATTATTTGCAAAATTACTTAGTTCCGAGTTATTACAACGAATCCACAATGGAAAACCATAGTTGAAATATGAAGTCCAACCGATAGTTGCCGCTCCGTCATACCATTGGTCGTCAGGATTAGCTTTCTTTAAATCTATAAAAGTTTGGGCCATATCACCAAATTTATAGTTTTCATTTACACCATTTCCTATATCACGAAATAAGAGATTTCTTAAACCGGTTTTGTCATCATTACTTACAAGACGCATAATAGTTTCGGTATCATAACCTTGCTTACTAGTTCTTCTATCACCATCAGCTCCCTCTCCAAAAAAGTTTTGAGTTGGTGTGTTTTTATAATAATCATTATCACCACCATAAACTGCACTATGATTCAAACGATTCCCCCAACCAGGCGAACTTAATCGACTTTCTGCGGCTTCTGAAACATTCCTTATAGCCATACCATAAGTGTGTAATCCAGCAACACCGTTTCTATGATTATTATCTGCTCTTATTCCTACTAATGCGTCAAATGTATCTTTATTAATATTTAGTCCTGGAACTTTATATGCATCCCTAATGACTAATTCACCACCGATAATATTTTGTGGTAAAGTGTTTGGTTCTAAACTTGGTATGTCAAATGTGTTAGTACCAGTATCTTGTAATGTTTCGTTGTAATCTAATACAATTTCATCAGAACCCAATCCTTTAAATTCTGTATTGTATCTTCCACTTTCAATTGGTAAAGTTGCTAATCTAACTTCTGTTCTGTCGGCTGATATTTCATCAACATAAAATTTGTAATCTTTTTCTCTTAGTAAAAAATCATCTGTTTCTAATTCATCTGGATTTGCTTCACCACCTTTATAAATTAAACCTTTATTACTTACAAAATAAGTCCCGTTGTATATTTTGTTTTCTCTATCAACCAACACACCTTGTTCTGAACCTGCTACTTCTCGTAAAAAATTAAATTCAATATTGTATTCTCCGGAAAAATATCCTTTTTCTCTCATAAAAACTCCAGGATTTATACTGAAAATATCTTGGTTGTTTTCATCTAAAATTTTGTATTGAGTGCACTCATCACCTCTAGCAATAACAAACGAATCTAAAAAAACACCAGTTGGTGTTGATATAACCATTTCAATATAGTCTGTAGCGGCTTGTCCAAATTCTGGTGAGTCGACACCAACTACTCTACCAGGTATTCTGTAATCACCTGAATCTAAAATTTCATAGTCGTTTGGTTTTAATCTTGATAGTTCTAATGTCATAATTATTCCACATTAAATTGCATTGGTTTTCCGTTTAAAATATTTTCTAAATCTCCTTGATGTGCAATTATAATTTCTTGTTCATAATATCTACTGATAAAAGTTCCAATATAAGATTTAAAAATTCTCATTGTAGGAAATCTTCGTTTTCTATTTTCTTCTAAATACCACAAATTTAAACCAAGTCCTTCATTATCGTTCCAATCAAAATAACCAACTATATCTCCGTTAACTAAATCAATTGTATACCCGTTTGTTCTAACATTGGGTTCTTCTCTTGAAGGTGATAATAATGTAAATCCTACTCCGTCTTTTTGTGGTGATAAAACATTATTGTTTGGTGCGTTGTGTAATCTAATTGTAGGTAGACTTGGAGCTAATGGAATTAAACTATTGATTTCTGTATCAATTACTTTTTCTAATTTTTCTCCCTTTTCAAATACAGGATATCTATTTACTTTGTGGACATAATGATTGTCATCATCTAAACCAATTCTACCAAATGGTGCTTCTTTTCTTCTTTCTTCATCAATGTCTTCAAAACTATACAATGTATTGGTATCTTTTACTAATAAATGATTTCTTGTATCGGAATCTGACTCGGATATAGCTTCTGTATAAAAGTCTTCATATCTCTTATCTCGTTCTTCTTTTAGTTGTAGATAAAACTGATATTCTTGTAATTCTTGTTCTGTAAAAGGCATTTGTTTACCTCGTTATTTTAAATATGTGGTCATTATCTATAATGTGTTCTACTCTTGTGTTTCCACTACCACTCACAACTTTGTAAAGAAAACGATAGTGTCTTTCTGGTTGAAACGCATTTAAATCTAATCTGAAAAAGTTTCCTGTTCCATCACAACTTAAATAAGAACCTGTTGAAAATGGTATAATAACATCTTCTGTTAAAGCATCTCTAACTGAATATTGACTTTGACTTGGAATAAATTTTACCGTTAGATTTTGAGAACTTGTTGAATAAGTTCTTGTTGGAAATCTTTCACGACCATATACTCTAAATTTAACTTTTGATTTTTCTTTATATTCTGGTCGTAAACCTTTCATATAAATCATAACTTCGTCAATATCGTCTGAACTTAATGTAGATAATGAACCTGTATTAAAAGAAGAATCATCATATTCTACTTCTAACTTTGGTGGATAAATTGTGTGTGTATCTCTTGAGAAGAATGCGAAATGTCCAAGACTATCGGTACTTCCCTCGTCCAATGATGATGAAGTGTTACCAACACTACCTGAGCGTTTTACCATAAACCCTTCATTAGCAATAGAACCACTCAACCATAGTTTAGTGATATCGGTTACATCCATTCTCATATCAGTTGTTTCGTGATTAAATGATTGAGATGCTTCATATTGGTTAAACCAAGTTCCACCAGTATTATTTGAACCACTTACCCATTGTGTTCCGGTTGTTTCTCCGTCACGATATCTCCAAGAACAACCCTCAGTAGTTGCTGGTTGGTCAAAGAACCTACCATCACCTTGAACCCAAGATTGACTAACTGGATACGCAAATAATGATTGACTTGTTGTTAATTCTTTTGAGTTAGCATCATATAGATTTAAATAATATCTTGCGTTTTCAGGAATAGTTCCTGCTACAATTGATTCTGATATATTAGTTAGGTTAAATTTTATAAGTGTTCTAGATACATTTACGACTGAACCATCAGCGTTCATATCTTTACGAACCTCTAATATTTCATCTAACCCAGTATTTCTACTTTGAGTAGCACTACCTTCGTAAAGTGTTGCGTCTTTTTCTGCAAATTCAAATAAATGCATTATCCTTCTCCTCCGTCAACCGCTGTTGATATGTCGTTATTTGGAAACTTAACTTCAAATATACTTGGGTCTTTTGCTGGATATACAATACCACTTCTTAAAGCAGATGCAATATTGTATCTATTACCACTATAACCTGCTGTAGATGAGTAAGTATCTTGGTTTGTTATTGTAATATCTGTAACTGATAAAACACCCTCAACATCACTTACTATAGCATTTTGTAATTCTGATAATATGATTGGTTGATTTATTTGCCATCTATCTACATCAAAATATTCTGCTATTCTTTGATTAACATTTGTAATAACTAGTTGTTGGTCATATCCATTTTTTGTTAATATAGTACAATCAACACCTATGTTTATTACATAAGCATTTTTAATATTAACAGCATCAGTTACTGGTCTAAATCTTGTTAGATAAGTTTTTAAATTTTCTTTTACTGCATCATTTACATTTACAAGATGATTGTTTGTATTTAATCCTAAAATGTATAGATTTAATGCTAATGGATTTGGTTGTGGGTCGGCTTGATTTTCATCTACTATCGTGTCTTGTGTAATATACGCTTTTGCAATGTTTCCATATTTGTCAGGTAATGCATAAGTTCTAACAATATAATCCTCTTTTGTAACAGCACGATTTTGTGATTGGAAATATGCTTTAATGTTTTCTCTTAATTCTTCAACACTTTCTGCTCCCATACCACCACTTGATGCTTCAATGTTAGAAGCTCTTACTGATGTTTTAGCAAAGTTAACAACTGATGGTGTTAGGTTTGACTCGTCTATTTCAAATGTAATACCAGAAATTTTATTAATTCTACCAGCCGCTACATTATCTTGTGCTCCACCACCATATTGATAATTAATTGTTAGTGTTGTATTGGAAGGAGCTTGTCCGTAAGTTTTTGTTTTTAAGAAATTACTTGGGTCAAATGTTTCATATAATTTTGAAGGTGAACCAGGTAAGTTTGAACCAACATTATTTGGATTTGGTATAATTTCCTCGTCAGCATTATCTGAAATACCAGCACCAAATCTTAATTCTGTTTTTCCATCTGGTCTTTTAAATGTTGTAAATCTTTTTGAAACTCTTTTTAATCTTAATATGTAAGGAACTTCTGATGAGTATTGTGATAATTCTGGGTCATTGTCTGAATTGTTTTCATATTCATCAAACACTGTATCTTGAGCTAATGAATCAACTTCATACCAAGTATTTCCATCTGAATCTGTACAACTAATAATATCTATTACATTTGAATTTGATAATAGAACTTTATCATATTTTTTTGCTCCACCAAAAGTAAAATCTTCATCAGTTATATTACCACTTTGTGCTCTTACTTCTTTTCTAATGTAATAATAAGTTGGTGTATCACTACTTGAATCTCTTTCAAAAATTTCCACTTCTCTTGGTGACCTTGATGATTCATATCTCATATCACAATCTTCAATTGTTCTAAATACCACTCCGTCTGAAGTTTCTACTCTTGTTCCGGCTTTAATGTTTAATGCATAATCATAGTCTGGTGCTATATTATTACCTTCACCAGTTGCTGGAACTAATTGGAAAAATTCTAATTTAGTTGAAGAAGGTGCAGACAATCTTGGTTTATATCCAAATGATTGAGCCATTGCATAAAGTGTTCTTAATTCTTCTGAATATCCTAGTAAAGATTCTTTGAATTGTGAATCAACATAATATGACATAACATCACCAACATAAGATGCCATTTCAATAAACATCATACCTGGTGATGATTCATTAAAATCTTGATATGTGTTTGGAAAGTATTGTTTTGAAAACTCAATCAAATTATTTCTAAATTGAGAAAAGTCTTTATTCAAATATCTAACTTCTTTATTTTTCTTTTTTCCTGTTAGTTCGTATGCCATTATTTACTCCTAATATCCAATACTCGTTGATTCTGAATCTCCGTCAAAATTTAAAGTAATGGAATTAAATCTATCTGGTTCATAGTTTAGTGCGAAATCAATATCAACACTTGTTGTGTTTGGGTCTTCATCTGACTGAACTATGTTTACACTAGAAATATTAATATAAGGTAACCAAGTAGAAATCGCTTCTTGTATTTCATTTTGTATTCTTGATGATAAATCTTCTGTGTATTGTTCAAATAATAATTCTCTTAAACGAGAACCAAAATCAGGTTGCATTACTCGTTCACCTTTAGCAGTTAACAAAAGGTTTTTTATATTAGAACCGGCTTGTTCTAATGTTGTTTGTGTTCTACCAAACAAACCTGATTTATCTCTGTTGAAAGGAAGTTTTAAACCTATGAAAATATCTGGGTTTAAATCGTTTTCTCTTGCACTTGCCATTATTTACCTTTTTTCTTATCTATAGCTTTCATTAAATCTGAATAGTCTCTTGTCAGTGCGTTTGTTAAGTGCTCTGGAGCTGCATCTGGATTCATACCCGCACTTTGAATTGTGCTTGCGGCCGCTACTTCTCGTTTAACTTCTTTATTCCCTAAACCACTTCCGTATCCTAACATTTCGGTCATACGACTTGAGTCAAAAGTTCCCCCGCCTAATGTTGGATATTCTTCTTGTTGTGCAGTTTCATTTAGAATTTTGTTAAGTGTTGGGTCACTTGTAAATTGTTGTTCCTTAACTTTTTTCTTCTTAATTACTGGTTTTGTTTTGGGAATATTTGTTTCGTTAATAAGTATATCGGTTATCTGTTTTTTAACCTCTTGTTTGACAACTTCTTTTATTAACGATACGAATTTACCTTGTTTCATTTTTACTCCTAACTTTTTTGTTCAATTGTTACGATATCTTGGTTTAAAAAATCTAATGTTGCAAAACTTCTAAACACATCAATTAAATCCACAGTTATTCTTGCTATTTTAACTGGGTCTGTTGGTGGTGTAGCACCTAACTCTGCTTGTAATTTATTTATTTTGTCTTGAGTTTTTGTAAACTTTTCTCCGTTTACTGTAAATGATGTTTTTCTAACACTATCAATTGTTTTCTTTACATTTTTCTTAACATCTTTTACCGAATCTGTTAATTGTTTTATTTGTTTAACTTGTCTATTATATTCTTCTACGAGTATCCCAGCAGTATCTTTCAACACCTGAACTTGTTCATTGATAATATCTGTTGCTTCTTTTACTGCTTTTGATTTTATTTCTTCGATAAATTGTTCTGTTTCACCAGTTACTATTTTACCACCTGCATTATGTTTAAGTTCTAAGTCTCCACCAACAACTTCTTTTATATTTTCACCTTGTAATTTTAAACTATTTCTAGCATTTATTACAATATCATCTGCGTTTAAAATAATTTTAGCACCAGCAACTATTGTAGCTGGATATTTTTTATTTGGGTTATTTACGGTAACACTACCCCCGTCTTGTATAAATATAGAGGCTTTAGATTTATTAATATCATTTGAGTCATCTCCTGCAACTAATTTAATTGAAGAACCAACTTCATCTTGTTTACCCAATGTAATGTGATTATTAAATCTACCTTCAATTACTACATCACCAGGTTCTGAAACAACGGGGTTTCCGTATTCTATATCAGTTGTAATCTGTGGTTGTGCTGGTAAGTTAACTTTTTGATTTGATGATATCCCAGCTTGAATATTGTTATTTGGATTATTACTCCAATTCAATATATTAGTGTAATATGTTCTACCTAAAAAATTTGTACACACAACAACTTCTCCAACAACAGGATAGTTTTTAATGTGTGAGTCCATTGGTAAAACAAAACCATTACCACCATTATCAAGAACTGCTTGATTTGAATCATTAATAAACCTACCACGAACTGCTCCGTAATATTTTGAATTTAATGCTCCCTCACCCTCAAATAACTTTTTATCCAACAAAACTTCTTGAACTTCAAATGGTTCTAATTCATAAAAATCATATTGATTTTCGCGTATTAAAGATGTAACCTCACCTTTAATTTTGTTAATAAGTGGGCCTCCAATTCTTGTATTTGATTTGTTTTTAAAAACTCGGTATGGCATTTTATTGTTTTGCTTCTATATCTTTTCTGATTTTGTCAGCATTTTTTTCTAATTCTTTTGTATCGTGTTCAAGTATGGTGTTCATTATTTCTTGCTTTTCTATTTCAGATAAACCAAACTCACTTTCTGATTCACCTTTACTTTCAGCAGTAATAATCTTCTGAACGATACTAGCTAGTTTTACTAGTAATTCATCATTACGAACATTGATTTCTAAATACTCTTTAATCATAGGAACTATCTGAACAGCAGTATCTCCGTCTTTAATCATAGAAGTAATATTTCTAGTTAAGACATCTAATTGTTTTCTGTTGTAGTTTTGATTTTCGTAAATATCCTGAAACAATGACGATAATGATTTTCCTTTGAATATTTCATAATCGTTTGACATAATATAATCCTTTGGTAATAAATATAAAAAAAGGGGCAATTTCTTACCCCTTTTTTTAATTAAGTAATATGTAGGAAATATTACTTATTATTTCGCGTTCCTACTTACGAATTAGACCTAATAATATCACTAATGTGATGAAACCAGCAAAACCGCTTTCACCAAACATATTAACAAGTGACATTAAATTACCTATAACATCTAACCCAAATAATCCGCCTTGGAATATAATTCCTGCAACGGCACCCAGGCCAATAAGAGAGATAAGAACTGACATTAAGTCGTCTACATATCCCTTAATTAATTTAACGATGTCTTTCATAGTTTGTTTCCTCCGTATTTGTGAACAAATATACCCTACTTGCGTAGAGTAATCTTTAATAATTATCTATATTTATTAGTTATGAATAACAAAAGACCCAGTAGTCTTTGTGTCAATGAATCCATTTACTTGAAATTCCTTATAAATGCCTTTCTGATATTTCTTCATTACATTGATAACTCTTGTAATGTGTTGTGTGTTTGATTGTGTCATTTCTCTAATTAAAATGTACAAAGCTTTTTTATTGAACAATTCTATATTACCTTTGATTCTAAAAATATGTAATACTGCATCAGCAACTCTTACATCTTTTTGTCGTCTAAATATTACATTCATATTATTGTCCCAATACTCTAACATTTGTTGCACAAACTCACTAAATTCTTGGTTTGTGTTTTGTTGAGAAATCTCTGTTTGAATACTTCTATCCCAATCCATAACATCAATCTTGTCGTGTGTTTTCATTTTTTTATAATTGTTGTTGTTATGTAGGATTAAATAATTTTTAGCCACGATACTAAAATATGAAAATGCTTTTCCTTTACCTTCTGTGTATTTATGCATATTCATAACTAAAAAACTTACTACTTCATTTTTAACTTCTTCTGATGGAACATCAAAATAATAAAACTTAAATGTGTGAATAATATTTTCACATAGTTTATCAAAAGCATCTCTTATGTGGTCGTTGTATATTCTGTTTCTCATAGCCGGTCTTTTTTCGTTATTATAACGAATAATTGCTTTTTCTGTTACATCTGTAAAGTAATAATTTTTTCTTTTACGACCCATTTAGTTCTCCTCTGTAATTTCTGTTAATTCCTCAAGTGATTTTACTTCATTTTTTATTTGTTCAAAAACTTGACCCACCTCATCATCAACTTCAAAGTATCCTTTATAATCAATTTGTCTAATTTTTGTATTTACTTCATTAATTCTATCAATGTAATTTTCAACCCAATCTTCAAGTTGTTCTTGTTTAAGCAATAAGTTGTAAACTGCGTAAGATAGTGCTATTGTAAGTATTACAAATATTCCTAATGTTATTTTTAATATCATTTTTTATCTCCAAATAGTTCATCAAATAAATCAGTAGATATTTTACCAGGTTTATCTTGTGCTTCTAATGGTTTATCACCACTATCTAAAACTTCTTTGATGTTTTTTATTTTTTCAAATGTTTCTGTTTCTTCTTTTTCAATTGACTCTTTTGTAAGACGACCTTCTATTTGAGAAGCCATCATATCGGCTTGATGAAGAATAAATTGTATTGTGGAACGAAGTTGAAACTCTGATTTATAAGCAATATAATAACTTTTATTTGCTTCTTCATACATTCCGTCTGTTAATCTTATACCGATAAATTCTTTTTTGGTAATTGGTATATTATAATGTTGTAGTAAAAAGAATGCTCTATCCGTTACTGACATATACTCACACTTTTCATTGTGTTTAAATATTTCCCCCATATTCTTTCTTCTCCACTCGTTGTCTTGTGGAATATAATAGTCGTGTTGTAAATCTCCAACTTTACCTAAGTCGTGATGTATTGCTGAAAATACTAATTCTTCATCTGTAAAATCTATTTTACACCCGTTCTGTTCCCATAATTCTTTTACTTTCAAAGATAAATCTACAACTCTTAAAATATGGTCTACATAACCACCATACATTGCGTTGTGATAGTGTTCTTTAGCACTAGCTGGAGCCATCATAAATCTATCTTTCATATCTTCATACATCTTTAATACTTTTTCTTTCCTATCACCAGTAATGTGAAGTTGAATTGTATTGATTAATGAATCATAATTTTTTTGTATTTGTTCTGCTGTAAGTTCTCTCATTTTACCACCAAGTGTTTTCTTTATCACTAAAAGTCGGGTCTTTTAGTGAGTGTTCTAATTTTTTACCATTTTCCCCGACACCACCTGCGTCATCAACGATTTTCTGTATTTCATCTCGTCTTTCATCAGGTATCCATAGTCTTGTAAATTCTTTTGTTGGGTCATCTAATACACCTTTACTCATACACCACAATCTAATTTTTTCCCAAGAGTTGCTTAAGAATAAATTTGGGTGTGAATTGTAAAGTAAATTTTTCTTGTATCCGTTTCCTTGTAAAATATGATACAACCACTCAACACCAGATTTTGTATTGTTGACTTGTTTCTTTTTACTATCTAGTGCGTTGATTAAATCACTAACTAAGTTTTCTTCAAATTGTTTATCGTGTTCTGGTAAATCCCAATCTAATGTTTGTCCAACTGATATATTGTCTAACATTTCTTTAAATGATTTTTTATCTTTAAAATACATTGGATAATCTTTACCCAATACATACTCGTGTGTGTCGTGTTTATAAGTTAAACTTGGACGACCAACTTTAATAGCATCTTGGACTGATAAATTCCAAGTCATATAATCATCTACAAAACATAAACTTGCAAAACATTTGTCCAATAGATAACGATAGTTTCCGCCACTTGGTAAGTTCTTAACCATCATCCAATCTGGTGCTGGTGCACCTGCTTTAGGCTTTTTAGCCTCATCATCAGTTACCCAAACTAACCACTCGTCTCTGTCCAAGTCTTCTGTAAACTTAATTAATTTTTTTATACCGGTTGTGTTGTTCCATCTATGATTAAATACTAAAATCTTTTTATCCGGTAATGGAAATGGTTCTGGGTCAGGTAGATTACCAACTCCTAATGGAAAGTAATTTATTTTTTCTTTCATAACTTCTTCATCAACACCTTTTGATGTATGACTATCTTTATCCCAATTAGATTTCATATAATCTAAACTAACAGGACAATGGAAGTAAGAACGATAAGACAAATCAATGGCTTCTAATTGTCTGAAAAATCCAACAGGGTAGCCACCAGTTGGTCTACTTTTTGCACAATCAACCCAATGGAAAAAGTTAAATGACTCTACTGACATACCATATCTACCAGTTAATAATGCATTATAAACATTGTATAATAATTCTGGTTGATGATTGAACACAAAGTCAAAATCTTTTGCTCTCCAATCTGTATGTTTGACTAAATGTCTTCCGTGAAAGAACCCACGATTAAACAATACTGATTGAGCATAAGGGAATGGAACTAATGTTACATTATCTCCTAAATCTGGTATTGTGTGATTTTCGGGGGTTAATATTGTGTGATGACACATAGGTAGCCATTTAATAGTTTTGGCCATTACTTTGTAGTTTGAATCGGCGTGGACGATATGCTTATTACCTTTCCACCTGACTGGTGACATTATGTGTAATATTCGTCTTCCGTATAATTTGTGTGTATAACCTGTTTCCATAATAAATTTTTAATTGTTAATTATCTTCTGATAATAAATATCATTTAACTTTGTCAAAATACAAAATATTTTTGTCAATGTCAAGAACTTTTTTTAGTTTGTAATAAATTGTATATCTTCGTTTAAATTTGCTTTTTTAATCTTAGCATCTGTAAACTTATATGGTTTAGTTCCTGGACTTTCCAATATATCAATACGATTTACGAATCGTTTGTTCATTGTATCTTTAACTTGGTAAACCCCGTCTTTTCCGTCTGTTCCACTCAACACAATAAAATCACCATAGTCTAACCAACCACCCCAACGCTTTAAAAGGTTTCTACTAACAGCAACATATTTGTATTCTGATGCTTTATGTATTCTAATTTTTGTTCCATCGGCTAAAATGTTTGGTGTTCCGTCTGTTTGATGCCTTACTGGGTGATACATTGTTACCGTAACATCAAGTCCGTCTAATTTATAACCATTTTCTAATTCATCAATTCTTAATTGTAATCTAACTCTATCGTCTTCAAGACTATCAATTGTTTTCATATAGTATTCACGATATTCATTGAATAGTTTATTCCAAACCAATCCATTGAACATAACAAAAAATGTTAAAAACGCAATAAAATACTTATTCATAATATTCTCCTGTTGATTTACTATCTTAAATATTAATATATGTCAATTTCGTCATCAGTTTCAAATTCTTCAAAATCTACATCACCTTTGATAACTTTAATTGCTTCTTCTACCAATGACCAATCTTCTCTTTCTACTGCATCATAAAGTAGTTCTAATACTTGTTGTGTATCAATGTCCATTTATAATCCAACCTTTCTCCAAATAAGGAATAGCTTTTTTATACTTCATAGTTAAAGTTTCTTTGTCTTTTGTAATTGTAACCTTTTCGTTTCTACCAATCTTTATTTCGGTTCTACGAAAACTTTCTCTTTTAAATTCTCTATCGTAAATAGTCTTACCATTTAAATGGTCTATCTCGTGTTGAACACAAACTGCTTCTAATATTAATAAATCATTATCAACTTGATTATCTTTTTCTGGTCCAAATATCATTGTTCCTTCAACATTGTCTGCTTCAACTTCAATTCTCTCGTATCGTTTTGTTGTTATCATTTTGTTCGGTATAGATAAACAACCTTCTTTATAAATTATTTCTTTTTGTTTTTTCGTGATAACAGGATTTAATAAGAAAAAAGGATTCGTAACATCAACAACACAAACTGATTTATCTTCTCCAATTTGATTTGCTGATAATCCTAATCCACCTTCTTTTTTTAATGTCATAAACATTTCTACCGCTAATTTTTGAGCAGTTTTTAAGTCTGTTTTTTTAGTTGGTGTTGTTAATATATCATTTGGATATACTACAATTTGTTTTGTTTCCATATAACCTCTATTTAAAGTTTTTAATTATTTGTTTTGCTTTTTCTAATTGTTCTTTGGTTAATTCAATGTCCCAGGCAATATTATCACCCTCTTTCATATAAACAGCTGGTTTAAACTTTCTATCCTTTTTAAGTTTTAAAGTATCTCTAATTTCTTTATAAAGTTCCCAACTAGGTATATGCATTTTCCATTGACCTTCTCCAAGACTCCAAGTTTTTATTTTACTTTTCATAACTTTCCTTAATAAATGGTTGTATCGCTAATTCCTTGTGTTTAGCTTCCACCATCACATCTACCTCTTTTCCATAAGTATTAGGAAGTTGATTTATTATGTCAGAATGTGCTTGTGGTTTAATTGACTCATTGAGTTCGTGTTCTGCTTTTGATTCTGAATAATGAACCACTGGTTTGATATCTCCCCAAGTTGATAATGCCATTTCTAAAGCTTCTTGTTCGGTTTGTCCACCAGTGTTAAACTTAAAGTGGTGGTAATCAAACACAATTGGTATTCCGATTCGTTTGTGAATACCCTCGTATAAATCTTTTACTGAATACATTGTTGCTTTGTCATCGTTCTCGACGGTAAGTCTTGATTGAACTGACTCTGGTAGTCGTTCAAAGTTTTTACAAAACCTATCCATAGCAGATTGTTTATCTCCATACACACCATTACAATGTATATTAAGTTTGTTGTATGGTGTTCTTGATAAACCCATAAAGTCAAATACATCTGCGTGGATAGTCAAATCTGTGATTGTGTTCTGAACTACTTGTTCATTCGGTGATACCAATACATTGAAAGGGCCTGGATGTGAAGTAATTCTGTGTCCATACTTTGTTGCTAAATTTCCACAATCTTTTAGTGTGTTGGAAATCAAATCTATGTTTGGAAAATTTTCCCAGTCTTGATAATACTCAGAAGCCCACGGGAATATTTCTGATGATAAACGAAAGAATTTAATATCATTGTCTTCGTTCCATTGTATAATAGATTTTAAATCTGTAACATTTTGTATGACCAATTCAGAAGCATAATCTACACCTTTATCGTGAAATGTTTTTTTAATCATTGTACGATTGGTTGTGATTTTGTCCTCACCTTTGCGGTTGGACAATTCCATATTGATACAAGCATAACCTAAATTCATAATTATAATATAACCTTTTTATTTTTATTTGTCAAGAGCTTTTTTAAAAAAATTCTTAAGTTGTAAAATTCCAACAAAAACATATGGTTCTAATGATGAACCAACGGCCCAAGCTAGTGGAAAAAATATTACAACAAATGGTATCCACCAAAATAAATATGCAAGTAAATATACTACATACATAAGAAATATTGTTGGAATAAAACCAATTAATATAAATTTAAAGTCATCTTCTTTTAAATTCAATTTCATACTATCCTTTTTCTATAATGTTTTTAATTTCTAACAAATGATTAATTCTGTATTTAGAATCTACATCTTTATTATATTCTCTATTAAACACAATAAATTTATCTTTGTCTTCTCTGTTTTCAACCCAATGTTTGTGATTGACGGGTGAATCATCAATTAAATAATCTATATCGTGTATCCATTTAAATCTACTTTTCTCAAATATAACTTGATTTGGATTTAAACCATACTTACCTAACCAAGTTAAAGTGTGATGAAAGTTTCCTTTGAACTGAGATGTTACGATAATCAACTCGTGTCCGTTTTGTTCTGCCCATTTTTCAAGTGTCCAAAAGGCCGGAACTACTTCTGGAAAAGGAAGTGCTTCTTCAAAACATTCTCTTGAAAATTTATGTTTATAAATTTCTTTTAGTTCATCTCTTGTTAATCCGGTTATATCGTTTTCAAATTTCCAAGACGATATAATTTCCGGAAACACAACATCAGGGTGTTCTTGTCCAACAACCTTTTTAAAGGCTGAAATAAAGTCTCTTAACACTCCGTCTACATCAATTCCTATTCTCATTATCTCTCCCCATATAAACTATATGTTTCTATAACTGGTTCTACTTCTACTCCGTCATCAATATAGATGACACCTTTTTTTGCATCAATACGAAATTCTGATACTTCATATTTCAGATAGATGTGATTTAAACACTCTGTTAAGTTTGTGTATAATACATCTGAATTTTCTATTCTCCACCTGTCTCCTGGTGGTTGTCTAAATGCTATTTCTTTGTCTGCCATAATCTTACTCCACTAAGTTTGTTACTTGAATTAATATAATTGCTATTGCTAATAAAATACATATAAAAGTTTTTAATGTTGGTATTTCTTCTAACATAACCCAACTCATAATACCAAACACAATTGTTCCCACTCCGAATCCTATCATACGCATATTCCAAGTGAACCCAAAATACTCATAACATAGTTTGGTTGCTATAAAAAAAGCGTATCCAATAGGTATCCCAAATATAGCCATCATATAAGGACTATTCCAAAATGCACTTTCAGTCCATTTGAATTGTGCGTTTAATTGATACCACGCTAAAATATTACTTATAATTAATATTATGATTGCTAAAAAAAGCTTGTTCATTTATTTTTTTTCCCGATATTTACCTTTGGTAATAACAAAAAGGAAGAATGATATACCCCGTCAACTCCCAATTTTTTTCACCACATAATTTACTATTTTTTCCCCAACATTTACTTTCGTAAACTTTTCCATACCTTCAAAACCTGGTGCAGAATTTACTTCACAAATTGTATAAGTTCCTTCATTAAATAATAAGTCTACTCCTGCAATATCTAAGTTTAGTAATCTAGAACACTCACCTGCTATCCACTCGATATCTTCATCAACTTGATAAGGAATCGCTTCTCCACCTCTTGTGATGTTGGCTCTAAAGTCTCCGTCTACTGATTGTCTCATCATACAACCAACTACTTTTCCGTTTACTACTAATACTCTTAAATCTTTTCCGTAAGAATCCTGAATAAATTCTTGTAATATAATATTATAACTTGGTTTGGTTAATTCTGCCATCTTCATCAGTTGTCTAAATTGTTTTCTATCTTCAACCAAGAACACACCACTACCATAACTACCACTTAAAGTTTTTACTATCATTGGATACTTTAAATTATTCTCAACTAGTTCCAGATTAATAGGGTGTTTTACCAACATAGTTTTTGGAACTGGTAGATTTGATTGTCCTAAGATTTGTTGTGAATATAATTTGTCTTTAACATTGTCTATAGCATCACTTCCGTTAATCATCACAACACCTAGTCTTTCCATATGTCTGATAATGGCTTTAATAAAGTAAGTTGTTCCAGAACCTGTTCTTGGTAATACGAAATCAGGTAAAGGTCTTGTTTTACCCTCAACGATTATAGATTTCCTATCATCTCTGTCTACAAAAATATCTACATCTTTTGGATTAACTACACGAATCTTAACACCTTGTTTTTCAAATTCATCTACAAGTCTTTGAACCTCGTGGTTTTCACCTAATTCTTTTTTATGTATTATCCAACCTGTTAAATTCGCCATAATCTATCTTCCTCTGATTTGTCAGGATTGGTATCCTCTGGTTTTAATTCTTTAATGTATTCTAATAATGTATCATAATCACTATCACTTAATAAATCAGATATGTGGTCAATGTATTCTAAAGCACTTTCTTCTCCACCACTTTGATATTCGTGAAGTGTTTTTCTTTTAAACCATTGTATATTTAACCAACTCTTGTTCATAATGTAATGTTCTCTTTTATTATAACCCAACATAACCACACACCAAATGTGGCTAGTCCTACTAATTCTAATCCGTTCATTTGTTTTCTGTCTCCCATTGTTCTCCGAAGTGTCCTATTGGTCTTCTTATTTCATCTTCTACATCATACTTTCTTGTTACATAATATAATAGTATAGAACCTGGTTCTAACGCTTTATATCCGTGATAAATACCTGGTGTTATCTCTAACACTCTTGGATTTTTATCTGAAAGATATTCAAACTTACAACCATCTTTTTCTGTTGCTAGCCCTACTTTAAACGAACCTTTTAAACACACCCAATAATCTGATTGTAGATTATGTTTATGCCATGCAACAATATGACTCGTATTATTTACATACGAAACATTTACTTGTCCGTCTAAAAAATCAAAGACATCTAATAGTCTTTGTGCTCTGTCGTCTTCATTATAATTCATTTCAATACTAACTTTCTTTGTTTTCTATTTAACATATGTATTGTGGTTAAGAAGTTTACACAATTTCTTTTCGTTATTAAATTAATTTTATTTGTTTTAAATAACTCAGATAAAAATTCTAATGACTTGTCATAACCACTTTGGTTATAAATATCTTTACACTTGACAAAAACATCAGAAAACTTTTTGTGTTTAAAAACAACTTTTTCTTTTTTAACAATAGGTTTAGATTGTGGTTTAGGTTCTGGAAACTTCCATTCTCTAGCACTAGTGTTGGATATTTTACCACCAACCTTAACAGCTCTTCTGTCTAATCTATCTAAATTGTTTTTCGTTTCTTGTGAAACCGGTTGAACATAAGCTCCTGTCTTGTGTGGATATACAATATGTGCTGAATAAGCTTCTATTGATGAACACTCAACACATTCACGATACCCAAGATGAACTCTTTCATCAGGTATTTTAGTATCACACTTTATGCACTTATCAATCACATTTAGTCCATTTGTTATTTATCTTTTTAAATCTTCTAATTTTTTCTGTTGGTGGTATTATTAAAAAATAACAATTATCTCTGTTCCACCCTTTACAATATCTATATTCAATAGGATACTTCTCTATCCACTTTCTTACTTGGTTATTTGGAAATATCATAACATCATCAAGTTGGTCATTGAAAATAATGTAATGACACTTTCTTTTTCTTTTCCAATATCTAAGTTTTCTTTTTTCTATTCTCAACTCTTTAAATCTATACAATCTATCATTGTGATTGATACTCGATTCACCAATTTCTAAATCATAATCTTCATTAGAAACTAAATCTACATCATATAAAGGCCCACCTTTTAAAACAGCATCACTACCCATATCTTTCCACAAGATACGAGCTTCTTTTCTTGAAGGTGTGTCGTCATATGTAACTTCTTTTTCTTTCATAGTGGGAGCACAAGGACTCGAACCTTGAACCAAGAGCTTAAAAGGCTCCTGCTCTACCAAATTGAGCTATACTCCCAAATCGTAAACTAACTTACCATTGTTCTTTACCCAAGTTAAACTAAACCCAATGTGATTAGATGAAGCACTCATCTTACTAATCTTAGTTTTAGCTTCTGTAAGAACTTTATCAGTATCAACTTCGTAAACTTGTTCAAGTGTTATTCCGTCATCTTTGTTGAAAGAACCAAAGTAAAACCTATCATTTCTTTCTATTCTGTGTAAGTTGTTATTATGAATTCTGTCTAACTGAAATGACCCACCTTTCTTACAAGTAAGATACTCGTAAGATTTAGATTCTGTTTCGTCATTATATGCATCTGGTCCGTGTTTAGTCCTATGAACATAATGATTTAACTTAGAACCCATTACCACCTCTTTAATAAAACCAGGTGTAAGTAAGTCTTGTGTAAAACCTAATTCGTTTTTTAGTTCGTTTAGTTCCGTAATCAAACCAAAGAACTTATTCATTTTTTCATTTTGATTTTTCATACTTATAATATAACATTTATTTTTGTGTTTGTCAAGAGCTATTTTTCTCTAATCTTATTTAATAACTTTTTAATTCTCATTTCTCTAAACCAAACTTTATCTTGTGAATGACCAGGATTCTGTTTAGTCCTTGTTAATCTTTTTTGTAATTGGTGAATCTTTCTAAATAGTTTTGACTTGTATTCAAATTTCTTACTCATTGTATTCTCCTATCTAAATTGTGATTTTATTTCAATATTCGTTTTTGTTTAATTTCTTTTTATTAAATCTATACTTCCACAAGTTTTTTGGATTAAATGGAACATCTGGTAATTTATCTATTTCTGCTTTTAATTTTAGAATACTTGGTATTTGAACTAGATAAGTATCATCAATAATACTGAACTTACAAATTTTATCTGTTTTACTACAAATACCTATTAAATCACCTTCTTTGGTTTCTATCAAGTATTTTCTATCTGAAGATAATCCATACATATTCATATATTCACCACCTAAACTTGGCATTGATTTAAAAATACCTGGTTTAGGCTTTCCACCATATTCTGAAACATATGTTAAGAACCTATCCATTAGTCTCTATGAAATGCATTAGGTTCATCATATTCTACCAACCCAGTCATATCTGATGATGAACGAATTTTTTCTCCTAATCCGTCTTCCATTCTAATTCCTAATTTACCACAAATTTTAGATTCTGGAACTTCACCGAGATGTCTATCTCCACCATTACAAAATGTTATATCTGCCATTGGTTTGAATTGAGCTATTAACTCTAATGATTTACATACTGATTTATCTTTATCTACGGACATCAATACTTCGTCAACCATATCTAAATGAAAGATAATATCTAATCTATCTTTTTCGTCCATAAACTCATCACCTTTTTTCAGTAAGCATTGTTCACGATTGTTTACAATAACAACCAATGTATCTCCGAGTTTTTTAGCCATCTTAAAGTATTCTAAGTGTCCTACATGCAACGGGTCAAAATATCCACTACACACTACTACTTTTTCTTTTTCCATTACTACTCCTTTATAATAAGTATTTCGTGAGAATCTTTCTGATTACTGATTCCCATTTGTTTTCTGTTTTTTCCTATTCTCGTTTCACCAGTTCCCATAGAATAATTCCATTTAGGAAATACTTGGTGAAAATCTTTATACCATTCTCTAATGGTTTCACAATTATTATATGACAAAACAAAACTACCTTCGTGATTGTATAACATATCTCTCAACTTCTCGTGGTCAAATCCATCGTGATGAACCGGTATATTCCTCATTGGATAAATACCATTGAACATCTTGTTGTCTTTGTCTTGTTCCAAATAATAAGGTGGGTCTAAATATAATAAATCTTTTTTGTGATTAGGTATCACATCTCTATAATCTGCTTGTTGAACTGACAAATTGGGGCACTGAAAGTTTTGTATGTTCTTGCACATTTGTTTCCACTTATCTGCTTGTAAATAAACTGAACTACCCCAACCAAGATAACCCGGCCCATAAGAAGTGTTGTGGTTAAAGTAATAAAGAGAAGCTCTTTCTAAATCAGATAACGATATCACATTGTCTCGTTTGTAAGAATCTGTTTTCCAATCTGCTAGCATTTCTTGTGTTTTATCTAATGACATTAGTATCTCTTTTACTTCTTTATAAGTCTTGTCATCTGGGGTAATCTTGGAAAGTTCCTTTGACAACTCTTGTGGTTGTGATAAAAGAACTTCCCAAAAATTAACCAACATATCGAACACATCATATCCAATAACTTCAATATCCAATTCATTAGCCCAACGAACCTCTAACGAACCACCACCAATAAATGGCGATACTATTCGTTTAGGTTTAGGCCAGAATGGAATATAAGTTGAGATAAATCCATACGCTCTGGACTTACCACCTGCATATCTTAATGGTGTTCGACTATGTTTCATTATTTATTTTCTTCAACTGAAGTTTTACGATACTCTGTAACTAACTTTTTTACTTCACCAATCGCTTTACGAGCTCTCGTTCCGGCGGCTTTGTTTCCAGTATTTACATTAGTTTGATGATTTGTTTGAAATTCTATAAACAAATCAATCAGTTGTGAATATAACTCATCTAATTTACTCATTGTATTCTCCTTAAGGTTTGAGTTTTAGTTTTTCCTTTCCTTATGAGGCGAGTATAGGAATCGAACCTATCTGTGATGGATTTGCAATCCATTGCCTTACCAATCAGCCAACTCGCCGTTGTGGTAAGTGATGGATTCGAACCACCGTATCTCATACGAGAGTCAGATTTACAGTCTGATGCTTTTAACCGCTCAGCCAACTTACCATTGTAGCCCATAGGGTAATCGAAACCCTGTTTTCTGGATGAAAACCAGATGTCCTAACCACTAGACGAATGGGCCATACTTATAGTAGCTTTGTTATGTCCTTGAAGAATAGCATTTAAGTCTTGTTCAGACAAGGTGTGGAATTATTTAATCGGTTTTCCAATCATTTCCGAACTACCTATAAGTGTTTAATTTAAAGGTTAATTTTTCTTAGACCTCTGTTTATAACTAGTCCAATACAAAAACCCAATAATACTAATAATACTTCTTGCATGTTATCTCCTTTTGTTTATTGTGGAGCTGACTGGATTCGAACCAGCGACCTCCGCAGTGCAAGTGCGATGCTCTTCCAACTGAGCTACAGCCCCATATCTTTATCTTCTTTTCTTATATCGTTGTAAAGTTTTCTTTGGAACTGCACCTAAGTGAGTTTGTGGTTTTGTTCCAAACTTTGTTCCACGACCTTTTCCTTGTCGTGTTTTCTTTGCTCCATTACTTACTCTACCATCTGTTGTAATTATTGCCATATTCTCTCCTTATAATGTATAAAAATCTTCTTCAGTATAATTATTTGTAAATGAACCTTCTCCGTGTACAGCTTCTGCACCTTCGGTTGAACTATAATACTTAACAACCGCTCCTTTGATATCAACAACTTTTTTTGTTTCCTTTGGATTGAACGCTCTATTACTTGGTGGAATCTCTATATGAATATGTTCCACTTGTCCAACCCTTCCAGTATCTGAACACTTCTTTCTTAATCCTTTTAAATTAATTCCTTGATTTCTTCTTCTTCTTGGCATTTTTGCTCCTCGTTTTTAGTTTTACTTCTGAAGTTGTCTTTTCTCTATGACACTTCTTACATAGTGTTTGTAGATTGTCTAATTTATAATAACTCCAATCTAAATCTTTTTCTTCAACACCCTTTTGTTCTACCAATGGTTTGATGTGGTCTGCTTCCCAATGTAAATCAAAGTATCCACATTTCTTACAAATACCTTCATCACGATTCCATAGTTGAGCTCTTTGTTCTCCACTATGATAGATTAATAAGTATTCAGTTGCACAATCTTCGTGCCAACTTTTACGGGTGTTAATCGTATCTTCTTTATCATTCAATATAACATTACCACACCACCTACAATTACCTTTGGTCTTGGTATAGTAATGTTTTGGTTTTGGTGGATTACGAAAATCTCCGTTCCACTTTTCTTTTCTCTTTTTTCCAAATGTCTTCTCGTGTCGTGATGACCACCTACTTAACGGCACATAAACTCCTTTGAAAGACGCGGGCCGTGGGGGCCGACAATAACATCTGCCTTTGCCTCCCGAACCATTATTGGTAATCCTCAAATATATTCATCAATATAACATAGATAGCCAGTCCTACGATTAATAGAACAAACGCACTCACTATCCATTGTATAATGGTAAATATTACACT
>Ga0255781_10000846_pt1 | contig 24954 bp, 35 predicted proteins | sample 101ome_21_FD_179979 | JGI IMG/M metagenome (GOLD analysis project Ga0255781, IMG submission 179979) | Coastal salt marsh microbial communities from the Groves Creek Marsh, Skidaway Island, Georgia - 101413BT metaG (version 2) | ecosystem: Environmental > Aquatic > Marine > Intertidal zone >... | reverse complement strand
CGCTCGATGGCGGTCTTCTTCCGTTTCAGGTAGGCGCGCTTCCCTGGACCCGCGACGTCGGGCACCTTGTGTCGCGCGTCGTACAGGATCGTCTCTGCGTGTGGGGCTTTAATGACAAAGTACGCGTGTAAGAAATGCATCACACATACCATGCGTTTGTTTTTCGAGGGCTGTTTTTCGATGAGAATCGTTTTCAATCGGGAATCCCTGACCCATGGACGCTCGTCCAGGTGGTCTCTCAGGGTCACGTAGAGGCCATCTTTGTGTTCGGGTGGGACCCCGGACACGTCCCACTCTTGGACGATTCGAGATTCGTCGTCGAGGAGACACATGGCGAGATTACGAATGCCAACGTCAATAGACAGGATCATTCTTCTTTATTATTAAAAAACGTCATATCTTTAATTTCGCCTCGTGTATTTCGCGAGGCGTTTCGGGTAGCGACTCGTGCGCACGAAACCAATCTTGAGGAGAGCCTCCTCGAAAGCCTCCAACTCGTCCTCGAACCACACCTCCGCCCCGTCGATGGCGCGCAGATCGGTGGTGAACTCGAGCCCATCTGGAATCGCGTTGGCGTCGTCGGTGAAATCGATCGTCTCCTCACACGTAACTCTAAGAAACTTTTCACTCAACACAGAGTCGTCCGCGAAGACGAATGAAAACTGTTTGCTGTGTGCGTCGTGGTCCAGGAGAATCGGTGTTCCCAGAGACGCACTCAGGAAACAACACGCATCCCTGATTTCCCCAACGTACACAACGCGGTCGGTCGTCAAGTCAAATCCCTTGCAGTGAGTGTAGAGGCTCATCTTGTATTGTACTGATACAGTGGACGACATCTTTATTTACTTAAACTTAAATCCACCACCACCCATCTTCTTCGAGGCGGCGCCACTCATGTTCGTGGTGGCCTTTTGACCAGCCGGGGAGAGGGCGAATGCGAGGATGGCGAGACACACGACGCACAGAAGGATACCGCTGATGGCGTAGATACCGGTGAAGGAACCGACGATTCCAGAGATGCCCTCGCCGATGGAGTCGATGATGGAGGCGAATCCCGTGTTCTCTTGCTTCACCGACGCCTCCGCCTTGGCCGTGAGGTCGTTGACGATCTTCGTCTCGGAGATCTTCTCGGCCAGTTGGTCCGTCACCGCCGACGCGGACAAAACCGCCACGATATCTTGTGAGAGATCGAGCCCTCCCTTTCCCTCGGGACACACGAAGTTCCCGCCAATGATCAACTCCTCTTGGTTAATGTTCACCTGTTCGGCGAACAATTCCGTCAAATTCTCAGTCGTAATGTTTGTCTCCACGATGTTACGAACGGTCGTGTTGATGGTTTGTTCGATGTTTTGATTTGATTTACCAATGACATCAGAGAGCGAACCCAACTCTGTGAGCATCTCCATATTTGCCGCCGCGGATTGTTCCATAGAATTGGCGATGTCATGCTTCATGTTAACAATCTCTTTCACCGTCGCGTCCACGGTACTCACGTTTTTAGCGTCGATTTTCTGTGCGGATTTGATTTTACACCCGATAACACTCCCCCTGATGACGATTTTTAACTTGTTGATGTTTGTCTGCGTGGACCCAACCTTCACCGTGTTCTTGGTGATTTGGTTCGTGATCGTCTGGTTGAGAGCATCCATGTTAAAAAACTGCTTCACCGTCTGGGATTTGCTTCCTCCCATGGTCGTTTGTTATTATCATCACACAAAAAAAATATCTGCGTGAAACATATAATGAAATTCAACAGAAGAAAGATCGCCGTGCTTCTTCTGGCCGTGGCCATCGCAGTGTACCTGATGCGAACGCAAAAGAAAGAGTACGCAAAGGGAGGCAACAAACTGAAAGTGTTAAAGTACGTGCGAGACAACGCATCCAACCTCAAGGGCTTCGGTGTCATTTCCGTGCTCGAGGAGGAGGGAATCGAAGTGAAACCCGACCAGATGGAGAAGATAATCGAAATGGCCGAAGACATCAACCTCACGAAGGATGGCAAGAAGAGGCTCTCTGATTTTATTTTAGCGTTGTAATATAGTAGTAGATGGGTGACGAAGATTATAAATGTACCACCAGACCGAAAAACATCGAACATCTAGACACGTGTGCAAACATAAAGCCCGAATTCATAAAGCCTCAGACGCTGAAGGTTTTCCATCGATGGATGGAGACCTCGCGGGATGAGATGAAAGACGACCCAGAAAATGTTGTAAAGATTCTATTCATGGGTAAAATGCAGAATGTCTACAATAAGCACGCCAAGACGTATTGCCAGGACCCACAGTTGAAGGTTCAGCGAATCAACGATATCATCGATTCAAAATCTTTGCTCAAGTGCTCGTTGTTTGATAAGGATGGGGCCACGATGAAAGCGTATTGCGGCGAAAAGGGCAAACACCGAATCAACAGTCGGAAAACCATCGAACCCACGTGCACGCAAGAGTCTCTCGGAAACGCCGTGTTCAAAGACATCGCGGTTCAATACTGCAAAGACTACCCCAGCGAGTTGTGGTGCAGTTGCTACAACATGCAAACCGGGGTGTGTGACGTGAACAAGTCCGCGGCTGGATGCAGCATGGCAAAGTTAGACCCAGCCCTCGCGGACGACGCCGCGCTCGGAAAGGCTGGTTACGACACCCTGATAAAAATGTCCCAGTGTCGATTCGGGGTGTGCGATGGCAACGTGCTCAAGATTAAAGATCCGAAATGTCCGAAGACGATGAACATTTGTGGGAAGGATTGGCCCGTTCAGTCGACGCGAAACAACGAATTGGTCCGACACTGCGTCATCGACGCCGGGGGGACGGAGGAGGACGTGGAAAATTGGGGTGACGTGCCCACGCTGTCGAGCACGAACAAGATTGTGGACGCCCTGAAACCGAAAAAGGATAAGAAACTCATCGCGCGCAGGGAGAAAGACGTGAAATATGCTGCTGTGTCGGCGTCGAGTCTGGTGTGTTGTCTCATGGTGTTGGCACTCGCGGCGGCGCGTCGCACTTAAAGAGGTGTGATTACATTTTTATTAATGTGGTGTTGGCACTGTTGCCACGAGATAGAGGGGGAATCCCTCGAGATGCCCCACAAATACGACGAGAAGAGGCGTAAATTTTACACCTCCGGTCACTTCTGTTCTTGGTCTTGCATGAAGACGTGGGCCATCGACAGACACGGAATCACCCGCGGGGGGATCATCGTTTCGAACATTGTGTGCATGCGCAAACAGTTGTTTGGGCAGATAGGTCCAATTCCGTGCGCCCCTAACAGGTATAAACTCAAAGAATTCGGTGGAGAACTTACCATTGACGAGTTCAGACGAGACAGCCTCAGAGACAGTGGCACCAAGAAGCACATAGACCGCGAGGACGTGCGTTCGGTTCTCGTGGAACCACAGCGCGCGGAATCACCGCCTGCGACCTCGTTACCCAAAGAGGGGGGTCCGATATTGAAATTGAAGAGGAACAAACCTTTAGTGCGCTCTCACACGAGTTTAGAGTCGGCGCTCGGGTTGGTGATCAAACCGAGACAGTTATCGCATGAAGTGCCCGCAAACACAAACTGACAGTGGTCGCATTCACTGAGGACGATGATGTCCCGCTTTTCTCTCTTCTTTGCAAGTCTTTCCACGGTGTACAAACCGTAGTTGACGATTTCTTCCAAAGAAGGGAACATTTAATAATTTAGCGGTTCTTAACTTTATTTGAAGCACGACAGGCACGCCGCCTTCGCCTTTAACATCGCCGCGAACGAATCCACCATCGCCGGCACCATGCGCTTGAGGGTGGCCTCGAATTCGGTGTCCTCCTCGCCTTGTTCGATTTCAGAGATCAAGTGGTTGATGACGCCGACGACCAATTTTTTCTTCTCCGGGCCTGTGAGATTTTTCATCTTCGCCGCGAGCATCATCATCTCGCTCACGATGGGCGGGACGTCCTCCTTCGTCAAACCGTCTGCGACGTAATCGCGCTTGATGCGCTCGACCGTGCCCATGAGACCCTTCGCGTCGATCTTTCCAGAGAATCTTTCCAAGAGGGCTTCCATTTTATTATACCTAGTACTAATATAATAAAATGAACGTGGATAATGTCATCGTCGGGACCGCACTCACCCTGGGAGCGGTGCAAATGTTCGACTCCCTGAGACGCTCGGACACGATGACGCGAGAGAGCGTGCGCGGCCTCCTCTTGGGTGCCGCGGCGTCGTTCTTGTGGCTCACGCATCAGGTGCGAAAGGGGGCAAACTACTCCGCCCTATACAGCGGTCTAGCGCTCGTGCTTCAACTGTATTTGTTAAGCACAGTGCTCCACCACGACGAACCACTCCGTCGTGCGGATGAAGCATGAGGTGGACCATCAAACGGAGCAAGGACATCTTCTCCTCGAATGTCAATCTCCTCCTCGCGACTCTCTGTAAGAGGTGCGCGAAGAGCAGACATATCAAGTGAATCGCATCGACCACACTCATCACACCACTACACTAACCTTTGCTTTTTTTGTTAACATAAACAATCCGACGAGGAGGGTCATGATGAACACGGCCAAGGTGAGACCGGCGAAATTCTTCGCACTCTTCTTCGCGTTGTCGCATTTGCGGGTGAAGTGCACGGTCATCGCGGAGCCGACGAGACCCATGATACCGTAGAAAGTCATCCAAAAGGCGAGGTCTTTGCTGAACATTTTCATCGCCAAGAGGGTGAACGGAATCGTGAGAGCCATCGTGAGGGTGTGCGACAAGAAATGTTTCGTGTTCGTGAGACTCTTGGAAGATTTCACGGCGCTGCAGTTGTTGTACGTTTGAATTCCCATGGAGGAGACGGCGATGTAAAAGATGCCCAGAATCACGAGCACCATGATTTGGCCCATCGACATCTCCAACTGAACCTTTCCTGTGGCCAGACGCTTGGCGTTCTGGTAAAGCGCGGCGGTGGTCACGCCCGGGGTGGACATTGTTATAATTGTTAAAGAAAATAATTCAATCTTACCCAAAGATGAGACTGCGCCACGAAAAAGATTTGGGGTGGGGGAACGTCGTGATTCAGGTGAGCGATTTGCTCCACCACACCCAAGGCGAGGGGAAACTCTCGGAACCGGTGACGTGCATCGACCTCCCGGTCTCCGCGGATCCGAACGAGGAGGAGTACACGGGTAAAATTTACATAAACCCCTTCACCTTTAACAACGTTCACCCACTGATGCGAAAGTTCGTGAAACCCACACCGGAGATCCGAGCCCTCGTGGACGCCAACGCACACGGGTGCAAGGTGGGCGTCCACATACGCAGAGGGAGGTACTCGAAAGATTCCTACGACGTCGGTTTCGGCGAGGCCGCGTGGCATTGCGACGACCACGCCCTCGCGAGATTCGAGGAAGTCATCCGCGACGCCGAGGAACCCGTTTTCCTCGCGACAGATTCCATCGAATTGAAAAAAGAACTCATCAAAAAATATCCCGGGAAGATTAAGTCCTACGACGTCGAGAAAGTTATTTTGTCTTGCCCCGAATACAAACACGAGGACTGGACGGACGTCTACGTCGATTGGTTTCTCTTGAGTCAGTGCGAGGAGGTGTACATCACCGCCGGGAAGGAATTCAAAGGGTTTTCGACTTTCGGGTACACCGCGGGTGTGTACGGCGCCGCGAAGAACATTCACTTCGTCACCAACAAATAAAGGATTTAATGCATAAAAACACAAATGACCCTCATCAGTTCTAAAACGTTCGCCGACGCCTGCGACTTTGTCATATGCCACGCCTACGGTGACCTCGGAAACATTCGCAAACCCGAGAAAACACCGAAACGAATCTTCATCGCGGGGGAATGGAGCGTGTTCGAGCGGGCCCTCCCCCTCCTCACGTCCTTCGAAGACAAATACGAATTGGTGTATCACTACAGCGACCCTTCGTTCGACCGGTTCAAATTCGAGGTGATTCGACCCTACGTGACCTGCATTTACGCCCAAAACTGCGAGTTCGACCACCCGATGGTGAAGAAACTCCCCCTCGGGTTCCCGGATGGAAAGGTTCCACGGAGAACGACGGGACAGAAGAAAGATATTTTGTGCTACGTCAATCTCGGTCTCTACAACGACCGCGAGTTGAAATTCGCAATGTCTCGAAGCATACGCCAGAGGGTGTACGACTACTTTCGAGAAAAACCGTGGGCCACCGTGGACGAGACCCCGATTCCTTTCGAGGAATTTAGTGAAAAACTCAACCGGGCGCAATACGTCGTGTGTCCCGTGGGTTTCGGTCTGGACACGATGCGCTTCTACGAGAGCGCGTGGGTGGGTGCCACCCCGATCGTCACCCACAGTGGCATCGAGGGGGACGTCCACCGCGAGTTTAACCCACTCGTCGTGGATTCTTTCGAGGACGTGACGGAGGAATTGTTGAGGACGCACGAGAGACGAGTCGCGGGGGACGACGTATTCGAAGTAGATTTTTGGTTGAAATAAGTATTACACGTCTCGCATGATTTGAATGCCTTGTTCTAAAGTTATCTCGGGTTTCCAATATTTGAGGATGAAATCGTCCGGTTCGTTTCGAATCGTCTGCGTTGCGTCCTTCTTCCCCTCCTTCGCGAACACCTGCCCAGGGGCGATCATCTCGGCGACGTCTTTGATTTTCGTCCACACGTGATTGGTGACGTCCACGGAGGTGCGTCCCGTGGCCACTATCTCGTCGTAGTTATTCATGATGGCCTCCAGACACTTGCTGCAATCGGTGGTGTACAGGAACTGGCGCTCCTCCTCCCCGTCCGTGAGCATGTGAATGCGCCCCGTACGCTTCGCTTGGTCGATGAAATCTGGGATGACGTGGGATTTCTCACCCACCGGTTCGTTGCCGTAGACGTTCCAAAAGCGCATGGAGAGGCCACCCACGTTTTGTGTGTAATGCTCACCCAAACACTTGAGGACGCCGTAGGCGTTGTCCATCATGTTTTGCATCTGCGAGGACGCGAAGACGAATCTCTTCCCACCGAGGAGGGAGAATGTGTTCGCCATGATGGCGCAATTGCGGTTCATGAAATCGATCGTCATGTCTTGGAGATATTTCGACCCACCCACGTCGTAGGCCAAGAACCACACGAAATCACTCTCATCGATCGCCTTTTTCAGGTGCAAGGTATTCGTCGGGTTGCTCAGATCGTGCTTCGCGGAGAGTTCGATGTCCCAGTCGGTGACGTCGTGACCGACCGAGCGCAAGTGCGTGCTGAGGGCGCTGCCGACGACACCGGAAGAACCGAGGACGAGAATTCGCATTTACATACATATCCCCTTGTCCCCTTTAAAGTCACGCACACTCGGTGTCGTAAAATTCTTTTTGTCCGTTTTGTCGGGCGACGGATTTGATGTGCCACAACGCCAACTCCGGGTCCGCGCTCAGAAGTTGTGGGGGGATGCTGCCACCGGTGAGTTTTTCGTGGACCCCCCCGCTCCACTCGATCCCGGCGTTGTTTTTGTAGTAACGACCTTGATAATCGGGCCAGTTGATGAATCCCGTGTTGGTCACCCGAAACGTGTGCTTCTCGAGGAACCGTTGGGTGTACCCTGGGCAGATGTTGATTCGGGGGACGTACAGTACGTCACCTTTGAACTGCCGGATGCTTTTCATGAGCCCCTCTTGCGGAATCTCATCCGCGTCGAGGACGAAGATGTAATCCCCTTTGCACAGACGCGCGTGGTGATTTCGGTGTTGGGCGAAATTTCCATCGAACTCTCTCTCGTGAACCGTGACGACGCGCTTGAAACGTTCGAGCACATGGCGCACGGCGTCCGTGCACTTCTTCGCGTCCACGAGAATGTTTATGTCGTCCTGTGGGGCCTTGGTTTCCACGAGAAACGAGAGGAGGTCGTTCAGTTCTCTGTGTTCATTGCACACGCAGATGGCGTAGGTGATGGACGACATTAATTAAAAAGGTGCGTACATTTTTTAAGTAATGGCATCAATTCCAAAAGTGATCCACAAAATAATCATCACCGAAGATGGGAAAATACCACCCTTCCCCGAAGGTTTGAAGAGAGCCGTGGAGACGTGGTACAGGTTGAACCCTGGGTACAAAATTAAATTTTACTCCGGAGAGGAGTGTGAGCGTTACGTCGAGGAACACTACGACGAACGAACGCTCGCGGCGTACCGGAAAATCAAACCCTTCGCCTTCAAGTGCGATTTCGTGCGACAACTCATCCTCTTGAAGGAGGGTGGGTGGTACTCAGACCTTCGACAGGTGTGTTTGCGTTCCCTCGAGACCCTGGTCTCACAAACGGCGGGACGTACGTATTACATCACCCGAGACTGCCCTCCCAACGAGTTGTGCATGTACAACGCACTCATCGGTGCCGCACCGGGACACCCCATCACACAGAAATACATCGACGCGATAATCTTCAACGTCGAACACGACCACTACGGCCTCGATTGTCTGTACGCCACTGGGCCGGGGGTGTTCATGTATGCCGCCATAGACCACCTCCGCGCGCACCCGGACAAGTGTGTCATCGGGCTCCACACCAAGGACGAACACGTCGAGTTCGGGGGTGTGCGATTCGTCAAGTGCAAATACAACGACGCGAGGGGTGCGGACAACTCCGATTTACCCGGGACGAATGATTACGGAGACATGTGGAGAAGGAGGGACATTTATTTACACAAGCATCTTACACGATAAAGTCACCCGAGGGCCCATGATGGCGCACGGTTCGTGATACACCCGATTTGGTATGAAGAGGGAATCCCCGGGATCCAGCACACACGACGTTCCGTCGTCGAAACGATACATCATCTTTCCCACCGCTTGGACGAGCATGACGGCCTCCGCGTCGTTGTGTCGCCCGTACAACTCCGCACCCGGTCTGTGGGAAATGAAGGTGTAGATGTTATCTATGGGCAACCCCGAGGCGTATATGCTGTCGAACGCCGGCTTCATCGTCCCTGGGAGGTACACACTGTCCTCTAACTTGATCATGTCCTTGTTGAGAATCTCAACGATTTCATCACCTTTGTAGAATTCATCGTGTCTGAATTTTGCCATCACGTCCTCCAATCGCATCTTAGCCACGGTTTTGAAATGCTTGGGGCGGTACACGACTCCTTGGTTCATTCTACTACAATTGTCCGATATAAATATCTGCGTTCAAAATGCGACGCGCGCGAAAAGTCGATCCACCCCACGTTCTCCTCCACCTCCTCGCGCAGATGCGCTGCACGATGAGACGGTGCGGACAGCGCCTGCGACCGCCCATACGCGACAGTGTGCTCTGTGGCATCTACCCGTTCGACGAAGGGACGGAGGAACACCGCCTATTCGACGAACTCTATGACCAGATCTTGTGCGGGAAAATAAGATCCAGATTTGAACTGCATCGCCTCGATCGCACCTTCGACGCCTTGTCCACGCGCAAGTGCCTCGACTTACTGTTGTTGTAATCTTACCCACTCCGCGTCTTCTCTGTAAATCCGCGCCAACTCGTTCCGGTGCACCTGCGCGAGCAAGTTCAAGCGGTTCGCGAGCCTCGGGTAACCGTCGCGAAGCGCCCGCCGGAGCGCCATGCGTCTCGCCCTCTGTGTTTTTTGGCGCACGAATTTGTACCCATAGTTAATGAGTCGTTGACCCATCGGTCGGTTCCTGGGAATCCGCGGTGACGTCCCAGCCCCCCGACGACGTCTCCGCGTGCGAGGGATGGTGAGCGCCTTGTACGAACCGTTTGAATTTTTTTTGTACAGACGACCGTTCGGACCCACGAAAACATTGATTCGGGTGTAATCTGGATCGGCGCGGCGCGTGCGTGGAGCCATCGTTGCTTCTTGTTAGATGACAAGAGTTTTTTCGTGGCCGACTCTGATATTGGTGTTAACCCACACTGGATACCCCGCGTCTTTCAGGTTACGACAGAACGCGACGTCCTCCGAACAGATGTCTCTGATGATCGTGCCGTCGTTCGTGGTCATCTCATGCACGTGGGCGTGAAAGTATGGGTAACGCAAATTCTCAATCACCCCTCGCCTCACGGCAAAGAATCCCATGCCGTTGTACGCCACCTTGATGTATTGTTCTTTTTCATTTTTCACATCGTCCGGAGTCATGAATTTAAAACTCCCGTGTTGCTTGAAAAACTCTTCGTCCCACGTCTTCACGCACGCGAAATGTTGAAGGTCGATCATGCGGTACAGGCCGGAGACCACAGGGTACGTCTTCGTGTCTTCGATGATCTGCTCCACCTGCCACGGTTGGAAAAAGATGTCGGAATCGATCGTGAACCATACGTCGTAATCCACCTTCCCATCGAAAGGTTTTTGATTCGCACCACGAAGGACGTCTAGGCCCAATGTTTTCATTCGCGAGAATGGTACGTACGAAGAGAATTCATTGATGATGCGTATCTCGTGTCCTTTCTTCGTGAGGTACAGCAGCGTCTCGCTCCAGTGGGTGAGAAAATGCCCGCTGAACTCCCTTCCAGGAAAGGCAAAAATGATTTTCATTTAGTTTGAAGCGCTAGATTTTTTTAATTGTCTTATAGTAGTATCTATCAATGGGCGGAAATTATTACACGTTTGCCGCCGGATGGTACAAGGGCGGACACAATTATGAACACAAATCACACGCGTGTAATTATAACGAATCAAACCACTGCGGAGCCGACTTTGAAACGGGGAGACGCAAGCCATGTCGCGGATGTCGGACGCGCATCTATTGTGCGAAGGCGTGCGGTGACAAACTTCATTTCACGGAATCGAGTAGGGGGAATTCATGCCCCAACGCCAGATCACAGTTCACGGCAAAAAGTACAGGGGGACAGACTGGATTCGTGTGCGTGTACAACCGTGCGGATTATTTCAAGGATAACGTTTTGAGGAATCTGAGCAAAAATTCACACTGGACGACTTCTGGTCTGAAAGGGGGACCGAGTAATTACGAACAACTCCTCGTGGGTACACAAAAACCAAACACAAGAAATCACAGTTCAGTGGGTAAGGGGTATTGCGAACAAGTTGACAATTTGGACAAAGTGATCCATCACAACGGCGAGACGTGTTACAGATACCTCTCGAGAAAGGTGAGCGCCGTGGCTGCCAAGCAGAAATCGGCCGATTTCTGCAAAAAGAAACTGTCGGCAATCAAATCAGAACTGTGCACACCCGAAACCGTGGGTAAAACTAAATACGACGAACTCGCGGGTAAATACTGCGAGACCGACGACGGTAAAAAGGACGAGTGGTGCGCGTGCTACAACGCGTTTTCGGGTAAGTGCTCGGGAGAAAACCCACTTGATTATGCAGGGTGCGAGGGTGTGAAAATTGAACACAAAAAAATCATTGACGACATCCCACCCGACCAGTTGAGTGGCTCGGTGAAACAACAACTCACCGAGCGCATGCATTGCAGAAACCAGGTGTGCAAAATCACGGATGGTTTCAAACCCGAGGGTGCGGACAAGTGCGATCTAAATTTGAATCTGTGCATCCAAGACGTGAATGTCGCGGGTCACCTGGTTGACTCCGGGGTTCAACTTACGTGTAATAACACAATGAATACGGGTTCGGGTGAGAAGGATTCCGAGGGGACAGAAAGCGAGGGCGCTGGGGCCACCGCCAAGGAAGACGACGGAAAGAAAAGGAGGAGTCTCATCTTCGGGGCGACAACCGCGACGAGTAGCAGCATATCAAGTTGTTGTCTCATCATCCTCATAGTCATCATCTTGATGATGAGTGGTGGTCGTAACAATAAATAATAAACGCGTCTTGATAGAATACAATCTTGATGTATTGTAACAATGAACTCGAACTCCAACTCAAACAACAGAATGTATAATTCATCAAACTCCAACTCAAACAACACGAGGGATGTCAAAAGAATTCTGAGAACCGTGAACGCACCAACGGCCAAGAGGATGATGACGAAACGTTTTAGGAACAAAATCAACAACCAGGTGGTTAAAGAAGCAGCAAAATATGGCATAACAAATCTTAATGCCACGAGACTTAATTTAAATAATAAGGGTCTCACAAAAATTCCAGATTTTGTCTTCATGATGAAAAATCTCCAGTCTCTTGACCTCAGTTATAATAAAATCTCCCTGTTGCCATCGGCAATCGGTGACTTAAGGAATCTCCAGTCTCTTGACCTCGGTTATAATCGCATAAGGTCGTTGCCAACAACGATCGGCAGATTGAGAAATTTAGAGAAGTTTGACATCCGTTCAAACCATATCAGCAGATTGCCATCAGCGATCGGTAAATTAAGAAAATTATGGATGCTGGACGTCGACGAAAACGAACTCATCGTATTGCCATCAGCAGTCAGTGACTTAAAAAATCTGGAAATACTTAGCGTCAGTGAGAACAATCTCGAGTCCTTACCCGACAGCATAGATAAATTGAAACAACTCGAAAGGCTACACGTCAATAGAAATCAACTCACAAAATTGCCAGAGAGTTTCGGTAAGTTGAAAAAATTGAAAAAACTTGATATCGACCTTTACAAACTCATCTCTATACCCAAAACGTTTAAAAATCTATCAGATAGTGTAGTCATCACCGTTGAATATTCGAAAGATTATACAAAACAACAATTTATGAAACATTTTGAACCAAAACGTATAAACAAGAATACTGAGCTGTTTAATGCCGGCGTCTACCTAACAAACAACATCCCTCGTGGTAAAAGGGCATACATAAGTACACCATCAAATGTGAAAAACAACGGCACCCTTCGAAGGGTCTATAACAAAAATGGTCTGAATGAGGCTCTTCGAATAAGAGGGGGGAGGGCCAGACTTCATGGAAACAATTTTACAGCAAACAATGTTAGACTCATGAATGACAAGAACTTTAATTTACAACGCATCCGTGTGCGTCTTCTGAACACACCCCTGAACAATATGAGAGCCACCATCGAAGGGGTCAAGAACAAGTTGCCACAGAATGTGTCTCGCACAGATGTGAACAAACTGCTACGTAAGCTCAAACCTCTCATGTTGAATAAGATTCGAAACCGATTGAGAACGACCCCCGCCAATCAGAGACAGGCACTCCTTAACAAGTTCAAAAGGGATGGGTTAATAAAGAAGAATAACACTGTGTAAAAAAAAATCTTAGCCTCCTTTACCATGTCAACGTACGAACAGCCCGAGTGCAATTACAAATATCGCGTCAAGGCTTTGGAGAAGGTCGTCGACGGTGACACCATCGACGTCTCCATAGATTTGGGTTTCGACGTGAGCACGTCTCAGAGGGTGAGACTCCTCGGCATAGACACCCCGGAATCGAGAACGTCCGATAAGGAGGAGAAGAAATACGGTTTGCTCTCGAAAAAGATGCTCAAGCAGTGGTGCCTCAAGGCGGTGGAATCGGAGAAGGACGACATCGAGATCGAGATTCGGTGCCCGGAGGCGGACTCCAGGGGCAAGTTCGGACGAGTCTTGGGTGAGGTCTGGGTGAGTGAGGGTGATGTTTGGACGAATGTGAACAAGTGGATGTGCGACGAAGGATTCGCGGTTCCCTACGTTGGTCAAAACAAAAAAGACGTCGAGGCTTTACACATGGCGAACAGGGAGAGGGTGAAGCACCTGTTGGATTAAATTAAATAGTCTACGCAAAATAAAATCATTCGCACGTTTACAGCGTTCCCCACTTGTTTGAATATGGTTTTCTTCTCATACTCAAACGCATCCGGGAAACTCTGTAGTCGTAACAACTCCCGAGGGGTGAGTCTTCGATGAAGAGGGCCGTACACGGGGCACGTGTTCAGGGCCACGAGCGTCGGGACGTAGTCCACGCGTTTGCACCTCACGCCACTCGATCTGGGTGTCCACAAAACCTCGTCTAAACCCATCTCATCGTCCCCGGCCTGCCACTCGAATTTCCGAACCGCACCTTCCCACAGCGCCTCCGCGCGCGCGTTGGTGAGCCACGGGGTGAGGATGTCTTTGTGTTTTTTGTAAAAGTCTCTATTCTTATCGATCCAATTTTTGTATCGCACGTAAAAACTATCGGTCTCCTCGAACGCATTGTCCCACCAATCCGTCCATAATGGAAATTTGGGGATGACCACCCCCTCTCTGCGTAAGGTGCGAACGAACTCATCCCACACCCTCTCCGTGACGACCATCTTTGGTGGGAGGGTTTCGGCGTCGACGCCGCTGTCATCTATCAACGCTCGCACGTGGGTGCGAAGGGTTTTCTTCGGGTTTTTCTCCATCGGTGGGAACTCCGGGAGGGCACCCAAGTCACGGCGTTTGCATAGAATCATCACTCTCTCTCTGTTTTGTGGGACATCGAAATGGAGGGCGTTGAGGATGATCGGTTCGTCCGACGTCTCGTACCCGATGGCTCGTATGTTTTCCCGGATGACACTCCACGTGTTGCCACCGTCGTGTGACCCGAGGTTTCGCACGTTCTCCAAGAGGAGGTATTTGGGTTTGTGGTGTCGGACGATGTCGCAAATTTTGAAGAAGAGATTTCCCCGGTCGTCGTCGAATCCCCTCTGTTGCCCAGCCTTGGAGAAGGGCTGACACGGGAACCCTCCGCACAAGATGTCGTGCGATGGGATGTCTGCCGGTGGGATGAGGGAGATGTCCCCCGCGGGTCGTATGCCGTAGTTCCTCTCGTACACTCGGCGACATCCCTCATCGATGTCTGAGGCGAACACGCACTCGTGTCCACGCTGGGCCAGGGCTTGGTGGAAACCACCGATGCCACAGAATAAATCAACAAACCGCATCACTTATGTTACAATCGTTCACTAACTTTAAACACGCACCTATGCCGGCGTATTCGTACGTGTTCTTTTTTTCTAGAGGCACGAACCACCCGTTGTGCGTCGAGTGTGTGAGCAGGTGTAACAAGTCACTCTTGCTCACGAGGGAATCTGTTTTGTTGTTCTCACCCAAAGTCACACACTCGTTGGCGTAATCTTTGTCGCAGACGTAAATCCCTCTCTCTACTACGATTCTCGAGCGTGGGTCGTTCTTTTTCGTGTACCAACGTTCGGATTTTAAATTCAAAATGATCACATCGCGTTCGAAAGACGTCGTGCGTCTCCCACTTTCACCGTTTTTCGACCAGGACAACGCGAGAGTCGATCCCCCATTCGTGAGGCTTTTCCATGAGTACTCCTCACCGAACGCCCGAAGGTCGGCCTGGCCGACGTGACACGGTTCGAATCCTGGGAGTTTTTCTATCGTTTCGGTCATGAGTTTATCGATGAGTTGTCCTCGGGTGAGACCGGCGCCGTCACCGGTGATCACGTCTTTCAAGGCGTCGGCTTTGTCACACATCGCAGAGAAGGCATCTTTATATTGGGGTTTGTTTAGTTCGTGTACCAATTCAGCGATATGGGCGTTAAATCTAAATTCCATTTCATTAAAATAGGCATCTTAATCTTTAAGAGTCAGTCTTACAAAAGAAATTTCCAGCAAATGTGATGCGTTCGTGATTGCTCACCTGTTTAGTCACTCGGTGCACCATGAACGCTGGGAAAATCATGAGCGTCCCCTCCTTGACGTCCGGTGAAAACTCTTTCTGGAAAGCCGGACATTTTTGGAGACCCTCGATTCTCAGGTCCGGGGCGGGGTTGATGAACATGAACCGACTGTCTTTCTCCGGGTCGTACTGCACGAAATACACGAAGCCCAACACACACCCCGTCTTTTCGCCGTGGTGCCAGTGCGGGTCCTGGTAGTGCCCTTTGCGATAGAGGTTGAACCACGCGTCTCGCACGCAGTCTTCGCAGTCGGGGTCGCCACACCTGAACATGGCGGGGTTGAGCGCCTCGAGGCCGTTTTCGGCGAGGTACTTACGCATGTGCGCGTGTATCGCCTCCATGAAAGGAGTCTTGGCGTGATAGGGTTGTTTCAAACTTATCTCGTCCCCGCGACCGTGGCCGTCGGGTGAACTCGTGAGACACGTGGCGTTCCATTTTACGGACTTGAGGATTGACTTTTCATCGCTTTTGAAGTATTCATTCACCTCTCTGCGAATCTCGGCAACGCGTTCTTCGCTGAACGGTTCGTAAAATCCAACGGGGTATCCGAAGATGTGCATCCGGATTGATTAGTATTAACGAATAAATTTTAAAACTGCATCCAACTCTTCCTGGGACATTTTCTTTTTCTTCGCCACCTCCTCCGTGCTCTCCTCCTTTGATTTGTAAGATTCGTACGACTTCCACGCGTAGGCGGCCCCGAGGAGGGCGAGTAAAATCAAAACGTGATTTCGTCTGATGCGCATTATTTACAGTAAGTTGATATTATAATTTCAAACTGGTTGACACCTCTAGAGAGTCAAGGGCGCGCATCCCGTGTTCGTACATGCCATTCAAGCGGTTCGTCACTGAGATTGACTCCTCGATGACCCGCGCGAATTCAACTTCTGTCTTTTTCAGCATGTACTGCGGGCACGAACGCGTGAACTCCGCCGCGATGTAGTGGCAGTTCGGTGACTTATATATCACCGACATACACCTGTCGAAGGCACCCTCGTCCAAGGGGACCATCGCGTCAATGAGTTCTTCCCATATGTCCCTCGCCGCGACGATAAAATCCTTAAAAACTTTCTTCCTCTCCCCCTCACCCACGCTATTCAACCACTCCAGATCCTCCCTTAAAATCTCCACAGTGTTCCTGAGTTCATCGACGCGTTCGTTCAACGCCTTGCGTTTCAACTCCAACGCCCTGATACGCTCCTCCACGTAATCCATGGCGCAGTGGTCGTGCATCGTCGTCGCGCGCCTCGATCTGGTGGGCTCACACGTTCAAAACTCGGATCACCTCCTCCACCGCTGGACTTCTCCGTATGTCCGACTCGTCCATGCACACACGTTCGACGTACTTGAGTTCTAACCCGTCCATTTTATCACACAGGAGGGAGAGACCGTTATCCTGACCGAGGTCGCTCTGATTGAGATCCCCCGTGACGATGAGTCGTGAGCCCTCACCCACGCGCGTGAGGAGCATTTGCATCTGTGACATCGACGCGTTCTGCATTTCGTCGGCGATGATGAACGTGTTTCGAAACGTTCGACCGCGCATGTAGGCCAAAGGCTCCACGACGAGCGAACGCTCGATCTGGGTACGAGACAAGGTCTGTTCAAAATAATCCATCATCGGCCGCACCCACGGTTCCATCTTCGCATCTTTATCCCCGGGGAGCCAGCCCAGGCTGTCACCCGCACTTACGAGGGGTCGGGTGAGGACGACTCGTCCCCTGAAGGACGCCGTCGTCAGGAGGTGCTCCAGGGCCACTCCACAGGCGAGCATCGTCTTCCCAGTCCCAGCGGGTCCGGTCGCGACTATTATCGGTTTTTGTGACTTAAGTGCGAGCATGTACCGACATTGGCCGGCGGTTTTTGGGAAGTCCATTTTCTCTCTTTAATGTAATAATGGAGTTCCACTTTATCGGTATCACCCCAACGAAAAGTGTTCTCTCAATGATCGATGGTTCGGGTAAGTCAAGGTACATGATATTTCGAAGCGGTGAATCTGCGAACAACGCGGTCGAGTACATCGCCCGGTTCCGTGGCAAGTACGGACAGTGGCCGGTGTTTGACATGACGAACCCACGCGTGCGCATCCAACCGGACTTGAAAATAAAAAAGAGAGAGCCGGAGTACGTGAAAAAGTTTTTGCGCGTTCACGAATACTCGCGGGAAGAGATCGATTTGATGGCTCTCGAGACTGGGGCGTCTTTCTTTTGGGTGAACAAGTTTTTATGGTCAGCACAGGAGAAAGACGCCCTCACGGCGATCAACTTCAGCGGTTCAGACATCGACGGTTTCAGTGATACCGATATGGTCAAGCAAAAATTAGAGTACAACTTAAAAATTAGATGATCAATGTAATGTAAATGTGTGGCATAGTTTGTTTATTCGGTGAGAAGAAATCGATCCCAAAGAATCTTCTCACCCACCGAGGTCCCGATGATTTCCGTAGCGAGACCCTCGGGAAATGTCAAATCGACTACTACCGCCTCGCCATCAACGACCTCTCAAACGCGGCGATGCAACCGTTCAAAAAGTACAACAGTCTCTTCGCGTGCAACGGTGAGATTTACAACTACAGGGATTTCCTGAATGGGGACGAGACGAGTCTGAGCGATTGCGAACCGGTGCACAAGTGGATGAAGACCTTCGGCCCACACGCGACGATGACACACGTGCGCGGCGACTACGCGTTCGTCTACACGGACGGTGAGCACGTCATCGCCGGGAGGGACCGCGCGGGTGTTCGACCGTTGTTTTACAGTAAATACGCACCGGACTCCATCGCCTTCGCATCGGAGGCCAAGGCGTTGCGCTGGCTCGGGACGAAAATAGAAGTCTTCCCGCCGGGTGCGTTCTACGACAGCCGCATCGATGGATTCGTCTCGGTGTTTAAAAACTATTGGAAGGTGATGAAATTGCACTCCTCGTTCGTGAACGTGAAAAAATATCTCGAAGACGCGGTGAGGGTGCGCTTGGCGTTGAGCGACCGGGCCACCGGTTTCCTCCTCTCCGGTGGTCTCGATTCCTCTCTCGTGTGCGCCATCGCACAAAAGGTTCGCTTTCCCCAACAAATCCAAACCTTCTCCATCGGCCTCGAGGGGTCGCCCGACCTCGAGGCTGCTCGAAAAGTCGCCGACCACATCGGGAGTTTACACACGGAGGTGCATTTCACCGTGGAGGAGGGGCTCGCCGTCGTGCCGTCGGTGATCGAGGCGATCGAGTCGTACGACTGCACCACGGTGCGCGCCTCTGTCCCTATGTATCTCTTGTGCAAATGGATCAAAGAGAACACCGACTGTCGATACATATTCAGCGGGGAGGGATCGGACGAACTCTTGGGTGGGTACCTCTATTTCAAGAACGCCCCCTCCGTGGACGCGTTCTCCATGGAAAACGTGAGACGGTTGCGACTCATCCACCAATTCGATGGCCTTCGAGCCGATCGGTGTTGTGCCGCCCACGGGTTAGACCTCACCGTGCCGTTCTTGGACAACGAATTCATCGAAAAGGTGATGAACATCGACCAAAAACTCAAGATGACAAAGGTGGAAAAAGAAGTGTTGCGCAAATCCTTCGAGGGGTACCTCCCCGAAGAAATCCTTTGGCGCCAAAAAGACGCCTTCTCCGACGCCGTGGGTTCGGAGTGGGTGGACGCCTTACGAACGATTGGTGACACCATGGGTGACGAACATTTCAAGAACATCCAAACCATCTGTCGAGGGAAAAACGTCCCCCTCACCAAGGAGGAGGCGCGGTACCGCGAGTTGTTTTGGTTCAAGTTTTGCTCGAAGAATGACCACCTCATCTCCGAAATCTGGAGACCCATGTGGACGACCGTGACGGATCCGTCCGCGCGATTACTTATAGACAACCAACAATAATATTGTAAAACAAACACAATGGTGAAGAACATCGTCCAAGAATTCAATCCGCGCGAGGAGAGTCACGTCATGTGGCTCAAAGGTGTGAACGAGGCCATGGCGAAAGCGACGGGTGGCGAGAAAGTGGACGTCGTCGCGGTGTGGGACGAAAACCCTATGGGTGTCCCACTCACACAGATCCAGGAGTTGGCGTACCAGCACTTTCAGGTGGCCATGAAATACGCGAACGCCGTGCTTTCGTCGGACGCCTTCGTCCCGACGTGAGTGTTTTTTTTTCTCCGCACACAGTAATGAATAAGACGATCCTCGCCCTCGTCGCCGTCGCCATGTTGTACGTGTTGTTTTTCAGACGCACGGGAGAAGGGTACACGCCCCTGCGCGCCGCGTGGAGATACGCGCTCCGGGAAACGAGTCCGAACTCGGCAAAGCGGGTGAGTGGCCCGTTCGATAGATGCTCACCGGAAGAATGGCCGTGCAAATAAAGAATAGACCCACTTTTATTACGAAGAGAAGAAACGACATGAACGCCACCCGCGCGTACTGCATCGAACAATTTTCAGAAATTCTCGGACTTCCTCAGGATAACCCCTCGGTCGTTAACCTGGAGAAATCCATACTAAATCACACGTACGACTCCATGAAAACGGCCGAGGAGTGCAGTTTCGAAAATCAGTGGTTTTTAAACATCTACCGATTAAAATTTTTATCCGTCAAAAAGAACCTGTTGGAATCCTCTCACCTCAAGAGGGAAATACTCGAGAAAAAACTCAAGGCGTCGGAGGTGGTTGAACTTAAACCGTGGGAACTGTGGAAAGACGGCCCTTACGCCACGGCGATGGAGACGAAGATTCGAAAGGACATGAAAAAAGAATACAACGCGAGGGCGGCGAAGGAGCAGATGGAGGGCTTTTTCCAGTGCAGGAGGTGCAAATCGAAAAAGACCACGTATTACGAGATGCAGACGAGGTCGGCGGACGAACCCATGACGGTGTTCGTCAGTTGCCACAACTGTAACGCATCGTGGAAGTGTTGAGCCAACACAGTGAGTCTGTGATATCCCAAGGCATGTCCCCAACGCTTAAGATGAAATTGTAACCCATATCCCTCTTGACCTCCCCCTTCTCCTCGGGTTGACAAAAAGCCAATCGATCCCACGCCACGCCGATGTCCCTTAAATTTTGTTTCGTGTACTCGACGTTCCCGGGTATCCAGTGTGGGCGGGCGGTGATGATGATGACTTTGAAACCCATCGCCTTGGAGCGACGCGCGAGGGCGGCTATCGGGGCGATGACCTCCCCGTTCGAGCGAATCAACGTGTCGTCGATGTCGAACATCACCGCATCTCGAGCCCGGGGTTTCCCCCTGTTGTGCAAATCTTCGAGGGCCAGGAGGGCCAAGTCATCCATTATTAATAAAGACGTGAGATGATTATTTCACATGTCTTGCCCCGTGTGCTATGAAGCGGAGGGCGTCGCCCTCGTGTGGTTGAATTGCTCGCACGCGCTGTGTTCGAGATGCACGAGGAGGTGGGTGCACGGGACGTGTCCCACGTGTCGGGAAGGGATACACACAGAAACACTGAACGAGCGTCGACTCGAGCGCTTACACTCGGAGAGGGCCAAGTTCGCGTCCCTGGGTCCCGGTTTCGAGGTGTCGCTGCACACCGTGGTGCTCCGCGCCGTGGAGGGGGTGCACGTGCTAGTTAAAGAAAAAAATCGCTAACACGTATATGGCCCCTTACACTCCACCGATTTCGCACTATTCGGAGATGGACGTCTCTGAATACACGGAACAGGAAATGTACGATTTCATCGGTAAGGGTGGGCGGCGTTTCTATTGGCTCACTCGGTTTTTGGGTCTTCAATATCTGTGGTACGACGAGAACAGAAGGAAGATAGAGATTTGGGGCGCTCCCTACACACACGAGAATCAGCAGAGCGCGCACGTGATCGACGCCGAACTCAAACACTTCAGAGATGGACGGTCAAACGCTCTTGGAGTACCTGACGAACCCACCGGAGACGAACTGGTATAAGCACGAGCGTCTCCCGGTGTACAGACACAAGGACTACGTCGACGCACTCGAGCGCGACTACCTGTCCAAAGGGCTCGCGTTCGAACGCGCGAAGTTTGAATTCGATGACTTGGAGGATCGAGTGACCGTTAGAAAGCCACCGAGGCGCGAGTTTCCAGATCCCAAGCACGTCCCAGTGACTGTGACGGTCATGAAGAACAATAAAGTCAAAGTCACCTGTCACACGGCGTGGACGAATCTCTGGGAGCGGTACTACGACAAAGGGAAGTCGCCGCCGCTCCGGGCGATCGTCCAGGCGTACAAGGCGATCGGGTGCGACGATGATTTTTTGAAAAAAGTGATTAAGAGCCACGACGCCAAGGTGAGGGATGGTAAAATCCTCGCCAAGCACATTCAAAAAGTCTTCAAAATGCAGGAAAAAAAGAAAAAAGTGACGAAAAAGGCGGTGGCCGTGGAGGAAGAGGCGGAGGCATCGCCGAGCGATGACGAGGAAGATGACGACGAGGGCGAACGCGAGAACGACGTGGACGACGAAGAGGGCTTCGACATGGAGACCGCGGACGACGACGAGGACGTCGTCGACGACGCTGTACTATCAGATGTAGAATTGTAATACTTTCACGTTTTTGAATGCGGGACGCACATTTAAAAAAGTAAAAACTCCTCCGCTGAGAATTGAACTCAGATGACCCGGTTAACAGCCGGGGATAATAACCATTATATGACAGAGGACTGGGGTCCGGCCTACCTGATTTGAACAGGTGACCCATGGAGGGCTGTGTGTTGACGACTACAATCCATTGCTCTTCCAACTGAGCTAAGGCCGGCTCACTGTAGTCGCCGAAACATTTTCTCCGTTTTTGACGCAGGCAAAAAAATCTCTACTAGTATTAATGAACGCCCTCGTGCTGGTGCTCGTGCTGGTGGTCGTGGTGCTCGCCTTGTCGTTTTCACCGGACGCGCGACCGGTCACGAAGGACACGGTCTGGAGTTATTGGCACTCCCCCTGGCCCCCGTCGATCGTTCGAAGGTGTCGAAAAAATTGGTCCAAAGTCGGCCGCCTCACGGACGTCCGGTTTCTCAACGCCCTGACCGTGCACAAGTACGTGCCCCTGAAAACGCTCCGATATTTTTCGAGCATCACCTCCTGTCAGGCCCACAAGAGCGACCTCATCCGATTTTACTTGCTCAGGGAGTACGGGGGGACGTGGATCGACGCCTCCGTGTTCTTCACCGCCGTGGTCGATTGGATTCCCAAGGAGGGTGTGTTTTGTTACAGGGCGGACAGATTCAGTGTGCAAGGCCTGACGTGCCTTGAAAACTTTTTGATTCGAGCGCCGAAGGGTCACCCATTCATCGCGGCATGGATGGAGCAAACCATTCGAGAATTCACGGATGATAATTACAAGGAGAACAATAAAAAATTGAGGGACATCATCGGTAAAAACGCGGATTATCTCGTCCCCTACGTCGCCTCCATGAAACTCTCCCTCCCGGGAGACCTCGTCACCCACCGCGCGGAAGACGGTCCCTACCGAGACACCGTGCGCGTGGGGTGGGAAAACAGCGCGCAGTTGTGTCACTCGATAGAATACGGAAACACGAAGATTGTTAAATTGTGGAACCAACCGAGAAAGGTGTGTGCGCCGACGATCGTCCCCCTGACTCCCGTATTCAAAGATTACACCCCCCGCGGGGTCTACGAGCGGTTCCGAGGAAAATTCGAAGAGCGCGGCAACGGTGATGCGGGACCGACGGACATGGTCTACGTCATAGCCATGCCCGAACGCATCTCTTACATCGAAGGCAAACTCTCGGAGATGAACACGAGATACAAATTATTGCACGCCGTGAAACCGGACGATTTGAGCAAAGACGATTACGAACGCATGTCCGAAACCTTGAACCCGAAGAATAGGATGCTTTACAATCGGATGACCAAACTTCCTGTGTGTCTGTCGTTTTTCATGTGTTACTACGACGCGTACGTGCACGGGTACGACACCATCCTCGTGCTCGAAGATGACATTAAATACAACGTCTCTCTCGATCGAATCAGGCAAGCGATCGATGAATTTAAAAAGATAAACGCTGAGATTTTGTTCCTCGGGTACTGTTGGGCCAACTGCGACAAGGACTACACACAAATCACCGAAAACCTCTATCGAGCACCCAAGGAGACCCAACTCCTTTGCAACCACGCGTTGGTGATTAAAAACTCGTTCATCAAGAAATACATGGAACGAGAGACCCCGACGTTTTGGAAGAATCGGAACGACCACACGCTCTCCAATTATCTCCGAGACAACGACGTTTTCAAGTGCGTGCCACCGAAGGCGTACATCAATCAGAACAGGGCGGAGTTGGGGAGCAACAACGAGAATTACGACATGGGTGGGAAGGCGTGCAACCTCGAGAAAAAAAACTAAGCGTATCATAGATGTTCGCGAGCGTCAAAGTCGGCCTTCTGCTGATCATCCTTCTCGCCACGTTTCTCTTCACGAGGCGTGGGAAGGCTTTGCATTTCAAAACGTTCCTGTTGACCCTCCCGAAGAGCGTCGAGAGACAGCGCCGGTTCTTCGAATCCCACCACAGGAAGATACCCGTCGAGGTCGTCTACGGCCCTAACACCCGCACCGTCGAGGCGGCCAGGGAATACGAACACAAAGTCGAGTTGAAACATTTCAAAAAAGCCCTCGAAATGCACTATGCACCCTCCGTGCGTCGCCCGGACATCACCTACTTCAACCTGGGTGCGATAGGCGCTATGTTTGGCCACATGGACATCTGGGAGAAGGCCCACAGGGACGGGGTGAAATACGCCCTCGTGTTCGAGGACAACACCCTCCCACAGGAAGAAATCTACGGCGAGGTGCAATCCGTGATTGAGGAATTGGGAGACGGGTTCGAGATGGTTTTTTTCCATTGCATCGCCCGATACGTCGACAAAGAAAAGCACGGCACCCTCGAAAAGGTGAAATGGATCTCAAGCATGAAGTGTTATCTCGTGCACGTCCCGAACTTTCGGAGGTACATTAAATATTTCTTCCCCATGAATAATCACGTGGATAACAAAATGGAGGACATCATCGCCAAAGGCGCGCGAGTCTTCTACAAAGATATGCGCCACTGCTTGAAGATCGATCGTTCGAAGGGGTCGACCATCGGTCACTCGGAGCACGACAACAAAGATTTCTTCAGTCGTCAGTACCCGCACGTCAGTAGTGACGCCCTCGTCGATGGCTATTAAACCTGATTATTTTGTCAGCATAACGTAAATATGAACCCCGTCCTCATCGGGGGTGTGATTTTCGTTATGGTGATTCTCATCATAGCGGTCATATCTTTCAGAAGCGAGGACGACGTCCTTGAGAGCCAGGAAGACACAACCGTCCCCCAGACGATGGAGGAGAAGACGGAAGAAATGCTCAAACAACAGGCGGGCAACGACGGCGGCGCCGTCGCGGGCGAAGACGTGGAACTCGACGAAAATGCCGAGACGGAACAGGCGAAGCAACCACCCGCGGAGAAGGAAATCTCAGAAAAGGAACCAGACGTCGA
>Ga0255781_10000844_pt1 | contig 24984 bp, 55 predicted proteins | sample 101ome_21_FD_179979 | JGI IMG/M metagenome (GOLD analysis project Ga0255781, IMG submission 179979) | Coastal salt marsh microbial communities from the Groves Creek Marsh, Skidaway Island, Georgia - 101413BT metaG (version 2) | ecosystem: Environmental > Aquatic > Marine > Intertidal zone >... | reverse complement strand
CGGGCCCCCCCCCCCCCACGGCGCCCGAGAACGGCGAAAATCCGAATATTCAGGGTTTTGAGGGGGGAGCGATCCGAACCAGAACGGGCCTTTTACGCATAACGCTACCCAGTCAAAAACCCTGAAAATTACGCCTTTTCGTTTTTGTAAACTCCGCGCCTGGTACCGTGCAGGCCAGCTAGCCAGGCGTGCGAGATACATGGTTCGCGGTTCGCGGTTCGCGGTTCGGGCCGTGCGAGCGGTTCGGGCCGTTGTGTTCTGACTATATAGGGCAGGCTCTATTTTCTGGTTACGCTGGGTACGCCGATTACGCCACGCCACCCCCCTCTATTAGAACGCCCCCCCCTGATCGACGATTGCCGGCGCGCTAATCGGTATTAACTCGCACCCTTGTCAAAATATTTTCAGCCGGTAAATCGCGCCTTTTTCGCTGATTTTCAGGTGTGCCGCTCGATGCCAGTCAGTAGGACTGTATACTCGAATTGACACTATCCCCCTGGTTCTGTACTTTGGGCGCATGGCAATTTTTCGAGATTATCTGACAGGGCTAGTCCTTTTCGTGGGCTGGCTTTTCGTGATGGCCGCTATTGTTAGCGGATTGACCGCGGCCTTTGTCGGCTGAGAGGGGGATACAATGACGAAACACGAAATTAACGCTAAGACTTGGTGTCAATTCAATGGGCAGCGCGGAACCGCGAAACAGGTTCGCAGCGTCGCACTGTCGATCGAGCCTGACACCCTGGTTCGTATGCTGAAAGAACGCAGGCAGCCAATCGCAGGCTGAAGGGGGCTGAACATGAACGAACAACAATTCAGAGAAACAGACCACGCGGATCATGTGGTCGAACGTGTCTCAAGGGCGCATGACGCAACAGTCCAATTTTCAGACACGGGAGTCGTCTTTTTCAATCATAATGACGAGATTTTTGAATCCGTTCCAAGACTAAGGAACGGCCTTTTTCGCGGCGCCGATATTCTCATGGTGCTGGGATACTAGGGGAGAGAATCATGACTGCACATGAACAGGCAATCGTAGAGAAAGCCGAGCGAGTTTTCGAGGCAAGCCGAGAATCTCTCGGTTTTCACACGCACCCGAGTTTTGCTGCTTTCGAGGCATTGACCGCTATCCGAAACGATATCAACTCGATCAGTCTGGTCGATTGTTTCGAGTCTGGAGACTTGGTTTTTTCCTTCGTCAACCTCGGCGACACGTACGACCGCACCGTTATGTGGGAAGAGTCTCGCGGATTTTTCTGGTCTAGCTTGGGCGATATCATCGAGGGGGGCGCCGAATAATGAAAAACACGACCATCATTCGCGCAACGCTGCGGTCAGAAGATCTAATTCCGGCCTTCGTCGAGGCTTTGAGCGATTGCCTGGAAGATCATTCGCTCAATTGCGATTCACTCGCGTGTGTTAAGACACACGGAGAGATTCAAGCCGAACTCGGCAAAATCGAGCGAAGAGCCGAAAACAAAGGATATTTCGAGTCTGAAGACTGCACCTGGGACATGGAATATCTGTTTGAGAGATTGAACGATTTTGCCCCAGAAGGGTGTTACTTTGGCACCCATGCTGGAGACGGTAGCCATTTTGGTTTCTGGGAATCCGATTCCGACGAAGACTAGGGGAAAGAACATGGACAACATCAGAATCTACGTAGCCTCACTGGCCGACTATAACGCGGGAAAACTCCACGGCGTCTGGGTTGATGCCTGCGACGACCCAGAGGAAATCCAGGAACAGGTTTCCGCTATGCTCGCAGCGTCAACGCAGCCTGGTGCTGAAGAATGGGCAATTCACGATTACGAGGGGTTCAAGGGATTCAACCTTTCAGAGTTTGAATCGTTCGAGTTTGTGTCCTGGCTAGCTGGCATGATCGACGAACACGGGAAGGCTTTCATTTCGTTTCTCGAAACCTTCGAGCCTTCGAAACTGTCATTCAGCGAAGAAAATCGACAGTCGGCTACTCTCGATTTTGAAGAGCGTTTTCATGGCCTTTTCGACTCTGAAGCCGATTTTGCCGAGTCGTTGATCGAAGATACGGGATTGCTCGAAGGTTGCGACGAAACAATCCGCGCATATTTCGACGTGTCCAGCTATGCGCGAGACCTTTTCCTGGGTGGGGAGTTTGTCTTCGCCAATGGTGCTGTTTTCCACAATTACTAGACCAGACTGCCAGAAACGCCCGACCACGCCCGAACCCCTAAAAGGGTTCGGGCGTTTTCATTTTCAGCCTCGCGAGCCGGCCTGGGGCGCTCGCGAAGCGAGGCGATGCCTCGCGAGCCAACCTGGGGCGCTCGCGAAGCGAGGCGATGCCTCGCGAGCCGGCCTGGGGCGCTCGCGAAGCGAGGCGATGCCTCGCGAGCCGGCCTGGGCGCTCGCGAAGCGAGGCGATGCCTCGCGAGCCGGCCTGGATCGCTCGCGAAGCGAGGCGATGCCTCGCGAGACAGCCTGGATTGCTCGCGAAGCGAGGCGATGCCTCGCGAGCCGGCCTGGGGCGCTCGCGAAGCGAGGCGATGCCTCGCGAGCCGGCCTGGGCGCTCGCGAAGCGAGGCGATGCCTCGCGAGCCGGCCTGGGGCGCTCGCGAAAGGCTAATGATTCCGGGGACTTGCGATTTTGCACTTGTTCAGGGTTTTCGAGCGGATCGACCAAAAGGTCTGGGCATATGTTAAGCAGCCGGCCATCGTAAAACCCTGAAAATATCCGCGTTTTGGGTTTTACGTTTTCGCCGGCATCTTTTTTTTGCGGCGTAGCTATTGACGTGTAGTGTATATTCGAGTTTACTGATTCTCAGCCGGGCGGCTGCTACCGCCCCAAAACCTGGAGCACACAAAATGTATTCGATAATTAGATCACTTCCCGCTAGCCCCTCCCAAACCGTTTCTAACCGATACCAAGTAAAAGCCTTCAAGACTTCAGAAGCAATGTGGAAGTTTCTTTCCACCGGCAGCAATTCCCGGGTTTGGAAAGCGATGGAATCGCCCATCAAGGCCGGCACGTACTTCTCTCGAATCGAGAAACGCAACGGGAAAAACCAAGTCGTTTACTTGGATGTGAGGCTTCTCAACGCCTAAACTCAGCCGGGCGGCTGCTACCGCCCCCAAACACCAGGAGCATCGAAAATGACTAAAAAAATCCTCACCACCCACCCTCGCATCGTCGCAATCGCGCAAGCGAACCAGGTCGTCGAATCGCTCAACCGCGATGCGGTCGAAACATTCGACGAATGGCGTTATCGCGTCGAAGTCGCCCCCTCCGGCAAAACCGCGAAGATTGCCGTCATCGACGAATCCGGCCAGAAAATCGGCTACCTGTAGCCCTACAGCCCACAAACACCAGGAGCAACGAAAATGACTGAGCACGACACCCCTTTTGTCCCCTCGACCGTTTACGGCGCCGCGTTTCAATTCGACCAGCAGAACCGCCTTACGGTTCGCCCGATCAACGAAGACGCGGAGCCGGTCGAGCACGACAGCGACGACATGATTCTTGACGCGCCAGGTAGCGATTTTACGCGAGCCGCAGTCGAATCCTACCCGGTGTATGACGATTCGTTGATCGTCTCCCGCGACGAGTTTACGAAGCGTTTCCAGGTCGTGCGGTTCGAGCAGGTCGTGAAGCCTTTTTACGACGTGCCGTCCGTTTCGATTTTCGCCGGCTCCGGCCCGCTGCGCGTCGAGCACCCGCAGATTGCGAAAACTTCGATCTTTTCCCACATCGCAAGACACGCCCGATCTTACGCCATCGACGGCAGCGAAGGGTGGTTCTGCGACGTGCCGTTCGTCGTAGGCGGTTTCGCCGGCTTCCTGCCACTGCGATGGGCGTTTGACCCGGCAGACCAGGACGCCGAAACGTCATTCGACTTGCGCGACCCGATCAACGCCGCCTTCCACGAGGCCGTCCGTGATCTGCTACTAACGACGATCCGCAAACGACTCACGACCGAACCGGAGCGGTTCACGCGGATGGGATGGGATTCGATCTGGACTCTGCGGGATTTTATCCGCCAGCACGCCGCCGTCTGAAAACCTGAAAAACACGAAACGCCGCAACACGCGGCAGGAGCAACAAAATGATTCGATTTGAGGCCGGAAAAACCTATTTCGCCAGCGCGATTGGCGATCATAGCGTCGTTTACGAACTTCACGTAATCCGGCGAACGAAATGCTTCGTTTTCACCCATAACCGGAAGTACAAAATATCGACGGCGTTCGACGGCACCCGCGAATACGTATCCAGGGGCGATTGGTCGATGGCGGGCGGTTGGTTTGCGACCAACACGCAGCGACCCGTGACCATTTGAAAACGGCGAACACCAGGAGCAACAAAATGAAAGACCTTCTCATTTCAGCACGCCACACAATCGACGCCCTCGAAATCACCCAACGCGAGTTTGCCGAGGCCGTCCAGGTCGCCGGCAGCAGCAGCCCGGAGGCTCGCCACGCACACGGCAATCTCCACGCGGCGCGGTTCTTCGCGGCGTTTATCCTCGCGGAGTTTGACCGCATCGGAACCGGCTCGACCGAGGAGCGAAACGCCCGAATCGCGCTCCGAATCGCGCTCGCGCAGGAACCCGGCTGCTGCGACGCCGAGCAGGGGGCAGCACGATGACCGACAAAAACCGCGAAAACTTCTCCGAACGCGAAAAGGCAGCAGCCGTGACGATTCAAATGACCGCCTACCTTGCGCTGCAAAAGCATCGCCGGGGCGAAGACGTCGAAGACCTGGCGAATATCCTTATGAAGTCGGCGGTCCTCATGGCGCGAGCAATGCGCCGGTTTGACCGCGCCGGCCAGCAGCAGAACGCCGAAACTGCGCGCCAGCAGCTATCGCTCGCGCTCGACGTGATCGAAAAAGTCTGCGCTCGGTCTTGACCGATCTTCGGCGCGGGCGTAAACTCGGCTTGTCGTCGAGCAGCAGCGGCGACAAAAAAACCAGGAGCAACAAAATGGCTACGTTTACCGCAACCTTTTACCTGACCGCGAACTGCGAAGTCGAAGCAGACGTTGAGCTGACCGTCGGCCTCTACGAGTATTGGGACGCGCCGAGCAGGCCCGAGATCGAAACCCGCGAAATCCTGCGGATTCGCACGATGACCGACACCGGTATCTGTATCGAGCAAGTCGATTTCGATACGTGCGAACCCGCCGTGCGAGAAACCCTCGAAAGGCTGTTCGGGCGTCTCGTCGAGGAGTACGACGTTTCCGCGATCCTGAAGGACTGGATTGCAGATTGCGATCTCCACAACCGACTCCAGGTGAAGGGGTACTGAAATGTCGCAGCACGTTCTTAGTCCGAAGGTCGCCGGCACCTGGGTCGCGGTTGGGTTCGACCGCCCCACGAAGCATTACTTCCTGACCGTGCTCGACGAGAGCACGGGCGAGGATTTGCCGGTTTGCGACGAGCAGTTCCGCCGGCACGACCTTCTCCACCTTCTCGACTTGGCCGCTCGTTTCGTCGAAGGCGGGAAGATCCCGAGCGGACTTGTCCGCGAACTGAAAACCGACGCGCACTTGGATTACCCGGCTAGCAATCGCGTCATGGACTGGCGCTGACGCGCCACAGCAGTAGGAGCAACGAAAATGGTTCACGACGTAGCAGAATGGAAGATCCGATGCCTCGAAGACGTGGTAGCCCGGCTGGCCGAATACGCCGTCGAAAGCAGGCAGGAGTCGAAGAAAGCGTTCGACGACGCGCTCCAGAACGGCACCACGCTCGCCGTCTCGGTCGGGACCGCTCAGGGGGCGCTCGAACACGTCCGCTCAATGGCGGGCGAATTGCAGGTGCTCGTGAACTCTCTCCGCGCCTCCGAGGACGAGACGGAGGCAGCGCGATGAACTGTGAAATCTGCCAGCAGGCCCCCGGTTTCGGGGGTCTGCGGAATCTCTGCCGCGACTGCGATGATATCGCCGCCAAGCTCGACATTGAGTTTGAGCGCGGGGGTGAGCAAGCAGTCATCTCCACCGCTTTGCTGATGATTGAGGCACGCTCCCTTTTCCTGCGCGACGACCTGCCAGACTTCGCCTGGAAAAGCGTGAGAGATGAAGACCCTGCCCGCGTTCTCCAGCGGACCTTTACCGACACGCGGCGGGCGACGAATCGGCAGATGTGGCTGCTTCGCGTCGTCAGGCGTTACGTCGAGAAAACCCGGAGGGTTCCAGCATGACCGACACGAAAACCGATCATTTTGTCGATGCCGTCCGCTCGATGGGGGCGGGCTACACCGAAACCGTCACGACCCTGAAGGCGATTTCCATTGGCTCCCGCGAGGCATTGGCGCGGCTCGGGTTCGAGAATCAGCAACCCGGAAAAAACGTCACGCCGCAGGAGGTCGCTTCCACGATTGTCGCGCTGCTCCCGCCGATGATCGAGCGGGTAAAAAGAACCGCAATCGAGCAGACCCAGGAGGCCGTCTTGGCGGGCGAGCAGAGCGGAGAAACCGTTAGCGATCCCGTCGCGCTCTACGTCGAGCGAGTCATCGAGGGGACGACCAAGGAGTGGGTTGAGCACCTGAGCGTTCTCGTCTCTGCGCTCACGATTGTATGCCAAACCGCGCACGAGTCGTGCGAGCGTGCCGAGGCTCTCATTGAGCGCGTCAACGGGATGATGGCGCACGGGCAGGAGACGAACTGATGCCCGGCGTTTTGACCGATCCCGTCTCGCGCCAGCAGATCCGGCTTGATGATGCTTGGGTCGGGGCTGCCTTATTCGGGCCGCTGTATTGGTGGCGGTTGGGAGCGGTTGTCGTCGCGGCGGTCATCGTCTTGACGGCAGGCATCGCTTGGCCGATTGTCGCTTGGTTCGCTCGCCCCATTCTCTCCGAGCATCTTTCCCGGCTCGGATGGGTGGACGAGGAGCGTATCGTGCGATATATCGTTGATTCCGAAACCGACGATTCGCGGGTCGTTCTGCGCGTCGTCCTAAGCGAGTGGGGGGAGACTTCCCCCGAGGAGAACTGAAAATGGCTCATAATGTTGAAGTCATGGAAGCACGAGCAGCCGCTAACCCGGATGCTCACGGAAACATTACGACGTTCGTGACCGTCGCGCTCCTGCCGGACAAGCAGCAGACGCAGGACGGCTATATGCGAACGCAGCCTGGCAACGTGCCCACCGTCGGCACTCAGTACGTGATCGAGGTCATCCCCGGAAAGAATCCGAACTGCCCGAAGCTCAAGGTCGTCTCGCGGCTCTCTGCTGGTGGTGCCGCGAACGGTAACGGTGGTGGCTTCGCCGCGCCCGAGCAGCAGCCTTCCTTCGGGGAGATTCCCGCCAGCAACGGACACGCGGCAAACGGCAACGGACACGCCGCGCCTGCACCCCAGCAGCAGACCTCCGGGGATTCGTATATGCCGGGACCGGCGCGAGTCTGCGAGATCCTGACCGCAATCAACGAACTGACGAGGTATATGTACCAGGAGATGCGACAGTCCCCGTGGTACAAGCAGATCCCGGATGAGAAAATCTTGCACGAGGCCGGTATCGCGGCACGTCAGATGCTCGTGATGTGGGACCGCAGCAACGGGCACAAGTTCACGCTCAAGGATATGTCGGAGGCGATGTCCGAACTGCTCAACAGCAGCGCGATGAAGAGCTACACGCCGGCACCGCCGAGCGACGAGAATGACGAGGCAACCGAGGCGTTTCTGAACAGCCTCGGAGGAGGAAACTCGGCGGGCGCTTAGTCACCGCCACGTCGAGGGGTGCGGGTTCCTTAGTTGCTCCAGGAACCCGCACCTACTTCCCCACGAACTCAGGAGCAACGTGGAGCAACGATGACTACGACCAATACACAGAATCTTCCCGACCGCTGGGTCCGCGCTCTGGGCGGACTCGAAGCCCGACCCCCACGCACGGCATACCGTTACGGCGTCAACGAACTGCTCGACTCCGTACGTATCCGACAGCTTCGGATGCGTCACCACGAGCAGATCCACGAGGACGTTGCCGACCGGACGTGGATGCTGATCGGCAACGGCGTACACGCCGCGCTCGAATACTCCGCCGACCCCAACGCGCTCACCGAGGAAAAACTCACCATCGAGCGCGAGATTGCAGGCCGGGTCTGCACCATCGCCGGCGTCCCGGATTACTACGACGAAGACGGACACGTCGCAGACTACAAGACCTCTAAGGCTTACTACCTGGTCTACGACCCGGAAGGCAAGATCGAGCACCAGTGGCAGACGCATCTTTACCGGCTGATGCTCGAAGAGCACGGGTTCCCGGTCAAGTCACAGTCGATTGATGTCGTCCTGCGCGACCACGACGAGTGGAAGGGCCGCACTGAGGAGGGATACCCGCGCACGGCGATTCAGATTATCCCCGTCGAACGGCTGGAGAAGGCTCAGATCGAGGCTTATGTGACCGAGCGACTGCGGCTGCACGTAGCAGCCGAGACTGCCGAGGATGCCGACCTGCCGGAGTGTTCCTTCCACGAGCGATGGGAGAAGGAACCGAAGTTCGCGGTCACGAAGACCGGGAACAAGAAGGCTTCTCGTGTGCTCGATTCTCAGGAGGACGCTGAGAAGTGGGCAGCAGACGATAACGCAAAGCGTCTGGAGAAGGGTGGCAAAGCAGTTTCGTATACAATCACGTTGAGAGAGGGCGAGAGAACCCGGTGCGAGCGGTTTTGTCCGGTTGCGGAGTTCTGTACGCAGCATCAGCGTTACGTCGCGGAGAAATCCGCCGCGAACGAGGAGAAGTGAACGATGGCAGTCCCCGAAGCATATTGGATCGAGGCAGCAGACCTGCTCGACAACATCCCCGGCGAGTCCGCCGCGCAAATCGCGCTCCTGATCCTCGTCGCAGACTCCATCACCATCGACACCGGAGCCGGTCCCGTCGTCCTCAGTGATAAACTCCGGGCCGTGCTAGCTATGGCAATCGGTCGCGCCGTCGAGGATAGGGAAGATTTTGCGGAAGCGTTCGAGGAAATGTCTGCCTCAACCCTTGAAGCACTGCGCGCCGAAGACGTGCTCGACGATGACGACTTCGAGGACGAGCCGGTTCCGCTCCCACGAGCCACCCAGGTTGTCGATCTCGACTCGTACAGAAAGGCTCGAAAACCATGAAAATCTACAAGATTCAACAAAGAATCGACACGAACGCCGGTGAAAAATGGGTAGATTTGCGTCCGAACGGTTTTTCGGAACCCTACCGATTTCTGCATCGGGACCACGCCGAGATCCTTGCCCGGCAGACAGACGACCCTGGGATGTTCCGCGTCGTCGAGTTCAACGGTGAGCCTGCTTCGTGAAGCTCTCGACTCGGTAGACGCCCGCAGGATCGCGCAGAAACATCTCCCCGGCGGGATGCGCTCCGGCGGGCGTCTGCGGTTCAAAGCCTGCCCGGCCTGCGACAAAACCAAATCCTCGTCAGACTGTTTCTCCGTTGACCGCCGAGGGTTCCGCTGCTTCCGGTGTGGAGCGCACGGAGGAATCCTCGCGCTGCTCCGGCTGTTCGGGTTCTCCGAAAGTGGTGCTCGGGATGAAGTGATAGAGATGGCTGGTTTCGGTGGACGTGTCGTCACGCCCGCCGAGGCGGTGGCGAGACGGTGGAAAGGTATCCACGAAGACGCTGCCGAATCCGAGCGTGACAATATCGTCCGCACCCTGGGATGCCTGCGAGTCGGCATCGCCTCGAAGATCCGAACCCTGAATAACCGCGCCCACTGGAGACGCAAGGCCGGCGGACTCGACGGCAACGATACCCTCGCCCAGATAGAACGCCGTATCCGGCTGCTAGAACGATTAGACGATTTGTTCTACGAACGTATGGACCGGCTCCAAAGGCTCTCCCGAGCCGATTGCCTCAAGCTAAAACAGAAAGTCGATCTCAAGCCCTAACTGTTAGAGCGTTTGGGCTCTCATGTATTAGGTTGGTTGGTGAGTTCCAGAGCGAAGGCATAGAGGGATCTAGCCCCACCGGAACCCGAAAAGTTCTCGTGGCGCTGATCCTCTGCCTTCGGCTGGTATCAGGCTGGCCGGAGCCGTCCCGTCGCTTCAGGCCCGCAGGTGCCAGATGGCGTCTCCGCCCTGCGGTCGGTCGCTACTTACGAGCCGCTGTACGCTCGACCCGTTCCCACACGGCTTCGACCTTCAGAGGTGCCGTTTGCGCTGCTCGGGAAAGCCCCACGGTAACGCGGTGCATTAACTCGACCCGCCGTCCTATCGACCGACATCGAGAACGAAACACGAACTAGTCGGGGGTAGTGGGTTGCTTCCCCAAAGGAGATGCAGTACCCTCCAACCAGTCGTGTTTCGTCGCAGGGCTATCCTACTCTAAAACCGAGTGGGAGATCAAACCCTCGGTCAGTGTCCCCCGCTGGCCGGGGGTTTTTTTTGTCGATTTCTAGCTGACGACTATAGACAACCGGCATCCCGGTCTGTATATTCGACTTCACGCACACCGCGTAGGAGCGAAACAGATGACGAAACACGAGATCAATGCGAAGGCATGGTGCCAATTCAACGGACAGCGCGGGACTGCCAAACAGATCCGCAGCGTAGCTGCATCGCTGGCTTCTGACACCCTGCGCCGGATGCTGACTGAGCGCGGCCTGCCGGTCGAGTAGTAGAAGCCTGCGAAAGAAGAACGCCAGCCGGGGGGCGTTCAAACACCCCGGCAATTTCCACTAAGGGGGAATCCATGACTGATAAGGAAAGGCTTTTGGACGTTTCAGGAAAACTCTTGGCGATCTCAAGGAAGATTTCTGACGAGTTTCTGGGCCGAGGCGAAATCTGCCGGAACATCCACCAGGTCGTGCGTGACATTCACGGCCACATCGAAGAGGAGCATAAAGAAAATGACTGAACTGGCTGAAGACTTCACGGAAATCCCTTGCGAACACTGCGTCGGCAAGGGTGTCGTTGAGTGTGTCGCGTGCAAGGGTGTCGGCTACGAAGTTCTTGACCCGCGAAAGAATCCCTTCGGGATCTCGACGTTCGGATGTGTACACTGCAACCGCAACGGCGAATACGATTGCCGCCGCTGCCAGGGGTCCGGCGTTGCCGGACTCCGCTGAGGGGACTGAGATAATGGAAAAATCTGCAATGAAAATAGCAGCCATGACATTAGCGATGTTCTTTGCGGCAAACGTGGCCGACGCTGAGTTGGATACTGAGACGTGCCAAAAACTTTCGGAGTTTGCTCAAAACATCATGGAAGCGCGGCAGACAGGCGTACCGCTGAATAAGATGATTTCTCTCGTCGAAAAAAATGAGGAACCGTTCAGGAGTATGTATCGAACTCTCGTGATCGAGGCGTATAAGAAGCCGCGATATCACACCAAGAGTATGCAGACCGGCGAAACGACCGATTACAGTAATCAGGTGCTTCTCGCGTGCCTGGAGGCGATAGAGTAATGGCAAAGCATCACCGCTCCGGCGCCGCCGGCATCCCGCCGCGTCGCGTTATCCCCGATACCCATAATGAGCGTAAAACCCTCGCTCAGATCGAAGACGAGTTTCGCGCATGGTTGGAGACAGACGATGACGCTCAGGAATGCGCTCAGGAGGCCCAGAAACGCCGTTTAAGCGCATTTGAGGACGAGGGACGACCATTGCCCTGCCCCGAAGCCGTTACGCCGGAAAAAGAGGACTAGGATGGGCGTTTATGACCACCATTGCGACCCTCGTGAATCATGGATCGAGTACGATGCACGCGGCATCTACCTGTGCCGAGTCTGCGACCGCTGCGTGAAAGAAAAACTGAGTCAGTACCGTACCGACGTTCTGACCAACCCGCGTTACTGGCACGACGAGCCGATTGACGAACCCGAATAACCCCAGCAGGAGCGACAACGATGCTGATTGACTTAGAAGCCCGCGAACACCTTGACCGAGTGAAGTCGAAGCTCGACTCACTCATCAACCCCGGAGGGGTAGACCTCCCTACCTGGCTCGCCCGCAGGCAAGCCGAACTCAATGACGAGCACGACGACCCGCGATTGGCGAAAGTGGCGTTGGCCGCAGAGATAGAGAATCTGCTCTCTCTCGCGGTGTACCGTGCGCTCGATATCGCTCGTATCGTGGAGAACGTGGCGACCGACGAGACGACTATCGACGCCGACCCGGAGGAGATTTCACTTTACCCGCTTCTGACCATCGCGGAGATGCGCGGGGATAACTGGACCGAAGACGAAAAGTGGATCGACGAGAACCACGGTGATGCGAAGGAGGTGGATGATGTTCGAGCGTAATGAGTACGGAGAACGCGACAGGGGCGAAGGGGTATTCGGCGGGGTCGTGACACTGATTATCGCATCGCTCGCGGCAATCGGAGTCGTCACCCTGATATTGACCATCATCGGGGAAGCACGAGCGCAAAACGAATCCGGGGTTCAATGCGAAGTCACGCTCTCAGCATTTGCTCCAGGCAATCTGGCTGCGGTGCATCTGGCGGTGACGCCAGCCGGCGGGGAGTGGTCTGCTGATTACGTGGAAGGCGAAGGGTACTACGCGCACTGCACTTTTCCTGACTGGGACTTGGCGCAGGCATCTGTCCGCAGTGGCATCCTGAACGCCGGAGCAATCGAGGTCGGTGGATTTGATGAGGGCGGCATCTTGGGCACCTGCCAATGGCGCGGGCCGTTGATGCCTCAACCGCAGGACTTCGAGGTCGAAGTCGTCACGGCTGCGGACACCGATTTGAATGATTATGAATCGTTCGAGATTCAGACCTACTTGGCTGTGATGTGTATCACCGAGACGCGACCAGTGTGCGGTGATGCGAACGGGGACGGAATCGTCTCTGCCAACGACCCCATCTCATCCATCCGCTACCTGATTGGCCTTGATGTGGAGAATCACAGCGACCAGAACTGCCGACTGCCGTAAATCGCAAAATGTGGAGTGGAGGTGTAGAAAATGGGCGATGGAACTACATCAATCCTGTCAGCAATGGGCCGGGATCTCCGGTCTAAAAACAATCCAATCGTACCGTGCAATCGGTGTTTCGGAGGCGGGAGACTGTTCTTGCCTGCGCTGCATGATTGGAAAACATACGAACTGAAAAGCTGCCCGAAATGTCAGGGGAGCGGTGAGATGGTGAGGGAGTGGAAATAATGACAGACAAAAAGCAGCGAGATCCTTCGTGGCAACTGACCCGGCAAATCCTGGTCGAACCGTGGAAGTGGAAACCTCAACAGGTCGAAGCAGCGACCAGCCTTGCGGCGGACGAAGACTTCCGGCTCGTATCCCACCGCAACGCCGACGGGCAAGTCTTCTGGACCCTTGAAGATACTCGGGACGAACCTGACACGCCGTATCAGTACGCCCCGAGCCTGCTCGACCCGCACGGCGACCCGGAGCAACCTAATCCGCAGCAGGCCGAAGCCATTGAGGCTTGGAAGGAGAACATGACAAAAGACTTGGAGCGTGCAGAGCAAATGGAACAAGTCCGCGACTTGATTGGTCAGCGCGAATCCGAGCACGGAGATTACACGGAACAATTCTTCATGTGTGCAGCTCTCTGGTCGTCTTACCTTCAGGTTGAGATACGTCCATATGACGTAGCGATCCTGAACGCCCTTCAGAAAATCTCCAGGATAGAAAACGGGGACAGTTCGTACCCCGACCATTGGGATGATTTGATTGGATATGCCTTGATCGGCAGGGACATTGCCGGGAAACGCTCCGGCGTTTAGCGATGAGGATTTATTTTTCATCCCCGAACAGCCAGTTGCAAGCACACATTGTCAACGGGCATTCGGTCCTGTTGTCCTATGCCATTTGTAAGTCATCTAAGTGGATCATGGACTATGTATCGTCATTTGATCGACTGCTGATTGATTCGGGCGCATTTACCGAAATGACCCAAGGCAAATCGCTGTCAGTTGAGGAGTATGCAGACTGGGCAGAGCAATTCACAAGCAAGGCGGATGCTATCGCAGGGCTGGATGATATTGGCGGCGACTGGCGCAGGTCGATGTCGAATTACGAGAAGTTTCCGCAGGGTTTTCCAACTTTCCACGATACAGACCCCCCAGAACTACTCGACGAATTGATTTGTATGGCTCAAGAACGTCCTAGTAAATGGATCGGTTTGGGCTTGAAGCCTCCACGAAAAGGGAAACGTGATTGGGTGTATTCTGCCATTGATAGGATACCGTCAAATCTGCATATCCACGGTTGGGCCTTGAGAGAACATCCGCACAGCCGGATGGCTTCATCAGATAGCACTAACTGGTGGAGAGACGGTTTTCGGTACAAGAAGATTTTGCCATTCCTGAGTTACGCAGAGTGCCTAGAATTAGTCATCAAGCGATACCAACGAGAAGTCTTTGAAGCCGAGTTAGGTATCCATGAGGAGGAGAACAGTGGACAAGCTGATTTTGCTTTCGGGGGGCCTTGATTCCGCCGTATGTTTAGCGATGAACCCAGGCGGGCACACTCTCTTCGTAAATTACAATCAAGAATCGAAAAACAGAGAGAGAGCGGCATCACGAAAAATCTCTCGTGCCTTTGGCGCTATACATCATGAAGTAGGTATTTTTACTGAGAACTTAAAGGTCAATCATGTGTATGCCGATGTGAAGGGCGTTGTGCCTATGCGTAATTGCTTGCTGATTTCAGTAGCGAGCATGGTTGGCAAAACTACTTTCGGTGATTCTGATGTCGAAGTCATAATCGGCGTCCAGAGAGGCGACAACGCTGATTTCGTTGATTGTCGAGCATCGTTCATCGAACAGATGAATGAGATATCAGCCGCCTTTGGGGTGTCTGTTTCAGCCCCGTTATTAACAAAAAGCCGCGCCGAGGTTCAGGCAATAGCCGAAAAATACGATAAGGATACAAGTTTCATCAGGGACACTTGGTCATGCTACCGAGGCAATGAGAGTGGACCATGCGGAGAGTGCTTATCATGTCGTCAGTAAAACTCCGTAAGTACCCAATCGCACCGAACGGGATCTTTTGGTCGATACAAGGGGAAGCTCATCTCCGTGGCGTGCAGATGGCATTTATTCGCTTGGCTGGATGCTCTGTCGGGTGCATTGAGTGCGATACTGATTATTCAGTCAATTCCCGACTGTCTATCCAGGAGATCAAGGAAACACTACAGGTTTGTGTACCCCCTGGAACTACAAACCCTTGGGTTTGGATTACGGGAGGCGAACCAACAGATCATGACCTAAACCTGTTGATCTGGGCCTTGAAGGCGAGCGGATACAAAGTAGCGATTGCGACTTCTGGCTATAAAGTCGTTACCCCACCAGTGGATTGGTTGTCAGTTTCGCCTCATGAGGTAGGGAGATGCTCGCAAAGATTCGGGCATGAACTCAAACTCGTTTATGGACTAGGTGCTATTCAAACATTCTCAGACTTAGAGAGGGCAATGAAAGAGGGGGACTCTATGGACTTTTGGTTCCGGTACGTACAGCCATTGTCTGAATACGATTCACAGTCGTATCAGTTCAAGCCTAGTCAAGACCACTTAGACGACTGCCTCACGCTGTTGGAGCGCAACCCTGAATGGTCATTGTCGATGCAAGAGCATCACCTCATTCGTGTTAAGTGAGTAGCGGCATGGGCAGGTGGAAGTGGCCGGTGTCTGACTACGGAAGGACCGCGATGTCTGCGTCTCCAGACGACGCCCCGTCCACCGGGGATGCAGTCACGCTCGAACAGTTGTTCGAGGAGATGCAGACGCTTTTGTGGAAGAAAGAGGCAATCTCCGAAGTGGCTGAGATTCTGCTCAAGAAGTTCGACATACGTCACCGATGAAGCGATACGCGGCAGCCATTGGGATTATCGCCATCGTCGCGGTTGGGTGTACCGTGCAGCCGTATCTCGACTGCTCTCTCGCCACCGGACTAGACGACCTGTTCCTGAAGGCAAACTCAGGCTGCGCGACTGGATTCGTCGCCTACCTGCCTCAATTCGAGGTTCCGCTGCCCGTAGGGCGTAATGGGCGTAGAAATGCCCACAGACGCCGGCAGAAGGCTTCTACGAGCACTTCCAGCACCACCAGCACCTCAGTCGTCGTGGACCAGGATTTAATCCGCGAAATGCGGCAGGATCTTCCCGTGCAGGCTGGCGGGGATAACCCCACGGGGAGTACGATGGACGGCTATGGGTGCGTTCGATTGGTTGGGGGAGGCGATCCATTGGCTCGCATCGTGGATTCCGCAACCACTCGTCATCAAGGCAAACGAGGCCGGGGTCAGGCATCGAGGGGGGAAAACCCTCGTCCCCGTCACTCCCGGCGTTCGGTGGCGCATCAAGGCTCGAACCAAGATTGACACGACCTCGACCGCTCTGCGGACGTGGGACATTCCAGCGCAGAAACTCACGACACGCGACGGTAAGGCGGTCATGATAAAGGGGGTTCTCACGGGGCAGGTCGAAGATCCGATGAAAGCCCTCGTGGATGTATTTGATATTGACGGGGAGTGCGTCCCCGACCGGGCACGAGCAGGCTGCCGGCCTGCGGTCACGAGCCGGGATTTCATGGAACTGGTTTCCGGTCTTGATGACGCCGAGCACGAGGCGACAATCGAGATGCGTAAACGGCTGAAGATATTCGGGGTCGCGGTGCGCGAGTTTACGTTTACTGACTGCGTAGAGTGCCAGGTGGTCTGTTACGAGGGGTCAAACCCGATACCGCAGTCTTGGGACGATGAGGAGGATTAGAGTGTCCGAACGATGGCATCCGGCAGAGGCGTTTGATTTTCTGGCTACGCGAAGGGGGGTTACGACATCGAGTCTATCTAAAGCATCCGGTTACGACAGAATGTTGATTACGCGGATACGTCGCGGGTTGAAGGCTCCGTCACTCGTCGAGGCGGTGAAACTGACGATTCATCTGAACGCGCTGTGCGGGGCTGAATACGGGGTTGATGACTACTTCGAGTTGACCCCGCCCAAGTCGGTACGCAAGCCGGCGATTATTGATACAGGCGGGGAGGGGTTAGAGGCTATCCCTGGACTGATGTACGGGATGCCGCCGTTCACGTACATCGGTGCGCGGCTCGACTACGTGATGACTCTCCACGACCTTGCCAACAACGCCGTCGCCCGCGTTGCCAAGATAGACCACGCTACCGTATCCCGTGTCCGCCGTGGTGTTATGAATATCTCGAAGGGTAAGGCGAAGCAGATCACACAAGCAGTATCGCAAATCATCGGGCACGAGATCCCGCTCGATATCCTGTTCCCCATCGACCAGTTAAGAGAAAGGACTCCACCAACATCGAAGTTCAAGACCGACGTGAAGGGACGCCGCGAGCAGAGAGCAAAGAACGAATGTTAATTGACAGAAAACCGAAGCCCACCGTCAACGATGGCTCGACCGTTCTGGATCATCGGTTTGTTCAACTCCCAGTCGTTCGGATTAGTCTCAGACTCGAACCGTATCCCAAACCCATTAACCCAGGTTGTAGGCTGCCCGTTCACTGCGTACAGCGGTTGGAGCTTACTCAGAGTCCCGAAACTATCGGCTTGGAGGGCGGTTCCAGTCATCGGTTCCCGAATGGTTTTGTTCTCGCGTCGATGAGTATGGCCGAAAGCGATGCTTACAGTTCGAGCGATACGGAGATGTTGAGCGGCGGCGTGCTCAGCATAACTCCACCCGTGAACGGCGATGTGGTTGGGACTCACCCAGAATCCGTGCGCGGCGTCCTTGGCTTCCGGCTGATAGGGCAGGAACGTGATTCGCTCTGGCGATACGCCGAGGGCATTGGCCCCGAGCAGGTTTTCAACGCGGATGTTGTTGTAAGCCGCATAGCCCGGAAGCCCGTTCTTAATTACCCAGCGTTCGATCCGGTACTCGTGGTTCCCGAGAATGATTACAAGTTCGCCGCAGTTCTGGAGACAGAAACGCATGAACTCGCGGGCCGGTTCTATCTCGTGCTGCTCAAAATCGTAGTTTCGCATTTCATCCGGGGTTTTACCGTCATGCGACGAAAAGCACGCACAGTCGAGCATATCCCCAAGTTGGACGACACGTCTCGGCTTATAGTGAGCGATGGCTTGCTTCACTACTTCGAGACTGACCGGATCGTGGAAGGGGAAGTGAATGTCGGGGACGAAGATGGTCACGTCATTGCGTAGGTTTGCCGGTTTCGGGATGGCAATGACTGGTTGCGGAAGTTGTACCGCCGGCGCGTAGCCCTCTTCTATTCGTCGCTGTGCCACCGATACATCGGCGTACCCTGGCGGGTGGGTAACAGTGACCGTAGGACGATCCCCGTCATGAGGAACAGGATCACGAGGATGTACGCTATTAGTTCCAGGCACTCCGCCACTGAATGAAGGAACCTGCGGTATGGGGGAAGGTGCTTCAATTCTTTGTCGTCCACGGTCTATCCATACCCGTTCAATGATTTCCTTGAAAGCATTATGCGTACCGAACTCGCGGCGAATCGTAGTGTCAGGAATGTCTGCATGACGAGCAGACGGTACTGCACCATCGCGTGAAATCAGATACACGCCCCACTCAATAAGAGTGTCACGGGTCCATCGTGTTGGTCTGTTCATTGTCCCTCTCAGGGAAGCGGTGGGAGCCACGGCGACACCTGACTTACGCGAGCTACTTTCTTACGCGAAGCCGGTGCCGTACCGTGGCCTATACTCACGGTAGCAAAAAAGTACACGTTAAATCAATAAGTTACGTGATTTTGAGAAAAAGTACAGATAAACGCTGTATATCTTGCTTTCCCCGCCCTCATCGGTTGAATGTCTGACCCAGTAGGGGAGTCTTAAATGTCGAGGTGGAGGTAGTAGATGGGAGTAGCCAAGTTCAGATGCCCGCGATGCGGAACGGGTACTCAATTCCAATACGAAGTAGGTCAGGGGGCGAGCGAAGAAAGGCTAAAAACAAAAGGCTTGGAACAGAAAGTGAAAAGCCTTGAGAGCCTTATCGAGTCTCGCAACCGCGACCTGGCGGTCTGGGAACAGATTCACGGCCCGTTGATAGAGGCTATGGAAATCGTATCCTGCTTTTCTTTACTGACAGAATTGAACGACGAGAGTGTACAGTCGTCGTTCGCAAGCCTCCGAGAACGTGCGGTGGTTGTAGTGGGGGATTATGAGGCAATTACCAACACCCGAGCAGTTGAAGTGGTACGAGAGGGCGACGAAGAAGCGGGTACTGTTTGAGGCGTTCGTCGGCAGCTTCGCGGCGATCTTCAACCTTCCCCTGTTACGCCATCCACACCATTGGTTTGATCCATGTATCCGATGCGGGAAAGACCGTGTTCGCGGGATTGGATACGCGGTGGATGGCGAGGGTAGATTGATAAAGTTCTGGACAAAGACTTGTCCAGACGGGCATCAATACCGGAAGTTTCTTCGAGTCATTGAACCGGAAGTATAAAAGCCTGACGGTGCCGGATGAGGTCTGGGACGAGGTGGCGGTGGCAATCTACGTGGCGACGGCGACGAATCGTCTTGAGTTGAAGCCGTTTGCCTCGAAGAAAGCGGAAAGGGTCGAGGCGATACGCCGCATCATGAGCGAGTATGTGGCGCAGGCGATCCCCGACCTTGTGGAGATGAAGTCGAGGATGTTCGGCACCGAATACGGCGTCAATGCGATGGCAGCCCTGGAGCGCGACGAGTATCGTTGCGTGCTCTGCTCGCATACGCGGATAAACGCAGGTTCGGTAGAAGTCCATCACATCATGCCCCGAGGCTACCACGGCCCCGGTCGTCCCGATTACATCCACGACCCTGACAATCTCGCTACGTTATGCAGCCGATGTCACAACGAGATCACCAACCCCGACGCGGGGAATCATTGGTCTGCCTTCGTGACCCGGCTCAAGAACGCTATCGGAGCGCCGGTTCCATCAGGATTCGTTGAAGGTGAAAAAGACCAGGCATAACTCGGGTTCCCCTGACGTGGTTGTTCTTCACGACGAACCCTCGGAGATATTCCATCCGGCAGGGGTTCTACCTGAACAACTCCCGTTAGACAGGTATCGAGTACCGGAACGCCGGTTGATGCTGGTTGTATTAAGCGAAGCGATACGCGACGCGGAGATGGACATTGAGGACGCACGGGAGTGGATGAAGTCCACGGAGCGGGAATGGCCGTTCTACTTCGTGCCCTTATGCGAGACGCTTGGTTTTGACCCGAACGCAGTCTTAGAGGCGTGTGAGAAGCGGTGGTTGATAACGAGGATCGGGAACAAGCACCCGATTACGCGGAGGAGGGGGTATCCATGCCCGGAGGAGATTCGGATTCTGCCAAACCCAGACAGGCGCACGAGTGGGAAACCGTTCGGGGGAGATACATCCTCTACCGACACCGACCCGAAAGATACCGAGTAACGGAGACGAGTGCCTTCGGTCGCCGGCTGATGCTGAATGAACTGACGGCAGAGGAACGCGACGACTTGGCGGCGATGCACATTGATGCCTTCGTGATTCAGGAGTTTGAAGAACTGGCGGAAGAAAGCCTCGACTTTGATTGGTTGGTCGGTCACGACCTAAACACCTGCAAGCCGTAATGGGCAAGCGCCGCGTAAAGATATGGATTCCCGGCGTACCCATCCCACAGGGCAGATTACGTCACGCTCGGTGGGGAAAGCCGTATTACCCGAAAACCAGTAACCGCCACCGGAAGTACCTCGTGGAACAGATTGAGTCCCACGAGGTCAGCCCGTTCAGCGGTCCCGTAATGGTTGAAATAACGGTCCATAGACCTCGGGCGAACTCAGACCTCGACAATCACGCAAAGATGGTCCTGGACGCGCTACAGGACGCTGGAGTGATACCAGGGGACGACGTTCGCGTGATACGGGAACTGCGGCTGCGTGCGAAGTCAGTGGGCGACGACAAGGCAGACCCCGGAACGGAGATTGTGCTCAAGGCGCTCTCCGGTCTGATTGAATCAAAAAAAGATTGAGTTACGCGGGTTGCAGGCCCCAAACCAGAAACGGCCCCCCGAAGGGGACCGCTCTGGAGTAGGGGTAGCGACCTTGCTTGAGGAGTAAGCGTCGGTCGGAGATAAGGTTACGCCAGCGCAGGACAGTGGGCAAGTCTAGACCTGCGCCGGCGGCCTCGGCTTGAACCGAGGACACTGGGGGATGTGTTTTCTCTGGGGGCAGGCACAAGTACCGGCAGCGGCAGCGTCCGCCGCGTCCCTCATCTTCTGCCACGCCTCTCGGATATTCTTGGCGTTGATCGTTGAGACTTCCTCCCCGGCGATGAAAGTCCGCATCTTGGGGTCTGCATCGGGCCGATTCATGGCAATCGGTTCCCATCGGAAAGAAAACTCCCGGCAGAGCGCGAGGCGGATACGGTCGGCTCGGGTCAGCCCGCACCGGATCGCATCGGCATCAATCTCGTTCAACATCTCGGGGGCGAGATCCATCGAAATCTTCTTGGTGGGAGGTCTTTTACTCGCCATCTTTGTTCTTCACAGCCTCGACAGTCTGCACGACCAGGGAGATGGGTTCGCCACTGCCACCGACCTTGACCGACTTGTCTTCACGCCATGACCGGAACCGGCTGGCAAGGAACTTGGGGATGCCGGCTGCGCTGTCAGGAGTGACCTTCGCGTGCGCTCTATACGCCGCGACCAGTTCGCTCTCCAGTGCCGCCTCAGCAGCCTCCACGGCATCCACGTAGGCAACACAGAGCCTCTGGTGCCGCGTTAGCTGCGGAGGGGCAAGCCCGTCATTCTCTGCCGCCTGAATCTCAGCAGTTCGAGCGCGACCGATCTTGACCCACGAGTCGTGCTGAGTCTTGGTCACGCCGCAAACGCTCGCTGCGGTCTGTGGGAAGTTCCCCTCGCGGATCAATTCGCAGATGCCCTTGACCAGTTTGGGAGACAATATTTTTCGTGCTGCCATATCAACAGTACGATACCACGACTTTGCGTGTCAGGTACAAACCTGAACGGGGTTTCAAGCCCGTGCGCGTCTCTTGCGGGACTTCTTGACGTGCCAGATATCGCTTACATTGACGCCAAGGGCGCGGGCAATCATCAAGGCAGTCGGGAGAGCCGGGATACGCTGCCCGGAGCGAATCAGGGACAGATTGACGCGGGTAATCCCTGCCTGCTCGGCAAGGCCGGTAATCGTGACCTCCTGGTCGTCCATAAGGGCTGCAAGGTTGCTGACAAGTTGGATAGATGGCTTGGCTGTGTTCATCAAGAGATCATAAAGCGGGATAGACACCCGGTCAATAACTACTTTCTCTCAGTTTTCGCAGGAATCGTGTAAGAGCACGACTTCGCTGGACAAATGCTTCAGGGAATCGGACACGGTGACTTTCCCGTCGCAGGTGTAGTCGGCTTTGATGCGAGGGGGGTGTACGACATACGGCGGCGTGCATCGGAGGGCGTCGATAACGGTGGGCACGCTGACGGCGAGTTCTCCGTCTATCATTTGCTGTGCGGTGATGACCCAAATCTCGAATTGGGACTCGGAGGGCATCCGGTCGGCAATCCGGCTCGGGACCGGGTAGCGGACTACGTTGACCGATGGACCCCAACTCTCGACACGCAGGTCGGTGACGAGGATGGAGCCATCGAGGACTTCTTCGCCGGAGTCCACGTCAATCAACGACAGCCGGTAATCCACCCCTTCGATGTGATACCAGCAAAGGTCGGCGGACATTCCCGCTACCGGCATCCCGAGCACCCAAGCGATTACCCATGCGATCAGGTGTGGTAGTCTGCTCATGGAGGGGTAGTCTACTCAGGCTGCCGGTCGAGGAAAATGGCTACAAAAAGAACGCAGTCCCGAGTGAACGAGGCGGGGAATTACACTAAGCCTGCGATGCGGAAACGATTGTTCGAGCAGATCAAGGCAGGGAGTAAGGGGGGCAAGCCGGGCCAGTGGTCGGCACGCAAGGCTCAGATGCTCGCCAGGGAGTACAAAGCCAAGGGCGGGGGGTACAAGAACTGATGGCTAAGAAGGCGTCTCAGAAATCCCTCGACAAGTGGACGCGGCAGAAGTGGCGTACCAAATCCGGCAAACCCTCCACTCAGGGACCGGACGCGACCGGAGAACGCTACCTGCCCGAGTCTGCCATCAAGTCTTTGAGCGCGGACGAATACGCTCAGACCACTCGGAAAAAACGAGCAGACGCAAAAAAGGGGAAGCAGCACTCAAAGCAGCCCAAGAAAGTGTCCAAAAAAGTACGCAAACATCGCGCAAAGTAGAAAGTCGAAATCTCATCGCTAGCACCCCTTTTCGGCCTCAATAGCCATAAAACGAGGGAATGTGCGCGTCAGGGGGAGAAAGTCGCTTAGAAGCCGATTCTGGGCTTCCTGGGGCCTATTTCAGACAGGGGGCTTTATGCATCTCCCCGTCCATCTCAATCTCGCACTCAAACTCCTCGATTTCGTGCTTTATCGGGGCATGGACCGGGGCGCGGAAAAACTGCACCATTTCCCCTGTCTCATGAACCACCTCACACAGACACTCTGTTTCCGCCGGGATGGGTGGCTTGACCTTCATCATGTACTGTACGCCCACGAGGAAACCTACAATCAGCCATAAAATCGCTCGAATCAGTTCTTTATCCATCAGTAGCACGGTCCCCATTGATGACCGTCCCAGCATTTAGCTACTGGAGGCGGGGCTGATGTCGGATGTGACGGCGGGGTAGGAGGGCGCTTGTCGTAGTAGCCGGGAGGTGGGTTGGTCGGATACGGGTCCGCCGGCCACGGCTGCGAGGTCGTCGGTGGATGTGTCCGGTGGTGTTCCTGCTGCTGCCTCTCAAGGTACTCGTTCTGCTCGCGCAGCAACTCGATCTGACGCTCCTGTTCCTCGTGGAGATTCTGTTCAATGCCTGCGAGCCTGTCGCTGATGTCCTGCACTATCGGCATCGCCTTCGGGTCGGACTCAAACTTTGTCACCAGGAACGTGACCGCCGCGACAATAGCCATTACAGCCGCAGACCATTTGCCCATATCTACCACTGCCTCGTGAGTCATCGGATATCACACTGTCTCGGGTCGTTGCCCACGATCTCGCACAGGAGCGCAAGATCAGTCAGATAAATGTCGAAATCGTCTTCGAGTAACGTAACGCAAGTCTCATCCTCACGTCGCGGACATGGACCATACACCGGCGTGCGATACGGAACCGGCATGGCGTACTCAAACGCGGGAGCCACTTTTACTTTGCAGCACCCGCTTAGGCTTACGCCTGCGGCGACGACCCAAAGCACGAGTAATCGCCGCAATGCTGCGCTCGGATTGTTCATTCTCAAGTTCATTGATAACGCCCTTCTGCACGCCCCGGCGACGAATGAAGATCGTCACTCCCCAAACCACCGGCCCGAGAAGGACCATCGCCGCTAGCGCGTACAGTGACACCGGATTCCTCTACGCGCTCTGGATGCGCTCAGAACGAGCACGCAGGTCAGCAAATATTTCGGTTACTTCGCCTTCAGTAATCTTGTCGCCCGCCTCAAGACGATCAAGCATCCTCACCAGTGCCTTGATTTGGTTAACCAGATGAGGAGCTACCGTCAGCCCGGCGATTATCCCGTTGATGAGAGCGGTTACTGTCTTTGAATCCATTGGTCAGTCCTCGTATCCCAAAGTAAGCTGTTCGCCCTTCACGCGGCTTTCTTGAAGTACAGGTCGTCGTGCAGCCACACGGAGTCCTGTGCCGGGCCGATCACGCCCTCGGCTTCGAGGATGGTCCGCACCTGAATCAGCAACAGCCCCATCATCTGCGACCAGAACTCGATCTTGTCCTCGTTCCCGCTCGCTGCCGCCATCTTCATGTTGTTCAGCGTCAACATCATCTCGCGGTCGATCTGCTTCAGACGTACCTTCACGCCTTCGTCCGCATCCGGCATCGTCACGTACCCCTCGATAGCAATCTGCACCGTCCGGTACGTCTCCGCCGCGAGATACGTCTGATCCACCGGACTCGTCTTCTTGAAAAGCCCGCACCCGGACATCACAATCGCCACCGTCACAACCGCCATCATCTGCTGCAAAATCTTCATGGACGAAAGTCTCCACCTTCTTGCGGCTCAACCGCAGTATCAGGCTTCAACAACCTGCCGC
>Ga0255781_10000840_pt1 | contig 25026 bp, 26 predicted proteins | sample 101ome_21_FD_179979 | JGI IMG/M metagenome (GOLD analysis project Ga0255781, IMG submission 179979) | Coastal salt marsh microbial communities from the Groves Creek Marsh, Skidaway Island, Georgia - 101413BT metaG (version 2) | ecosystem: Environmental > Aquatic > Marine > Intertidal zone >... | reverse complement strand
TGCATCAAGCTGAGCATGGATTTCAGCAACCTTGTCTGCACCGCCGATTGCCTCTTGCACCCAAGTAATCGCCTGAGCTTCAGTCACTGCGTCATAAGCGATCATGTCGTCAGCATCAGGTGCTTCGAGACCGACCGATCCATACGCACCAACGGAATACACCCCATCATCAGTCACGGCAGTCACCGTGTAATGGAGCGTGGTGATAACGCCAGTCTCAAGAACTCGATCGCATTGACCGACTTTCCAGGTGTAGGTGTTAGCCATGGTGAAACAAACTCAGGATTAGTGTAACCGTGGTTGCCCCGCTGTGACACGGGGCGGTTAGCTAATTACTTTAGAGGCTCAACAATGACTTTACCGTTGTCATCAGTCCATTCTGTGTCGTACATGTGTTGGTCTTGACGTTCACCAATTACAAGCCAAGAAATACTGTCAGTGCAGGCATCGTCTTGTGCAGTAATTGTCAAGATGTTACCAGTTACAGAACCTTTGATAGCAGTCCAGCCAGTTTCATTGGTAGTAAAACACTGAATCTCCCGATTCAACGCAACAAACGTACCTTCTGTCATGCCAGACACTGTGTCAATGTTTGCAGTGGCTGTGCCATCGACAAGATCTACTTTGCCGCGATAAATGTTATCAGCCTGTGGACCCTCAACAAAAGAGTGGACAAGGTGATGAGTGTCGGGTTTTAGTGGGTGATCAATTTTAAATGAACCTGATCCCTTACTAACTGCTCCATCAAAATCGGCGTTGCCGTTGTCAAAGATTTCGCTTGTGTAAGTGCCGGAAGAATTAGCACCAGTCCAAACACGACCGCCAGACTGATTGTTTTGAGCGTAAACAGCACCAAAACCTGAAGCAGCAGTGGCGTTAGAACGAAAATCCCCTGAAAAGAAACCGGTAGAACTGGTGGTACCACCACGAACAGCATTTTCATAATCAAAGTGGCCGTTGCTATCAATTCTTCCTACCTCAGTGTTATTTCTGCGGAAAATTACATCATGATTAGTAGTAGAACCAAAGAAAATTCCATCGCTTGACGCATATAATCTCCCTCGGTTTGAGGTTGAGCCAAAATCTATGGAGCCGTCCGTGCCGTTACTGTCAACAACGTGAAGAGTATTAGTTGGACTGGAGACTCCAATTCCCACCAGGCCCGTACTTGTGATGCGCGCCCGCTCAGTACCTCCAGAGCTAAACGTGAAAGCGCCCGCGCCTGTGTTTCCTGCAGTAAATCTAAACTCACCATCACCCAAAGTGCCACCACCGGCAAGTTTGGAGATGCCGTAATAATTAGCCACGTCTCCATTAAATTGAATCTTAAGAGCTGCGCTATCTGCAAAAGACAACGGAGCGCCTATGTCCGTTGTTCCGATGCCGAAGTTGCCCGAGCTATCAAATCGCGCTACTTCGCTTCCTTCGGTCGTAAATATAACTCGACCATCGCTGCCGGTATCAATAACCTCGACAGAGGTGTTGCCCTCTTCAATTTTGTCGCCACTACCAGAAGCGTCTTGCCATGTAGGCGAGTCGTTACCGTTGCTGGTCAGGACTTGACCGCTGGTGCCATAGTTCGATGCACCTTCGATTGCCCACGCACCAGTTGATGTAATGCGCAGTCGCTCAATCACCGCTGCATTGCCATCAGCAGTCGTTGAAAAAATAAGACGGCCCGGCGTATCGTTTGAGCCAGGCGTGCCGTCTATTTCCGCATGGATCTGAGCCGCATAACTTACAAGATCTGTGCCATCAGCAGCACTCCAAGTAATAAACCCGAGATCATCTCCATCCTGAACTACGGTTGAACTACCAACACTAGTTCCGCGTGATCTTCCGAAATTAAAAGTCGGAGCATTGCTGGTTGAATTACAGGTAAGTGACAGACCAGCTGATGCGTAAGTAGTGCCTTCAACTTGTAAGTGTCGGTTTTGACTTCCACCAGTTGCACGGGCGGTAGACGTCCCCAACAGCAGTCGGCCTGACCCGTCGATTCTCATTTTTTCCGCACCACTCGTACCAAACGCCATTCCAGTGCTGCGATAGTTGAAAATTTCAACATCGTTGCCACTGCCAGGCTCGAAGAAAATATCTCCACCAATACCTAGTTTCGGATTAGTAACAAACCCGGCTGCGGTAGATCCCGAAGCTCCAGTGTTGACATCTAGCAGTGAGGCAGGCGTCGTGGCGTTGATGCCAACGTTGCCGCTGCTATCAACAACAACACGCTGCGTGCCGCCAGTTGCAATAGAAATCTCATTGGCTGCACTGAAGTACAAACCAGTATCTGTATCAGTGCCGTTGTAGAAACTTGGAGCGCCTGCCGTGCCAGCAGGGAACTTGACCTTGCCGTCTGCGTTAATAACACCAGTAACAGTCGTTGCACCAGTAACGTCCAGCGTGGAATCAAGCGTTGCCGCTCCAGTGACATCTAAGGTCCCAGGGACATCGACATTAGAAGTGAACTCCACCCCGGTGCCAGCAGTGTCGGTCTGCAGCAGTTGACGCGCAGAACCGTTCGCCAGCTTGCTGACTGCAATCTCTGCACTTGCATTGATGTCAGCGTTGACGATCGTGCCGTCAGTGATCATCGTGCTGGTGACTGTTCCCGTATCACCAGTTGAAATCAGGGTGCCGGTTGCATTAGGCAACGACAGAGTTCTGTCATCCGTAGGGTCGACTGTTGTCAACGTGGTCTCGAATCCGTCGTCGGTTGCACCCTCAAACGTGAGGACAACATCCTCTCCAAGGTTCAAATCACCGGTCAGCGTGCCGCCAGTTAATGCCAGCTTTTCAGTGTCAAGCTCTTGCAATGCAGCCTGAACATCTGTTGCCGCAATATTGCCCGTAGCAACAACAGAAATGTTTGATGCGGTCTGACCAGCAATAGCGTTGGAAACGTCGATCAGCTGGAACGTGTCGCCCGTTCCAAGCGAAATCAACATATCGGGTGGTGCCAAGGCAACGGCAGGCGCGTTACCTGAACCTGTTCCAGACTCGTCAACAACAACGTAATAGTTGAGGTTGCCGCTAGCAGGATCTGGCAGCGCGTTACCGCTCGTAAAACCAGCAGCAGAACCAGCGGTCGTAACGCTGCTCAGCGTGTTAGTGCTTGCGTCATACGTTCCGGCGTTGACAAGGTTGCCGCTGATAACTGTGATCGGCAGGAACGATTCGCCAGTGTAAATATACAGATCTTCATTCTTCTCATCAAAGAAGAACTGACCCTTGAAGTCACCATCAGGGAAGGTAACGACATCATCAGTGGCACCAGCACCACCAAACTTGGCAACACTTTGATCAGCAAGTTTTTCTGCGGTGACAGCATCGTTAGCTAAACGTGCCGTGGCAAAAGTGCCTGTTGTGATCTTCGCTGCATCAATATCAGGAACATCACTCGCAGCCAACGTATCTCCAGTCGAGACGTGCCCTTGCGCGTCTACCGTGACTTTGGTGTAGGTGCCTGCAGTAACAGAGTTTTCGTGGTTCAGATCACCATCTACCGTGACTTCAAGGCCCGTTCCAGGAGACACACCGCCGATAGTGCTGTCTGTAGCGGCTGGCAAATCAGCAGCAGTAATGTCACGCCCAGCAGTTACCAGACCGTTGGCGTCGTATTGAACAAGGTGATGGCTAGAGGAGTTGGCAGTAACGGTGTTGTCAATCTGAATCTCGTCACCGCTCAACGTCAGACCACTGCCGTTGACTTGAACAGCACCCTTTGCGCTTGAAGTGGCAGTAGGAAGGTCGCCGCTGACAATCGCTCTATAACCAACTGAACCAGCCGCCCCAACTGGGCCAGCAAGAAACTGTGCAGCTGCAGTGGTGTCATCCAGCGTTGCACTGATCGTTACGGTGTCACCGCTTGTAGAGGCAACAATGTTGACCTCACCAGAAGTGCTGCCATTAACAACGTTGATTGAACCAGCGCCTTTGACCGAATCCCACGCAGATCCATCCCAGATGTAGATCTTGTCGTCATCCGTATCAAGCGCGATCTGACCTGTGAAATCGCCAGACGCAGGCAGCGTTGAAACCAACGTCACGCTGGAGTTATCAGCCAACTTGGCTGCAGTCACAGCCGAATCATTGATCTTCGCAGTTTCGACCGCAGACGCCGCCAGCTCTGCAGTGTCAATCGCTCCAGCAGCAAACAGGATCTTGGCGCTTGGAATCGTTGCGTCGGAGATCAGCGTCGTGCCATTTGCGATCAGGTCGCTGACCGTCAGCTTTTTAGTTTCACTGGCGCTGTCGTCAACAACAGCAACCACGTCTGCTGCGACCAGATCAGCCCCAGCGAGGCTGTTAAGGGCACTGATCTTAAGGTCAGCCATGAAACCCTACGCATGAACCACGATGGGTTCATCATAGAGGCGCAATCATGCCTGTTCCAGAGCGATTGCGTCGTCTGCACTCTGCTCAGTAATTAGCTCGCCGTTGTCTTCCTGCAGCAGCTTGCTGGGCACCTCAAGGTTCATACGAAGCTGAATCTCTCCAGTGCTAATGAAATCTGCCTGGATCTGAACCGTGTTGTCGGGGGCAAACTGAATAGCACAACCGGTTAAAACGCCAGTGAACTCGTAGAAAATTTCGTCGTTGTTGTTATCTGACACTCCCCCAGGGTTATGGGCTGTGGTTTTAATGTAAAAACGAGCCTTGAACTGACTGCCTACCCTAGTGCGCAGTGCTAGTTCAACAAGATAATTTGGCAGCTCTTCAGAGGTGTTGCCTGTGTACTCCCAAAACGCAGAAATCCGGCCTGAGCCAGACATCAACGTGCTAATCCTGTTGCGAAACTCGTCGGATAGCGTGGTGGTGTCTACGGTTTCACGCTCTGTATTTAGCTCAAACCCGTTGACTTGCGCCAACACCAAGTAATCAGCGTTTTCGACTTTGACTCGAATCGGGATGTTGTCCCCTGGAGCGGCTAGGGCTGTTGCGTTCGTCGTCCCACCATTGATTGCATTAGAAAACGAGTCATAAAGGCGGATGCCGTCTAGTTCGTCAACGTGGATGAATTTCTTGACGCTCGTTTTCGTGTAGCTATCGATGAAATCAAGCGCCGTATCGTCAGTGCTGGTGATCTCAATCTGGTCACCGCTAATCAGCTGACCATGCTCAAAGTCAAAGCTGAACCGCTTCTCTGTAGCGTTGACGTCCGAGGTGTTGATCGTTCCTCGCAACTCACCACCATCAAACTGCCGTCGCAGTTCGACTTGCCCATACGTGCCAAGGTAAACGCTCATGAGATCGAGACTGTGGACAGTGCTCCGGTCCCTTGGAATGCAATCTCAGCTCGCACAATATCGCCAGTCACCGCTCCAATAGATGCACTGGTGATATAAGCCGTCAGCTTGATGTCATTGTTGTCATCTCCGTCAACCCAACGAAACGTGAGGTCAACCGTGTCGGAACTGCTGACGCCTGTTGTTCCAGTCTTGTAAAGCTTGTTCAGCAGATCAGTTGTATTAATGTCGCCGTCAGCATCCTTGTAATACAGCAAAGTTGCACTGCCTGAATATCCCGTGACACCAGGGCTATAGCTCCTGATGCTGTCTCCCAGAGTTGTGGTTTCGAGTGTTTCTAGGTTGCTCGACACAGTAAAACTGACGACCTTGGCAAGGGTCGTGTCGGCAAGCTGCATTACGCCATCTCTTCCGGAGTAAACCTTTGCCATCAGAGAACTCCCACCAGCCTCACTGTAACGCTACTGATTCCAGGCCGCACAGACGCTATTTGCGGTGGAGACTCGTAACGCCACTTGTTTCCAGTTGCCGCATCAATCGCGTCTTCGTCACCGCTCCAGCCACTGCGAAACTCCTCAGGCAGCGTAAAACTGGTGAATCCGCCTTTGGTTTCGTCGTAATGCGTGATGAAATCATCGGCAGCAGTATCAGCAATGTTTGCATAAGCCAGATCTAGCGTCATGCCAGTCCGCTTGTCGCCGTACAAGATGCGAACCTCTTTGCCGTTTTGGGCCTTATATGTCTTGTACTGGTAGTCGCCTGCATTAAAGCTGCGACCTGTCGGGGCAATGCTGGGATAAGCCATCAATCCAGTACCACATCAAATTGTCCGGAACGTGGCGTCACGTCTTGAGCAATGATACTGCGGCCATCGCTGTCTACTGGGAACTCAACAGCTTTGACCCCGACGATGCCATCCTGATCAATGTCCAGCGCTTCGATCTGATACACGTTCAGATAATTCGAGTCACTGCCACTCTTTACCGAAAAAATCGTGTCTAGCAAGCTGGTAGCTACACCATCGTCGTCGATCTCAAGCGTGCCTTCGTTGATGGTTTCACTGCTGCGGTCCCAGTAGAAAACGGAATACGATCCAGCAGACAGTAATTCGGTACTAACAACAGTGCCATCACTCTTGACAATCCCGTTGCTGACCGGGTTGTAAGGGCTGCTGGCAGTTGCAACCTTGATCCAATCGCCAGGCTGCAGTGTGTTGCCATCCGGTGCTGTCTTAAAACTCACAGAGTGCGTGACGTATTTACGCAGCGACAAGAAGAACTTTGCAGCTTTGATTGCATGGCTCGTTGACGTGACGTGGGTAAGCTCAAACTCTTCAATCGGCTTGTCTTCATCGCCCGAATAGCGGACGGTAACAGTGCGCTCTTCTGGGAACTTGTTTTCCGATTCTTTCCTGTAACGGATGACAGCCTGGAACATCTTGCGTTGTTCAAGGCCAATGTATTCCAGCTGGAAACTGTCCTCGATGATGTTGCCATCGGTAAAGATCGCGCTGATAGGAACGTCTACCGTTCCATCAATCACATCGCTTGAGTTAATCGGCAAAGCTGGCTCAATCGAGAAAATGCCATTCTTGGTTGTAAGGTTGCACAGCATTGATGGCGCTTTCTGCGCCAAGAAAGAGCGAACGTTGATGCCATCGGCAATGACGTCATCAAAATACAGCCCATTGGCGCGGAGGTATCTTCCTGTAGCGGCGAGCTGAGTACGATCAATCAAGTCTTGAGAGATGATGCCGCCAACGCCAATATCACTATTGGTCAGCAAGTAAAAAGCAAGGTCGGTGAACAAATGGCTTGGGCCAGTACCGCCATCAGTAATAAGTTCTACGTTGACGCCGTTTTTGATATATAGATGAAGCTGGTCGATGTTGTTGATGTTAAAACCTGAACGCATTTTCAGGCCAGCCATCGCCAGGTTTTCGTACTGGGGAATCTGACGCTCCTCAAGAGATTCATTTACATAAACAATTTCATGCTCAGGACCGTCATCGCAAGAGTGCTGAATTAACTCGCCGTAGTGCGAAACTTCTGCGATGCCAGGATACTCTTCAAACTTACGGCCAATGGTAGTAGGAACCTCAATTCTTCCTTCCTCGATTCCATCCACCCGGAAAATAATTTGAAACTCATTGTTCTGCAGGTCCCTGAAATTGCGCTTGCGGAAGGTTTGACCATTCTTCCAGTCTCCAGTGCCAGAAATAACCTTGACGTTCTGCACGCGCCACCAGTAATTCCTTGGGGTGCCCGCCTTGGACTGTTGATACGAAACCAACTTGACTTCTAAAACAACTTCTCTGTTGCCCGAAATGCCCTGACCAGAATCCGTGTAGCCGACTTGGAACTTATGGGTTGCTCCAGTGCCAAGACCGTCAAAGTAAGGATCTCGTCCTGACTTGGTTGCCCAAACATTGCTTTCCTTGAACTGCGTCGCATAACTATTTGAGCCATAGGACACCATGCCTTGGTAACTGACACTGCGAGGCTTTTGGTCGTTGCCAGCGATTGATACTGTTGTTGTTTGCCCAATTCGGCTTGGGCGGTCAATCATTTCCTTTAGCTCCCAGGCATCTCTGTTGACGATCGTCCTAAATTTCGCTCCAACAATAAAAGTTCCGTATTCGGTTGTCACGGATGACTGGCTATAAGCAGCGGTTGCGTCTAGCACCGAGATGGTAGAACTTGGGCTGCCAGTGAATACTTGCTCGGCTGAAGTTACAGGTCGAATGCGATACTCAAAACGCCCACGTTCCGGATGGAAAACGCGAATAAAGTTATATTGATCAATAGGAGAACTTCCTCTTACGCAGAAATCCCGAAGAAACACCCACTTAGCCGAACCGTCTGCATTCTCGTTAGCAGGACGAACATAAAGATTGAAATATGACGTGCGAGTTGCATAGCTACTGCGACGTGGTGTAGACAGCTGGATCTTTTTTCGGTTCTTATTAATCAGCGTTTCTGGAGTAGGAATAGAGTTAAAATTGCATATATTGTCGAAACGCAGCCACACGTTTGACCTAAGACCCAGTTCAGTTACGTCACAATCCTTGTTATTAACAAAATTAGCTAGCTCTACCTGGCAGATTGGGAAGAAAGCCTCTGAAATATCAGGACCGGTAAGAAAGTGATTTTGCCCAACCTTGTTTAGAGCGACAAGGCCAATTTTGTTTTGCTGGCGGCTCCAAGTTTCAATACACTGAAGCTCAACATGGACATGCCCTGTTTTCCCTGGCTCATAGACATGATCGCTGCGACTTATGACGCGGAACATGCAGCGGCCAATTAAGAAATAAGCGCCAAGCTTGAATTGAGTGTCGTACCGTACATTTTCGCTGTCTGTAGAACTACGCACATCTTCGGTGTTGATATTTGCGCCTTTCGTGAAATCAGCACGGGACCAGTTTGGCTTGCGCTCTTGCCTGCCATAGCCAACAACAATAGTGATGCGATCACCTTTATTGACCGTCCTAATCCGAGTACCAGTTCCTTCTGCAAGGTCAGGCCCTGGAACACGAAAACCGTTATGGTCGATTACGCCCACATGGCGTCCATAATTCCTGCCAACACCAGGCATTCCGCTGAAATAAGGCTCTTTTAGATCTTCACCGCCAAGGACAGTATCCATGTCAGCCTGAGCGACAATCCGATACTGCTTTGCTGCTTCTTCTCTGGCATCATCGTTTTTCTTTCCCTCTAGCTTTGGAACGCTGATGACCTCCCAGTTGATGCGATACGGCGTTCCATTCGGAACAGCTGCATACATGCCGAATTTCGTCTGTGAACTGGGCGTATAGGCATGGCAAAAACCTGGACGACCGCCACCTAAGTTTGTTGCGCAGAAAAAAGCCTCTTGATCCTGTCCAGTAACCGGCGGCTGCGCTAATTCGCCATAACGCTTATTTCTGCCTGTCAAACGGCTACTCGTATCCTCGTCAAAACCACCTGTGTAGTAAAACTGATAGCTTTCATCGTGCATCGCATCGAGCGTGTTGTTGCCGATGAAAATGCCGGTAACGTCTGCACGCTCCATGGGGGCTTGACCCGCAACCATCTGTAGCTCAACTACTTGATGGCTGCCAAAGCTTTTAAGACGGCTCCAAACAAGCAGCGGTGAAATCAAAACGCCGCCAGCGTAGTACTCTTCACCTAAATCGCTGGTCAGAAGTTCTTGTTTAGTAAAAACAATCGGCACAGGTGCGCCATATTCTGCTAGTTGCTGCTGAGAGCTAAAGCCAAATGTGGGCGCAAAACTTTGCTTGCCAGTTATGCTGCGAAGCTTGCGGAACTTGACCTCGTCTGGGCTTGAAGGTTGTTGAGGTTTTGGCGCAAGTAAAATAGACGCTGCAGTGCCGGCTACGCCGACAACAAGGCTGATAATGGCAAGAGTTAAAGCCGGATCAGGGCCGTTCTGGATGTCCGGGATTAACTCATAACCAGCTGGACGCACCACAGCGCGATCGTGCATATAACGCACAAATCGCTTGTATTCATCTTCACTGCACCCAAGTGCAGCTATTAACTGCTTTTCCCACGGAAGCAACGGCAACGCACTTGCTTGCTGCCGATAGGGGACCATGCGACCGCCTTCGAAAGCTCGCTGATTCGCAGAATCCCCTTTTGCCATACGACACCGAAAGCCCAGTCGTTATGTGACGCTAAAGCCACATCACCATCGTACAGAGGATCTTGCACTTCTCTACCCCAGGTGAGCAACGCTCGTAGAACAGTGGTTTTGCTATCGGTGTACCAAGCAATATCAAGCGGTGGGCTGCTTAGTCCCATACGATTGCGGACTTCATAAACAAGCCTGATGCAATCTGTTTTGCCGCTACTGGGATCAGCGCCCAGCTCATAGGGCATCCCGATCAGATCCAGCACTAGAAACGGACGCTGCTAGTTACAGGCAAGCTACCCACTAGCTGCTGTGTCAAACGCTTGCGCGGCAGGTCAACACCAACCGCGTCTAAAACAGACGCCAGCTCCAGCTGCACGGCACTTGAATCCCAGGTCGCTCCAACGATCTGCGAGAAATATCGTGACAACAGCCTGGTGTCGGACTTGTCGTCTGCGTTGACCAGCAAAGTGCGAACATTGCACACCCAATACTCAGCCACAGCAGTCTCAATCCAACTACGTGTCAGTGAGTTGTTTGGAAACACCAGTACGGCAGGCTCGTTGTCAGCCCCCTTTGTGACTGTTGTGCCGCTAAAGCCGAAGGGCAAAAAGCCGAATGTGTTGCTGTTAAAAGTAGCGTCTTCGCCAATGTAGAAGTTTTGGAAACGATAGATCGTGGTGCTATCGGGCGAACGGATGTTCAAGTAATAGGCCAGCGAAAAGGTGGTATCCATCAGAGTCCGATTCGAGTGCGGGCAGATGAAGATTGCTGCAGCCGACGCAATGCAAGCCGCTCACCTTGTTTAGCGCCTTGTTGCGTAGCTTGCGCCATCCCAGCTTGGAACTGATCAGCAGTTACATAATCAACACTGTTGATGCGTTCGACGGTGTATCGAACGTCGATTGGTTCGGCAACTGCTGTTCCGCCACCCATGCCGTTAGTGCCACCTTCACCATTCTCAGGAATGACGGAACCACCACGAGCACCGCGTGAATAACGCGCCATGCTTTCACGCATTTTTGACTGGGGAATGATGTACTCCGGCTCGCCACCTTCACCGACAAGAGCATTAGTCGGGCCTGAAACATAACCGCCGTCTGCGTATCCAGTAGGGATTCCGCCAAGAGCGCCTACTGTTGATGCGTCCGCTCCCATAATGTCAATGGGAGATCCGCTACTCATCGTTGGAAGTCCAACGCCAAGCGCCTTCATGATCGTGCCGTAGAGGATCATCGCCAGCTGCTGCGCAATGATCTTTGCCGCCATGTCGAGGAAGTGTTCGGCAACCGACGCCATCATGTCCGCTAAAGCTTCCTGAGCACTCTTGCTGCCAGTAATGACAGATGTGAAGGCATTGCTGAACGCGTTGCCGATTGCGGTTGCGCCTGCAGCAACCTGATTTTCAAGCTCTATCAACTCATCAAACCTTTGCCGCATTTGAAAATACGGATCCTCTTCTTGCGCCTTTTTCAAATCTGCAAGTCTTTTTTCTTCTGCCTCAGCAGCTTTTTCCGCGCTCTTTGTTCGTTCCTCATTTGCCTTGACTATTGCTTCCGTGGCATCCTGTTGTTCATGCAAGGCCAGTGTCGCTTCAAGTTCAGCACGCAACTGTTTTTCAGTTAGACCATTTTTGTTCTCTAAAAGGTTTGCGATTTGGATTTGGCGTTCAAACTGCTTTAGCTCCTCATCTGTAAGAGCCGAAGCCAACAACGCTTGCTCTTTAAGAGAACTCACACGATCCGCAGATGCTGCCGCAATCCTTTGCGCCTCTTCTTCTCGCTTGAGTCTTGCTTGTTTTTGCTCCTCGGTTTCAATTCCAAGAAGCTTGTTCAACTCCTCTTTGAAGCCTGGCCCCATCTTGTCAAAATCAGGGAAAGGAACGTCAATTTTTAGCTTGATAACTAAATCTTTTCGAGCCTGAATTTTGTCAAGAGCCTCATTCAATTTATCAAGTTTTTTTCTAGCGATTCGTCCTTCGTGTCCTCCACGCTTAAGGCTGACGGCAAGTTTGTCAATTTCTTTTTGGACCTCTTCAGCTTCTCTGTCTAGTTCTTTTGTTGTGTCGCCTGTTATGGCAACAACATCATTAAATGCTTTTATTTTTTTGTTGGCTTGGGCGGCCGCAACTCCGATCGCAACCAACCCTGCCGCAGCAGCTACAAACGGAAGGGCCAAGAAAGCAATTTTAAGAGCGACTAGCGCACCTTTAATCAACAAAATTGCTGGAGGCAATGCAGCAAATGCAATGCTTAGAGCAGCAGTGCCAACAATTACTGCTTTTACGGGCTCAGGTAAAGCAACAAAACCTTTAAGCAACTCAGTCGCTGCATTAACAACTGGCAATATTGCAGGCAACAATTTTTGGGTCGCGGTATCGCTGAACTCAATCGCTGCATTTCTTAAATTTCTAAATTGCTGTCCAGGCCCTTTTAGTGCTTCAGTCAACTGATCAGCGCCTTCTCGACCAACCCTGCTTAATGCGTTAATAACAACTGGCGAGAGAATTTTTCCCTCTTCACCAAGTTTTTTCAAAGCACCGACAGTGACATTCAACTCTTGAGCGATAGCCTGTGCGATCAAGGGCGCTTGCTCAAGAATTGAATTGAGTTCTTGCCCTCTTAAAACACCACTACCCAGCGCTTGCGTCAACTGTAAAAATGCACCGGCAGATTCAGACGCGGTGGCACCAGCTAATCTTGCAGCCGTGTTGAACCCAACAAAAGTTTCTTCAATAGTTTCAAGACTCATTCCCATTGGCTTTAAGCGTGCCAGCAGACGCGCAACACCGATGTTTGCTTCCGTTTGGCTTAAACCAAATTTTGCAGCCGCACGTTCTGCAATATTTAGAGCTTCAGCCGTGTCGCCAGTTGCAGCTGTCAATAACTTTATTTTTCTTTCTGACTCAATAGCTGATACGCCAGTTTCGATAATTTCTTTTGCTGCAACTGCGCCGCCAAGGCGCGCAAGGCCACCACGCAAGTTACTTAGACTGTTATTCAAATCTTTTGCATTACGTGCAGCACCTTTGAAGCCACCGCTCAGCCTTTTAGTCGCTCGTGCACCAACCTCCCCAAGATTATATAGCGCACCTTGAGCACGTCCCATGACCTGTTGTACTTTGCGGCCTTCTCTATCGACCTGCCGCAAAGCCGTTAGCGCCTTGGCAGCATTGATAATTAGCTCAACACTGGATACTGCCACGGCGACCTAGCGATATAAAAAGTCTACCGCCGACTGCGCTTGGCGCGATCTATTGCCTTCTGCTCCTCGTCACGCTTGATTTCGTAATAGGCAGCAAAGTGCACAAGCTCCGCATCGGTCAATTCCGTGCGAAGCCTGCTCACAGTCATCCCCAACTCGCAGGCCAGGTGAAACTCAAAAAAAGTCCACTTGTCCTGCCTCAGTCGTTTTTTGCTTCTTCGATGTCGGCCTCATCGCCAACGCCAAATAAAAACAGCTCGATCTCGTTCAAGACCGTCTCAGGCAGCTGACGCTGGAGCTTGGGGGCATCAGCAGCAGCAAACGCCTTAGAGCCGTCCTCAAGCTCTGCCATTTGGCACAGCATCTGCGTGCTGATGTCTAGTGCCTCTTCTGTTCCGGCAAGGCTCTGAGCTTTCTTGCGATCAGCTCTGGTGATCGGCTTGAAATACAGGTTGACGAGAACTTCGCCGGCCGCATTCTTCAACTCGAACTTGCGGCGCTGGTTAAGGTCAAAAGCCTCAACCAGCAGATCCACAGTGCGATTGTTAGCAGACATTCAATAGCTTGAACGAAACATTCAAACTATAGCCTTATCACTCAAGATTAGAAGTAATCGTGCTGCTGGTGATGAAGTTGCATGTGACAATTACCAGTTCACCAACAGTGGAGGTGATTTCCATACTGGTGATGATTCCACCAAAAGCGACTGAATCAGTGCCGGTTGTGCTGCCAGTCGTGAAAAGCTCAAACGAAGCATCAGTTGCATCGTTGGTTTTCACCACATCTTCCAGAAACCCAGCTTGGCCAGTTGCATCAGGGTCGTAAACAAGCTCAACAGTTCCAGATCCACTAATCAGGCCACCGATGAACTGACGGAAAGTATTGCCATGGACAGTCGTGTCCATAGTCTCTTTTTCGATCGTCAAGCTCCAGCTACGAGTCCCGACAACTTGGGCAAGACTGCCACTGCCAGTCTCAAACTGTACTTGTCCTTGTTCGCCTCGAAGGGTGGCCATGGTCAGAGTTCCTCGATGAATTCAAAGGTCACACGGACCTGGGTTTGGAAATAACCCTCGGGAGCTGGTGAAGCCAGCACCTCCGGGCCAGTTGGGGCGTCGAAGAAAACCCCCGACACGATAACTCGATTATACAAATCTCGGATGCGTTTACCAATCACGTAGTTGGCACCAGGTCCTGTGCCTTTGGGGGTGAAGATGTTGATCACCATTTGACCCAAAATCCTGTTGTAGCCACTGCTTGTCAGTCCATGGCCCAGGTATTCATTAGTGCCGAAAGACGTTTGGCATTGCACCCATGAAGATCCTGGTGTGGGCTCATAAGCCATGTTGTGAAACACCACAGGAAGAACAGGGCTGTTGGCTAGCTCCGTGGCTAAACGACCTTCAATCGTGGATCTGATGGTGTTGAGATCTGCCGCAGCCATCAGACTCCTCCTGTTATGCGCCTCAAAATTCTAGAAAGGCGTGTCTCAATCACCTCATTCATGATGTTCTCCGGGTAACGCTTGACGACTGCCGGTGTACCCGTGGTCTTTGGCGGGCTGTTCTTGCCTGGCGCATACTTACCTTTCCAAGACGGCGGCATTGACTCCCCAAACATCACAGCCGGGGCGTAATCCTGCGTGTTCGACCCGTTCGGGTTCAGCTTAGAGCTGACGTAAACACGGCCTGTAAACCGATCGACAGACTCCTTACGCCATGAGCTGATTAAGGTTCCGGTCACAACCGGAGTTCCAAGCCCTGGCGGACTTTCTGTTCTTAGCTTGACGTACAACTCATCAGTCAATCTGGTAACCAGTTGTTCTAGCTGTGATGCGTACAAACCGGCTATCTGATCAATCCGGATCCTTGCAGTGCTGGTAATTCGAGCTGGGGGACGCGCCATCGTTACGCCCTCAGTACCAGCTCATAGGTGATCGCTGTGTTGTCATGGTCAATCGTCTGCACCTCGACGATCTGATGCACCACGCTGCTAATCACCACGCGATCCTTTGTCTCCGGTGCAGTAGCAAGCTCTTTGGCAGCAACGATCAATCGCTTGTCACTGGCCTGCACCAGTTCGTTCACCTCACTTTGCGCGATGTTCTGCACCACGCCTTTGATGTTGGTGTCGCTCTCTGTTTCGGCGATCGTGCCGTCTGACGTGTCATATGCCCCAGCCGTGACATACCGGATCGTCACATCAGCGCCCAACGCTTCGATGACGTTGTCAGCAACCTTTTCGAGCGACTGTGCAAGTCCCATCAGACCCGATAAGCAAGACAGGCACCGCTAGTCAGCGTGATGCTAGTGATGATGCCCGACAGCTTGGTGTCAGCTACAAAAGTCTCACCGGCCAAACTATTGCCGGTTGCGTTCTGCACAGTGATGGCACTGATCACGGTGTCTTCCTTGAAGTAAATCAAACAGAACCGGCCAGTGTGCTCAGCGGTATCTGAGATGAACTCGAAGCCGCCTTTCAGGTCTCCGTACATGGTCAGCTCCGTTTGATAGCGATGTTGCCTGGTCCACTAATTCTAAGACCCGTCAAGTACCTTTCAAACATCGGCGGAACGTGGTCGGCACCAACAGCACCAGCCTTGTCAGGCGTCACATCAATGCTGCCAATCTTGACGTTTTTGTAATCGTTCAGGCCGCTAAGGCTGATGCCGTCCGTGTTGTTCTTCAGGTAGACGGCAAGCTCAATCTGCGCTCGCTTGATCTGATCCGGGATCTCCTCGTCGGTAAAATAGTCTTCAGAGATACGGAAAGGAAAGCCAGTGGCGTACGTGTTGACGTAGGTATCGGGCTTTCGCACGCCAGTACGCGGCCATTGCAGTGCCTGTGTATCCGTTGCGCGTGCCCCTAAAAACCTTTCACGATCCAAGCGTTGCGCTGCTGCGGCTAACGCCCGGTTGCGCGTGTCATCAGTGCCGGTGTCCCACTTGTTGACATCCGTGCTGCTAATCATCGCCTCTACATACGCATCAGCTTGGGCCAGCGTTATGTAGCTGTTGGCGTCTGCGCCGCCCGCTGTTGCGTCGATTGTTACTGCCATCGGGCGTCACAGTAGAAGTCTTGCGTTTGGGGGTAGAGGCCACCGCTTTCGCAGCAGCCTCACGTTCCCGCATTCGCTTGAAAGCGAACAGACCCATCAGGAGCTAGCGCCCTTCAGAGCCACGAAGCTCAGCACAATGGCCTCGCTGGCAGTAGAGCCAACGTTGGCCACAGTGATCGCGAACGAGCCGTCAGCAATGCTGTTGGCTTGAACGAGATAAGAACCGGCAGTGCCGGCGGAGCTGTGGTTGACCACAACAACGTCAGTGCTGCTGATTTCGCTGTTGGTCACCGTAAAGGTGGCTTCAGCGGCACCAGCAAGTTCTGCGCCGTTCATGGTGATTTGACCAGAGGCAGTGTTCAAAGTCACGCCAGTGGTTTTGCTGGTGGCCTGGGTCACAGTGCCGCCAGTGGTCGGGCCAATCAGTTTGCCCGCTGTTGCCTCAAAAATGGATGCCATGGTTAGTTACCTCCTCAGTCGAGTGCGCTGGTGGTGGTAATCCGCACGATGCCAATGTTGTTGGTCTCGTACACCTTGGTCCAGTTACCCACAGTTTCCAGTTGTGCCCGCGTGGGGTTGGAAACGGAAGTGGAGAACGATGAACCAATCGGGTGGTACACGTAGTGCAGATCAATCGACATGGCATCGCTCTTGGCGAGGATGTCACGGTCGGTTTCTGTCTGGAGTCCCAGTTGCTCACCGGAGCCAACGGCACCCTGGGTGAACATGTAGCTGGCGTATTCGGTGGTTGCACCAGAACCAGCAGTCTGAACATCAGCAGACACGATCACGCGCATTCCCATGAAGGTGGGAATAGAAACGTTGCCAAAGGCACCAGCCAATGAACCTTGAGTTGCGCTGGCGTCGGGTTGCCCATCGCTATCCAGGACGAAATCAAGGGCACGACGTTCCTTGAGGTCGTAGTACACCTTGGGGTGAACAACGATTGCAGCCAGCTTGTCGCCTTGATCGCCCAGCAGAGACTGGCCCTCAACAACCTGACGTGCAGACAGTTGGGTGGGGGTGTCGCCAGACTCGCCATCAACAGCCAAAGCTGCGAAAGAAGCGGAGCTGGTGTCACCAACAGCACCAAAGATGCCGCCCAGGCAGGACAGCAGATCTTTCTGACGCTGGTTAGCGATGTAGTCAGCAATCTTGTTGCCGATAGCAGCCATCGGGTCGGAACCGGCAGCCAAAGCAGCCAGATCGCGAGACTCGAAAGCACGACCACGGTGCAGAACGACGCCAACTTGCTTGTCAGCTTCGATCTTGCCTGGGGTCAGGGAAGAGCTATCCGTCAGACGCTCAAAATCGCCTGACAGGTTGGCCTTGTAGAAAGGCACTTGAACGAAATCACCACCATCCTCGGCAGCATTTAGCTCAGCCATCGGCTGCACCACACCGCTAGCCAGGAAGGCATCACGCTGAGTGGTTTGCTCAATGACGTAAGGCGTAAATACCTCGGGGATGATGATGTCAGAGCGAAGAGTCGCCATGACAGATCCTCAAAAAAGATGTTTACGGTGTGGGCACGGCCCGGTTTGGCTCAGCACGGCTTTGCCTTATTGAACATATTAACGGCTTGCAGCAGCTTTCAACCTCTCGTACATATCCCGATCCGTGCGATAGAGCCGAGACTGTTCTGTGAGGTTGTAGGACTCTTTGGCAAAAGGATTTTTTGTGCCTGGTGGAATTTCTCCACCAACGCTGCGTCCTGAAGGCGCACCGCTGCCAACTGGCTTGGGTGCTTTCTGCATATAGCTGGGCAAAGTTTTGGCCCACTCGCCAATCGGTTTGCGCTCGTAGCCATTGACGACAACAACCGTGCCATCAGAGTCGCGCTCGATTTGGTCCGGCTTCAGCAGGTCCGCCTTGAATACGATGCTCGGGTCATGCACAACATCGGCTAATGCTGTGTTTGCAGGTGCAATCAGCTCAAGCTCGCGGACTCGTGCTTCAAGCTCAGCAATCCGCTTGTCCTTGGCTTCAGCGGCCTCACGGAACTGCTGCTCAAGAGCCTGACGCGCCTCTGTGTACTTGCCTTCTGATTCAAGTTTGTTCTGTTCAACAGAACGCTTGAACTCCAACAGCTCCTGAACATCAACACCGTCAGGAACAGTTTTGACCGATTCCTTGAAGTCTTTGTACTCTTTCAGCAGCTCGGCATTCTTTCGACGCATTGCGTCAAGTTCTGATTGCCATTTCTGAGCGTCAACATTTTGCTCCACGGGAGCAATGTTTTCTTCAGCCATGAATTAGCCACGGGCTAGATTTCACGACCACTTTACTTTGTCTGCCCAATATGCGGCAGATGTCTTCCCCTTCGCGATGTTTTTTGCGTGGCGTTTCTTGAATGATGCCCGCTTAGCCTTGTCCGCAGCACTCTCACCTTTGCGCGGACGTTTCGTGTCAGCACCCTGCGCGCCGAACCTAATGAGCCTCGGTTTGCCGTCTTCCTTAATGACGACAGCGTGAGACTTGCCGCTCGGATGGTTCGGCGTACGAATGGGCTTATCAAAGCCCGCAAACGTGTGCCCACCGCGCTTAATGCTCATCGTTTTTTGTTGTAGCGGGCATAGATCGCAGCATCAGCTGTTCGAGCCTTGTCGCCACGCATGTAGCTGTTGACCCGGCCCATGGCCCAAGCTGCCATCGGCACATTCCGCGATCCGCTGGACAGGTAAGCACCTTGACCCTTGCGGTAAACCGCCGCCAGCTCGCCGTAAAAGAACTTCGACTTCTCAGCCTTTTCTTTTAGAGACTTTTTTGTTGCGGCGCTTAGTGGTTTTCTTTTTGGTGCCACCTTGCTTGGTCCTCGATGCGGAAACGGCTTTGATGTCGATGAACTCCCCAGCCTTGTAAGCCTCGGCAGTTCGCTTGATCTCACGGGCTTTTGCAGCGCGGTTCTTCGCACCCGACAGGTACTTCTTAGGCAAGCCAGTGGCCTTGTCCTTTGGAACGCGACGCTGCTTCCGTGCCATTACTTTTTCTTGCCGCCCTTTTTCTTTTTCTTCTTAGGCGGACGACCCATCTTTGAGCCGTAGGTGCCAGGTCCGCTAGGCATCACTCAGCCTCCGAAGGTGCTTCCTTTTTAGCGGACTTTCTCTTGGTCGTCGCTTTGGGCTTCGCCTCAGCGCCCTGAGCTTTGAACTGATACTTGCTGGGGAGCGTCATCAAACCAACAGGCAGGTACAACAAAAGATTAACGCTTGCGCCGTTTTCTAGCTTCCTTGAATGCAATTGCTGCCGCCTGTGTACGGCTTTTGCCTTCACGCATCAGCCTGCGGATGTTCTCAGAAATAACTTGCCTGCTGCTACCGCGTTTCAGGGGCACCGTACTTTGCTTGTAGCTGCTTCAAAGTTAGTTCTGACCCGTCCTTGCTGACGAACTTGCCCAGGGCCTTTTCAGGTGAATCTTGCTTCAGCAAGCTGCGGAACAGCCTGGCCTTGCCTTTGCCGCCCAAGGCTTTCTCTTGATCTGCTACTGATTGCTTGGCAATCCATTGCGGATATGTCGTGTCAGATGGGACAAGGCCGCCAAGCGCCGCACGTTGCGTCCGCTCCCTGAAATCACCTTCAGCTTCAGTCTTTGTGATGAACACGATGGTTGAACGACACCCGAAATGTTGCGGCGGCTGCGGCCCCTTGCCGAACTTGAACACCTTGCCATCAAGGGATTGGCAAATGGGCGTGGTTTGCAGATCCAAGACAGCCCTGTAGCGGTAGGAATCAATCACGTCTTGGTTGGCGATATACATCTGCTGATTGACCGTGTTGGTCATCTGCGTGACAGAGGTGCGGATCAATGCCCGTATCTGCGAGTCAGCAAGCGATGTCAGCTCACCACCCTTGGCGATCGTTGCGCCGATGTTTGCCGCGTCAGCTAGCCGCAAGTTGCCGCGCAGTCTTTTCACCATGTCCCGCATGTTCTCCCCCGTAAGCATTCCGTTCTGAACGGTGACGCGGAACTTATCGGCAGAAGACTCGGCCAGCTGCCTGAATCCAGTGCCTAACGTTTTTCCATTTGGCAGGACAAGAGCAGCACCTTTGCCAGCGTCCAAAGTGACAAGGCCAGGGGCTTGACCGCGCACCTGCTGCTCAAGGCTTGGCTGCAGCACAGCCGCGCTGATGTCTGTCGGATCAGCCAGCACAACAGACCGCGCAAAATCCGGCGTGATTTCAACACTGCGAACAGTGTCAGCCAAGCTCGGCTTCACTACGTCTTTGATCTGGCCTGAGATGAAGTCAGCCTGCAGCCGGGCCAAGCCGTTCAACTCCTGCACTGCATAAACAGAGCTATCCCCAGCCCATGTCTCAAGGCTTTCGCGTACCTGAGCCAACAGGGCGTTCAACCTGGCCGCTTCCCTGGGGTTCAGGGAACCCACGTCATCAAGCTTCTGCAACGCATCAATCACGATGTCGTTGTACGCCCGCATCACATTTAGCGCGACGTGATTGCTGTATCGGTTCAGGTCAATCGCCTGCCGGTAAAACGCTTCAGGTTCGCTCATGTTGCTGGCTCCAAGCCAACATCTTCAGAGCTGGCAATGCAGACGATCGAAACATCAGCGCCACCCCGCAAAGCCTCTCCAACAATTCCTGAAAACTCAGCAACTGCCTCCAAATCGTCCTGATACACAACAGCCTCATTGACTGCACAGATCTGGCCAGCCGCAAACCAAGTGATTCTGACAACAGCGAAGTAGTTTTCTGCTAGCAGGTCCTTAGTGAAGAACAGCAGCTGTTTGCGGTTTGGGTTTGGCTTACGCAGCCTGCTCATCCAGCCCATCCTCTTGCTCCTCTTCTGCTTCAGGCATTGTGGCCTCTTCTGCTTCAGGCGGTGCAGGCTCAGGCTCGGACTGCTGTATTTCGATCAGCCCGCCAGATTGGGTCGCGTCAAGCTCTTGGTCAACATCAAAATCGTCACCCAATACCTCGCCCACGGAAAGCTGTTTGAGCAGTGTCTCTTGAGTGATGGTGCCTGCGGTGTACAGCTGCAGCAGGGATTGAATCTCTTGTGGCTGCAAGCGATCGCCTAAGAAATCGCGATTGACAAAGCTGCTCCCAGCTTGCGGCTGCTGCATGTACTGAGCGTGGAACTGCAGGCAGTTGTCGATCAGATCCTGCATCTGCTGAGCAATCACCATCATCGTGGAATCGCCTTGGCTTCGGTCAATCCGCTTGGCTTCTGCCGTCTCTGCGCTTAGCTTCTGGCCCAGAACAGCAGCAAGACCCAAGTCGTTGATCTGATTGGCGATCTGCTCCAGCCTTTGGAACTGTGCGCTGTAGCTGTTACCGGATGGCTCGATGTATTGAGCTGAGGCACCTTCAGGCAGCGCCATTGCCTCACCAGGGCCTGCGCTGATCTCCTCTGCTGACTGCGGGAACCCGAAGATCGCCAACATAGGAACTGCACTTATGTGCAGCTGATTGTCCAGGTCAGATTGCACCTGATACGCCTTGAGGTTCAGCTCAGCAATGTCTGCCAGTGGTGGCCGCGACTCAAGAACACCGACGCGGTTCGAATAAGCGACAGCAAACGGGATCTCACTCAGGCTGGTGTTGCCTTCATCAACAAGGACAAAGTCGCCTTTTTTGTCCTTTTGGTGAATCTCGAACGCGCCAGGAGTTAGCACTCTCACCTGCTGCACCTGCTTCTCGCCATAAAGGCCATCGGGCACGGTGATGGTTTCCATCAGCCGCAGCTGGGTCAGCTGTTGCCTGCCGTCTTTGACTTCAGAACGCCAGCCCAAGATGTCCCGTGGCGTGTATTGCGTCCAATACGGCCTGCCGTTGTCGCCTGCCTTTGGCGCATCAACAAGAACACCGACGTGGCCATACCGAATGCATTTGCGTGCGGTTTCGTAAGTCCAAACGTTCAAATCATTGCCCTGCAGGTCAACGTCAAAAAGCTGCTCAGTGACAACATCACTAACGTCTTCAAGCCGCACGGGCTTACGGGTCAACATGCCCGCAAGCATTCTCTCTAGACGAACGTAATAAGGGGCTAAAACTGATCGCTGCAGTCTGTTGTCATATGCCTCATCAAGTTCACGAGGTTCTTGTGGAAGAAATTTGCGATGTCCCTTGCGAATTTTGTAAGTGCCGCCAAGCAAGTGCTCTATAAGGCCCCAATGAGGCTCCATGTTGACCCACGCGGTATTGGGGTCATTGACCTGCGTCACATTGCCAATACGTTGCCGCCCAGAGAAACCTGAATACACAGCTAGAGCCCACCCGATGGCATCAGCTTAGTAAAGCCTGATTCCTGTGCCTCGACCAGCACGAGCATGAAGCATCGAGAACTCTCTGAAAACTAAGTAACCGAGAGCGTCATTCATATGGTCATAGCCCGCGTCCTTGTCAGGATCGCCGGCCTCGGTGTAACTCTGCAGCTCTAAACACTCAATCGTCCGCTTGCAATTAGCCGCAACCTGCAGCCTTACTTTGCCTTTGCCGTTCTCCAGCAAAGCTTGTAGAGAAGCCACCCGATCACGGATGGGAGGATTTGCTTTCGGCGATTGATTGCTGAACCCGTAGGACTCCAAGATCTGAATGTCCGTTCGTGAGGCATTCGTGCTTCTGTTGCCGCCTGATGCGTCAGGGTAGACGTAAACCTTGCGTCCGTTAGCGCGGAGTTGTATCTCTTGGGCCATTGCGTCGGTGTCATGCGCACCGCTGATCTCGTCGATCAGGAGAAGGTTTTCTCCAAGACGGACACCAATCACCGCAGACATGTTGCCGATATTGAAGTCAACACCCACGCGAAGTGGTTCCATGCTGACGTCAGGAATCGAGCTTGTGACATGTTTTTCGCGATTGAACCGGTCATAAACCTGACCAGTTGTGAGATTGCAAAATTGGCCTTCTAAGTAAGCCTGCAACAGGCTCGGATCGTAGTTGGCTTGCAGTCTCTCGATGAAGTCTTGAGGCAGATAAGGGTTATCCGCCGAGCGCATCCTAATGAGCTTGCGGTCTTCGCGCTGCTGCGCCTCCTCGGTGCCGAACGTGTTCCACATCCAACGGAAGCCCTCAGGCGTTGACGCGGCGCTGAATTGGCGCACGTTGCCGGCCCTAAGACGGCCAAGGATCTTCGGAAACGCGCGCGTGCAAATGGCAGGGTTCACCGTATCAATTTCATCGCAGAGGATATACGCCAAATTCAGTCCGATTATTCGTGAATAGTTTTCGAAGGAGCGGCAAAGCAATTTGCTGTCCCCTCCTGGGAAGTGCAGCAGATATTCCGGCAAGGGCGATGCGCGGAAGGTGTAGGGGATCTCGTACTGCTCAAGAAAGCCCTCGAAATCTGCCTGCCAAATATCACGAATCAGAGGCCCAGTAGGCTCCATGACACAACCGGTGAAGCCTTGGTTGGCGGCAGCCATGAACACGCTCTTCGCCGCTAGCGCACGCGTCTTGCCTGCGCCGTAGCCAGCAGAGATGCCGAGGATTTCGGTCTTGTCGTCATCAACAAAAGCACGCTGGCCCGGATGCAGATCCTCGCGGATTCGGTTGAGCAGCTTGGCAACGTCCAGTTGGGAGTTGCCTTCTCCAATACGGTGCAGCACCGAGCCGGTCGGGATATGGCTCAGGATTCCGCTCACTGCAGAATCTGCGTGATCTGTGCGGCGGTCTTAATGCAACCGAGCGCAGCATTGAGGTTGTTGGTCTTGCGGGCTTCCTTTTGAAGCGTGGCGAGCTGGGCCAGGATCTCTGCAGTAAAAGTCAGGCGATCCGTCTCCCAATCGGCACGGATAAGCTCCCGAGCCTTGGCGATGTAGGTGTCTGCTTGGCGTTCTGCAAGCTCCCACTCTTTCGCGCAATACTGCACGATTTCAGAACGCACAGCACCGTTAGCCAGTAAACGGGCAACACGGTTCACGCGCATATCGACTTCGATCTTGGTCGATTTCTTGCCCATCAATCTTTGTCAGAGGCCAGGACTGCGGTTTCTCCCGTGAAACTCTCCCACCGCTTAACGATAACGTCGCAGTATTCAGGTTTTAGCTCAACGGTGAAGCAGCGTCGATTTGTGAGCTGAGCGCCCATCAGTGTTGAGCCAGAACCACCAAAAGGCTCAAGACAGAGCCCACCTTTAGGAAGGCTGGACAGCATGACCCGTTTCATCATGTCGACAGGTTTTGGCGTGGCATGGCCGTGCCTTTCATCGCCATGAACTCGGGAGAACTCCCAGACGTCGCGCATGACATCATGAGCGTTGTCGAAGTAAGAACGAGCGCCTTGGATTTCTGAGGTTGGCCCGCCTTTTACTTTGTCCCACTCTGCTTTGAGTGAACGCCAAGGACGCTGGAACAAGCCGGTGAACTTTGCCTGCAAGGTGGCGTAGTGCTTCTCAGGGATAAGGGTGAACTGCGAGCGCGTAAACCAGTGGCCGTACATCTGCACGCCACAGAGGTCACGGATGCCGTTGGCGTCAATGCCGGCAGCCATGGCTTGCGACTCAAGGTATGAACGAACAGGCTCCCAAGTCTCGGGGAAGTCTGCGGTGTTGACGTTGCCCCGGAACTGATTGCCGAGCTGGAAGAACAGGCAATGCTCGGTCGTGGTGGGAAAGCTGGTTTTTATCTCTGACTTCATGCCAGGGATGCACTTTTTGTCCCAAACGATCTGATTGCGAAGCTCCATTAGCTCCGACTCGCCAAGGCCAGCCTTGTACCAAAGCCGCCAAAGCTCTGGAGCATTGCCCCAGATGTACGCGGAAGCGTTGTCCTCAAGATATGGGCGGAAGGTGGCCCACCACTCCATTTGGAAGCTGTCGAGCTTCTCGTCATACAGGTTGTCGTTGGCAACGCCGTCGGAAGCTTTGCCCATGCCGTATGGCGGGTCTGCGTGCAGAAGGGCCGCCTTCTCTCCGCCGAGCAGC
>Ga0255781_10000833_pt1 | contig 25080 bp, 33 predicted proteins | sample 101ome_21_FD_179979 | JGI IMG/M metagenome (GOLD analysis project Ga0255781, IMG submission 179979) | Coastal salt marsh microbial communities from the Groves Creek Marsh, Skidaway Island, Georgia - 101413BT metaG (version 2) | ecosystem: Environmental > Aquatic > Marine > Intertidal zone >... | reverse complement strand
GCGAAACAGAAGAAGAAGAAGAGCCAGAAGAACAAGAACAAGAACAGCAGCCAGCTGCTCAAAGATTTGAATTAAAACCAGTTGCTCAAGGAGAATAAATTATGAGTGAAGTAGCAGAAGCCAATCCAATCCAAGATCTTATTCAAAATACGATTGACCAAAATTATACAAGTGCGAATGGAAATTTCGCAGATATTATGACTCTTAAACTGAATGATGTATTAGATCAAGAAAAAATTAGATTGGCAGATCAGATTTATAATGGGGTTGAAGATGGGGAAGGAGACGAGAATGAAGATGAACAACTCGAACTGGACCTGGACGGAGACGACGAAGAAGTATCTGATGGGTCTTCCGAAGATCAAGATCCTGAAGAGGTCGGATACGAAGCTGACGATGAGGCAGATGATAAGTCTGAGGAAACGGAAGACGAAGAATAATTTTTAAATAAGTAGAAAACAATAATATTATAAATAATAGTTAGTAAGAGAAATGAAAACATTTAACGATTTAAGAGAACTTACTGGAAGAAAACCTGAAGGCCAATTATTGGTTAATAAAAAACAGGGTAGAATCCAGATACAAGTTTACAAAGAACGGAATGGTTTTGTTACTTACGTAGATGGGGATCGTTTAGATTCATATCGTTCTAAACAAGAGGCAGAAAAAGCTGCCAAAGAATTTATAAAGGCATATAAAAAATGAAGCTGATATCTGAATATACCGAAAATGATTTAGAATTTATTACCGAGGATAAAAACGGTAAAAAGAATTATGCCATTGAAGGTGTGTTTATGTCAGCCGAACAGAAAAATCGTAACGGTAGAATATATCCACGTGCGGTCATGGAAAAGGCAGTTGATGCATATAATACAACGCAAGTTGTACCAGGCCGTGCGGTTGGTGAATTAAATCATCCTGAAGGACCTACCGTTAATTTAGATAAAGTTTCTCATAAGATTGAAAACCTGGATTGGTCAGGTAACAATGTTATGGGCAAAGCAACTATTTTGAATACTCCTATGGGTGAGGTCGTTAAAGGCTTACTCGATGGCGGTGTCAAACTAGGTGTTTCGACTCGTGGTATGGGAAGCCTGCAACGAGGTAATGACGCAATGATCGTCAAAGACGATTTTATTCTTAACGCGGTTGATATCGTGCAAGATCCATCCGCACCTAGCGCTTTTGTTAATGGAGTTATGGAAGGTGTTGAATGGGTTTGGAATAACGGCATTATCGAACAACGGGCAATTGAAAAAATGGAGACTGAAATTAAGAAAGCTCCTCGTGCTAATCTCTATGAGACACAGGTTCGTGAGTTCAAGAATTTCCTCTCGTTACTTAAAACAAAATCGTAAAAGGAGTCAATGATGACTGATGAAAATCAAGTAGAAGATCAGGACGTTGAACTTCATGATGACGAGAATGAAATCATGGAAGCACAAGGTCACGATCCGAAGAATGCTGAAGCTCAGTCTGTAGCATCTGTTGATAAAGCAGGTGAAGCAACTAGCACAGCAAAGAAACGCAAAGGCGATAAAGGTACGTCTGAGCCTATGCAAAAGTTACCCGGAACTAAAGCTGGCATGATTAATGCTGCTTTCTCGAAAATGAACAACATGAACACCGAACAGCTGAAAGGCCTTTTGAACAAAATGATGGCTGAGTCAGTTGACGAAGAAGGTTCCGAAGTAACAGAAGTACAGGAAATTCAGTACGAAGCAGATTTCTCTGAAGATCTCAATGCTATCATGGAAAATGAAGCAACTCTTTCCGAGGAGTTTAAAGAGAAGACTGCAATTATTTTTGAAGCAGCAATTAAGTCTAAGCTTGCTGAAGAAATTGATCGTCTTGAAGAAAAGTACAATGAGGAACTCGAGGCAGAAATTACTTCTACCAAAGAGGATCTCGTAGAGAAAGTAGATAGCTATCTTAACTACGTAGTTGAAAACTGGATGGAAGAGAATAAACTCGCCGTTCAAACCGGCTTACGTACTGAAATTGCAGAAAGCTTTATGAACAACCTAAAGGATCTGTTCACAGAGTCTTACATTGAAGTACCTGAGTCCAAAGTAGACCTAGTAGATGATCTTGCTGATCAAGTAGCAGAGCTTGAAGAAAGCCTGAACAGCACAACAGCAAGTGCTATCCAAATGGCCGAAGAGTTAGAAGCTTATAAGCGCGAAGCTATTATTCAAGAAGCATCCCGTGATTTAGCTGACACCCAGGTCGAAAAACTTAAGTCTTTAGTAAGCGATATCGATTTCGATAACGAAGAAACTTTTGCTCAAAAGGTTGCAACTGTTAAAGAATCATATTTCACAAAAACTACTAAGACCGTAACTGAGTCTGCAGACTTTGAATCAGATGACGAAGACGATACTGTCGAAATTTCTGGATCAATGGCTCAGTACTTATCAGCCCTTAATAAAACATCGAAAAAATAATAGGAGATTCAATCGATGCATAACGTAATTTCTTACGACAATCTGGTCGAGAAATGGGCCCCAGTTCTGAATGAAGAGTCTGCGGGCGCTATTAAAGACCATCACAGAAAAGCAGTTACTGCTGCTATTCTTGAAAACCAAGAAAATGCTCTTCGTGAGCAAGGCCTTATGGAAGTTGCTCCTGCTAACTCAGCAGCTGATGGTACCACTTCTGGTGGCGGTGCTGCTGACAACTGGAACCCGATCCTGATCGCTCTTGTTCGTCGTGCAATGCCGAACCTGATGGCATATGACATTTGCGGTGTTCAGCCTATGTCCGGTCCGACTGGCCTGATCTTCGCAATGAAGTCACGCTACGGCGGTGGTAACACCTCTAATCGTGAAGCACTGTTCAACGAAGCAGAGACTCAGTTCTCTGGTGATTCGGGAGGCACTCACGATTCGGATGATGCATCCGGTTTCGCTACTGCAGATTCAGCTGGCGCAGGTAACGTCGCTGGCGATTCTTCGATCGACTCTGAGCGTCTTACCGACATCTTTGCTGGTGGTATGTCAACAGCAAACGCTGAATCTCTTGGTTCTAGCGGACATACTGCTTTCCAAGAGATGGGCTTCACCATTGAAAAGCAGACTGTTACTGCTAAGTCACGTGCTCTGAAGGCAGAATACAGCTTAGAACTCGCACAAGACCTGAAAGCAATCCACGGTCTTGACGCCGAGACAGAGCTGGCTAACATTCTCTCAACTGAGATCCTGGCTGAAATTAACCGTGAAGTTGTACGTACTCTTAACTCGCAAGCTAAGACTGGCGCACTTCAAACTAACACTGCTATCAATGGTGTATTCGACGTACAAACTGACGCCGATGGCCGTTGGTCTGTTGAAAAGTTCAAGGGTCTGATTCTTCAGATCGAAAGAGAAGCCAACGTAATTGCTAAAGAAACACGTAGAGGTAAAGGTAACTTCATGATCTGCTCCTCTGACGTAGCTTCTGCACTTTCTGCTTCTGGTATGCTCGACTATGCTCCGGCAATGAACACAAGCTTGAACGTCGATGACACAGGCAACACTTTCGCTGGTGTTCTGAACGGTCGTATGCGCGTCTACATTGACCCGTATGCAAACACCGACTACATCAACGTAGGTTATAAGGGTACTAACCCGTATGACGCTGGTGTATTCTACTGCCCGTACGTTCCGTTAACAATGGTACGTGCAGTTGGTGAGGATACTTTCCAGCCGAAGATTGGCTTTAAGACTCGCTATGGTATGGCTGCAAACCCATACGTACCTGGCGCAATCTCGAACAACGGTCTTGGTACTGTTAAGAACAACCAATACTACCGTATCTTCCGCGTCGACAATATTCTTGGCGCATAAAATATAAGGTTATAAAAGTGACAAAACTAAACTGGGGCCGGTTCGCCGGCCCCTTTTTTTATCTTTAAATTTGTATAAATAGTGATATGGCAAACCTAACAGAAAATTTTAATTACTTACAACCTACCTCATTTAAATTAAGTATTGACAGAAAAAACTATCCTAACTTGGAATTTTTCTGCCAAGCGTTTACCCATCCAGGTATGATTATGAATTCGGTTGAAGTTCCTTATCAAAGAATAACGGGTGTTCCATTTATAGGTGATAAGTTAACATTTAATGAAATGCAAGCCAATATTATACTTGATGAGGATATGAAAGCTTATGATGAAATGTATTCTTGGATGAGAAGAAATTTAGATATTGATCATGTAGCACCTACTCAAAGAACAGCATCACAACCGCCAGCTATGGCAGATATTACATTATCTATTCTATCGAGTCATAATAACACAACTAAAACAATCCGATATATAGACAGTATTCCGGTATCACTTACCGATATACAATTTGAATCTACAACCGGCGGTGAATCATTTATTTCTTTTGGTGCATCATTTAGATTTTCTTACTTTGAGATGTCAGGTGCAAGCTATACAACAAATGTAGACGGATCGCCATCGATTACTGTGAATAGACAAGCGCTATAAATATTTTTATTATTGGAGTATATAATGATTGATTTGAAAAGCATCCACGACATGTGGAAAGAAGACTGTATGATTGATGAAATGAAACTTGATGAATCATCACGTCAAGCACCTATTCTTCACGCAAAATATTTAGAATTACTTTCAACTGTTAAACTACAGTTGAAACGTGCTGAATTTTCTCAAAAGACTTTACTGAAACAGAAGTGGCTATACTATAATGGTAAGATGGATCAAGAAACAGTTGAAGAACTTGGATGGGATCCTGATCCATTCGATGGCCTTAAAATACTCAAGGGGGAAATGGATTACTACTACGACAGTGATCCCGAAATCCAAAAGTCCGAAGAAAAAATACAGTACTATAAAACCGTAATTGATACACTTACAGAGATTATAAGTAACATTACTTGGAGACACCAGACAATAAAGAATATGATCGAATGGAAAAAATTTCAGTCCGGAAGCTAGACCACTCTAACTTACATATACAATGTGAAAGCGGTACTGCACAAGAACTAAACGAATTTTTTAGTTTCTATGTTCCCGGATATAGATTTATGCCGGCTTACCGTAACAGAGTTTGGGATGGGAAGATTCGTTTGTATAATAGAAATACAGGTGAGCTTCCTGCAGGATTAATTCATCATTTGGTACAATTTAGTAGATCCAGAGATTATATAATTGAACCAATTAAAACTAATTATGGATTACCATACGAAGAGGATAAAATAGATGGTAGAGATATTACTACTTTTTGTGAATCTCTTCTTCTTCCTTTTAACCCTCGCGATTATCAAAGGATGGCTGTAAAACACGGTCTAGAAAAGAAAAGAGCAATCTTATTATCACCTACAGGATCAGGTAAATCGTTTATCATTTATTTACTAATGAGGTGGATAGAAACTGAACAGTCCGGAAATATCTTAATTATTGTTCCTACTACTAGTTTGGTAGAACAATTATACCAAGACTTTAAAGATTATGGATATGACGTAGAAAATAATTGCCATAGAATATACTCCGGCAAAGATAAGAATACAGATAAACGTATAGTTATTTCAACCTGGCAATCAATTTATAAATTACCCAAACCATGGTTCGAACAGTTTGTTGCTGTTTTTGGTGACGAGTGTCATGGATTTAAATCTAAATCCCTTATGACAATTATGAATAAGTGTACCAAAGCACCCTATCGGTTTGGAACGACAGGAACATTAGATGGAACTCAAACACATGAGCTGGTCCTACAAGGACTCTTCGGTAGAACTTTTAAAGTCACCACTACAAGAGAATTACAAGATGATGATACTCTTGCAAGGCTCGAAATTAAACGAATCGTACTTGACTATGCAGAGAAAGTACGTCAAGAGTTTGGTAAGAGAACATATCAGGATGAGATCGACTACATCGTATCACATGTGGGCAGGAATAAATTCATTCGGAACTTAGCGGTAGATCAGAAAGGCAATACGCTTGTTCTTTTTAATTACGTAGAAAAACATGGTAAACCCCTATTTGATCTAATTGAAGAAAAGGTAGATGAGGACAGGAAAGTCTTTTTTGTATCTGGAGAAACAGATACAATCGATAGAGAAGCTATTCGTGGCATAGTTGAAAAACAAAAAAACGCCATTATTGTAGCATCTCTCGGTACGTTTTCAACAGGCATAAATATTAAGAACTTACATAATATCATATTTGCATCGCCTAGTAAATCCCAAATTAGGGTGTTGCAAAGTATTGGAAGAGGTTTAAGAAAGAGTGAAGACGGTAAAGCAACTACGCTTTACGACTTAACTGATAATTTAGGATGGAAAGCTCGTAAAAACTTTGCATTGCAACATTCAGAGGAAAGGTTAAAGATCTATGAAAAAGAAAAGTTTAACCATAAAAGCTATAAAGTTGATATTAAATGACTGACATTAAACAATTTAAACTAACAAATGATGATGAAATTATCTGTGAGGTAATCCAGTGGGATGAACCTGAAAATTCGGCAATGCTAATACGTGCTGCAATGCGAATTGTTTTAATTGAAGATTTTAAAAGAGGTGTTAGATTCTATGCTTTCCGGCCATGGATGGGATTTAGTGATGATCCTAGTATATTACAAACATTAAACTCAGCACATATTATATGTGAAGCTTCTCCCTCCGATGAAGTTTTAAAGCACTACAGCGGCACAATAAAGAAAATTAAAAGCGCGCTTGTCAAAAGAGATATGCCTTTAGATGAAATAACTGACAAAGCTGAAAACATGTCAGATGAAGAATTTGATGAGTATTTAGCTCAATACCTACAATCGGAAGAAGATGTTTTTGATCCAGATCTTTTTACTCCGGATTCTGACGAAGATACAAATGTAATTAAGTTTAAACCAAAGGGAACTGTGCACTAATGTCATTTCTCGTACATCCGTTAGAACCTATCCCGGTATACGTTCGTAAAGAATACCTATACGATCTAGAATATGGCCATGGGGAATTTACTCCTGGTGTTTGGATATCTGTTAAATCTGTACAATATAAAGCACTTTATTTCGAAACACTACTTACAGACTATGGTGCGCTTTTCGATAAGTTACCAATTAGTGCTTTTGTATGGAAAACAGATTACGGTGATTTACTTCCGTTAGACGTTCTGCAGCTATGGGATTGCTTTGATTACCATTTAACCGTTACGAGTAAACCCTTGCTAAGTCGGTGTGAGTTTTTCGGTAAAGATAAAAAAATGCATCCCGGAGAATATCTTTTTACAATAGACAATGCTCATCCGGATAAATCTATACTGGATATTAACTTTAGCGAACATGATCCAGAACATAAAAGCTTTAATGTAATAAAATTGGATAATGGACAATTTGCTTTACAACCGAATAATAGAATAATTTGGCGGGACTCAAGTCTTACGCCCGAAAATTTAAAACAGCCAGACTTTAAAGTATGTACACAAAACTATTCTGTAGAAATAGAACCGAAATGGTCTGTTGGACATACTGACGAATGGCAATATAAAACGAAAGATGGCGGGTAATCTTCTCCCTCCTGAATCGTTATACTAATTATACCATAAAAAAACATATTTGTACACCACTAATTTTTCGGTTAAAAACAAAATATAATGGTGTACAAATTAGCTGTAGGATGGTATAATACTCATAATGAAAGGATTTAGTGATGGCTCGAACTAAAAGAAAAAGCATACATTATGTTAATAATGCAGAATTTTCCCAAGCCGTTGTTGATTATGTTACACTAGTAGAACAGGCTAAAAAATCCCAAACAACCATTCCAAAAGTACCAGATTACGTGGCGCAATGCTTCTTACGTATCGCCGAGGGTTTGTCTCACAAAGCCAACTTTATTCGCTATACCTATCGCGAAGAAATGGTTATGGATGCTGTTGAAAACTGTCTGAAGGCAATTAGTAACTATAATCTTGAAGCAGCAACACGTACTGGCAAACCGAATGCCTTTGCGTACTTTACACAGATTTCTTGGTTTGCCTTCCTTCGAAGGATTGCAAAAGAAAAGAAACAACAAGATGTTAAAATGAAATACCTGACACAGTCTGGTATTGAGAACTTTATTATTAATGAACACGGAGATGAAATGAGTCAACAGGTAGTTGATGCCTTTGTTGATACACTTCGTGATCGTATTGATAAGGTAAAAAGCCAAGATACACTAATTAAAGAGTATGCAAAGACTGAAAAGAAAAAAAGAACAATTAAAGTAGATTCCGATCTTTCAGAGTTCTTAGAATGATGTGGACTGCTCAAGTAGAAGTAGATTCTGATGGTCAATACGTTTTAGTATTCCCAGATGAACTTTTAGATTCGAAAGAACTTGATTGGAAACCTGGTGACACTTTAAAGTGGACACAAATTGATAATGATACATGGACATTAAGTAAACATGAAACTAGCAGTACTGAATGATACACACTGTGGTATTCGAAACTCTTCTGAGATCTTTCTGAATAACGCAGCAGACTTTTATAGTAATGTATTCTTTCCCGAATGTGAAAAGCGAGGTATTCAACATATCTTACATCTTGGTGACTACTACGATCACCGTAAGTTTGTTAACTTCAAAGCTCTCAATCACAATAGAAAACATTTCTTAAACGAACTAAGAGAACGTGGTATGACCATGGATATTATTCCTGGCAACCATGACACCTATTATAAGAATACCAATGATCTAAACTCATTAAAAGAATGTCTTGGCCATTATATGAATGAAATCCATATTATTATGGAACCAACTGTAATGGAATATGGGTCACTCAAAATCGCACTTCTTCCTTGGATATGCCAAGAAAACTATGAACAGTCTATGAACTTTATACAAGAATGTAAAGCTGATTGGTTAGGCGCACATCTAGAGCTAAACGGATTTGACCTTCTAAGAGGTGTACAATCACATTCTGGTTTAAACCATAAGATCTTTGACAAATTTGAATTGGTTCTTACAGGCCACTTTCATACAGCATCACGACAAGATAATGTATGGTATCTTGGAAGCCAGATGGAGTTCTTCTGGTCAGATGCAGGTGATCCTAAATTTTTCCATATTCTTGATACCGAAACAAGAGAAATCGAGAAAGTAAGAAATCCCTATACTTTATTTGAAAAAATTGTTTACAACGACGAGAAAATAGATTATAATACATATGACGTTACAAATCTATCTAAGAAGTTTGTCAAGGTTACAGTTGTTAATAAAACCGATGCTTTCCTTTTTGAAAGGTTTATTGATCGTATCCAAAGCCAGGATATCTACGAACTCAAGATTGCCGAAAACTTCCAAGAGTTTATTGGTGACAATGTAGACGTTGATGGTCTGGATGTTGAAGATACATATAAGCTTGTTGAAGATTATATCGATGGCGTTGATACAGACCTTGAGAAAGATAGGATTAAAATAAGTATGCGCGAACTTATGACAGAAGCACAGGCTTTAGAAATAGCATGATTCTTTTTAAATCAGTTAAATATAAAAACTTTCTTTCGACAGGAGATAAGTTTACAGAGATCAACCTCAATCAGACAAAATCGACGTTGGTTGTAGGACAGAATGGTGCGGGTAAGTCCACGATGTTGGACGCTATCTCATTCGCTCTCTTTGGTAGACCGCACCGCAACATCAATAAGCCACAGTTAATTAATTCAATTAACCAGAAGGCGTGTGTTGTTGAGGTTGAATTTAGCATTGGGAATTCTGACTTTAGAATTGTACGTGGCATTAAACCAGGAATCTTCGAGATCTGGAAAAATGGTACTATGATTAACCAGTCTTCCCATGCTAAAGAGTACCAGAAGATCCTCGAACAAAATATCCTCAAACTAAATCATAAGTCCTTCCACCAGGTAGTTGTATTGGGTTCATCCTCTTTCATCCCATTCATGCAGCTATCGGCAGGACACAGGCGAGAGGTTATCGAGGATCTTCTGGATATTAATGTATTCTCAAGAATGAATCAGCTACTCCGCGACAAACAGAGTGTACTCAAAGACCAGCTAAAAGAATTAACATACCAGATTGATATTGCAAAAAATAAAATTGATACACAGAAAAAATATATTACAGACATACGAACGTTAACAGAAGAAAATAGAAAAGAATATGAATCTAGGATACATGAATCGCAGAATAGTATCGATGAATTACAGAGGAAGAATAGTGAGCTTAGCTTGGGCCTCGACGAATCTATTCGCGAAACCGAAGAAAGGCTGGCAACTTTGCATGATAAACGCCAGGCCTTACTGCTCGGAGGTCAAGATAGGCAGACGAATCTCACCAACGTCCGCAAGCGGATCAAGTTTTTCGAAGAGAATGAGGTTTGTTCCGTATGCGACCAAGCCATCTCAGACGGGCATAAACATGTCATTCTCGAATCGTCGAAGCAAGAAGCCAATCAAATACAATCCGAATGCCGTAAGATTGGCACGGACGGGACCAAGGTGGAGGAAGAGATTAGCGAGACCGGGAGCGTACTTCGAACGCTTCGATCTAAGGTATCTGAACTCAGTGAGAACAACGTGCAGATCACTAGCTTCCAAAAGCAAATTAAAGAATACCAGTTATATCTTAGCAAAGGCGTAAGTGCTGATCTTTCTGCTGCAGAAGAAGATCTTTCGGAATTAAATAATTCAAGAGACAATCTACTTGAAAACAAATTTGAGCTTTCAGAAAGTATAAACTATAATAGCGTAATGGGTGAGATGCTCAAAGATACTGGTATTAAAACTAAAATTATTAAACAGTATTTGCCTGTGATTAATAAGTTGGTTAACCAGTATCTACAAGTTCTAGATTTCTATGTACACTTTAATCTAGACGAAGCATTTAATGAAACTATTCGATCCAGACATCGTGATACATTTGTATACGATTCTTTTTCTGAAGGTGAGAAACAACGTATTGACCTAGCACTTCTCTTTACATGGAGACAGATTGCTAAGATGAAAAACAGTGTAGCTACTAACCTTCTTATTCTTGATGAAACATTTGACTCTAGCTTAGACCATGAAGGTGTAGACAACCTACTGAAAATTCTACATACACTTGGCGATGATACAAATATCTTTGTTATATCTCATAAAGGTGAAATACTTGATGGCAAGTTCAATACCAAAATAGAGTTTAAGAAAGAAAAGAATTTTAGTAAAATGGTAGCTTAGTGGTTTACAATGGTATAGATATGTGGTATAATAATATGATTATAAATTGGAGTACATTATGGAACTGAGTGATAGAACGTTAAACGTCCTAAAGAATTTTTCTGGTATTAACCAGAATCTAATTATTCGTTCAGGCAATACAATTAGAACTATATCCGAAGCACGTAACGTGCTGGGTACTGCCATCGTCGATGAACAGTTCCCACAGGATTTTGGTATCTATGATCTGAACGAATTTATCGGCGTCCTTGGCCTTGTTGATACGCCTCGTCTTAAATTTAAAGATGAGTATGTTACAGTTGGGGATTCAGTCGGTAGGTCCAGGGTAAAGTATTTCTTCTCTGCCGAAGATACTTTAACTACATCGAAGAAAGACATCACTATGCCAGATCCTGATGTCTCTTTTGTTCTTACAAATGATACGCTGAACAAACTGAAACGTGCAGCTTCAACGTTAGGACATAACGAGGTATCGATTACAGGTAAAGATGGCGTATTGAGTCTTTCTGTCGTGGACTCACAAAACTCGACATCAAATACATTCTCGATCGATGTTGATGGCGAGTTCAAGCCGGATGTTAATTTTAACTTTATAATTAGTATTGGTAATCTGAAAATTTTACCGGGTGACTATGAAGTTCAGATTTCATCTAAATTAATCACGCAATTCAAGAACAAAGAAGTGAACGTGACTTATTGGATTGCACTAGAAAAATCATCTACTTTTGGAGTATAATGACATGTCAGAACAAGTCGAAGAACTGCAAGATCTTGCAAACAAAACTAGCCGTAGCACGATTGCGGTTATTGATGCTATGACCCAGCGTGGTGCATTTAAAGGCGAAGAACTATCTACAATTGGTACTCTTCGTGATCAATGTATCCAAATGGTTCAACTGTGTGAACAGATGCAACAAGAAGCTGCAATGGATGCAGACGAAGAAGAAGAATAAAATATTTACAATCTTTCCCTTTTGTGATATAATGTATTTTTGTTATGGAGATTGTGAATGTCTAACGACTTCTTGTGGGTAGAGAAATACCGTCCACGTAAAATTGCTGATACTATCCTACCAGATAATCTCAAGCAGGTATTTCAGAAAATAGTAGATACCGGTGAACTGCCTAATATGCTTTTCACCGGTACTGCCGGTCTTGGTAAGACAACCGTTGCCAAAGCTTTTTGCAATGAATTAGAATTAGATTATATTTTAATCAATGGTTCTGAGGAAGGCAATATAGATACATTGCGAACAAAGATTAAACAGTTCGCTTCATCTATATCTTTGCAGGGAGGATATAAAGTTGTCATTCTCGATGAGGCAGATTATCTTAATCCACAATCGACACAACCGGCTTTGCGGGGGTTCATTGAGGAGTTTAGTAACAACTGTCGTTTTCTTCTAACCTGCAATTTTAAAAATAGAATTATTGAACCACTACATTCACGGTGCGGTGTGTACGAATTCAATACTTCTAAAAAAGATATGATTACTCTGTGCGAACAGTTTATGGCACGTGCAGAATATATTCTACGACAAGAAAACGTAGACTATGACAAACAAACTGTTGTCAATCTAATTATGAAACACGCACCTGATTGGAGGCGTATACTTAATGAGCTTCAGCGACAAAGCATGGTGGGCATTGTGGCTACTGGGTCTACTAATCATACTGGATCCTTTGATTCCCTTTTTACCTACCTAAAAGATAAAGACTTTAAGAAGATGCGTCAGTGGGTTACGAACAATATCGATACTGACGCATCAGCTATTTTTCGTGGCATATACGACCAGATGTACGATAGACTAAACCCTCGATCAATTCCCCAACTCGTTCTTATTCTTGCCGACTATCAGTATAAACAAGCTTTCGTTGCAGACCATGAATTGAACGTGGTTGCTTGTATGACAGAGATAATGGCGAATGTGGAGTTTGCATAATGATTATTGAAGAAAATGTAAAACTAGATTATAAAGATGTTTTACTCCGACCCAAAAGGTCTGTACTTACATCGAGAAAAGATGTAGAAGTTAAAAGAGAATTTACTTTTAATAACGGAGAAAAGTATTACAATATTCCAATTATGGCTGCCAATATGGACGGTGTTGGAACATTCGAAATGGCAAAAGCACTTGGTGAGTTGGGCTTGTTTACCTGTCTTACCAAATCATATTCAGTCGAAGAATATATTGAATTTTTTAAATCAAAATCAAGTCTTTCGGATCAACTAACAAAAAGTCATACAGCGTACAGCCTAGGTATTAGCGATAATGATGAATACAAATTTGCCGAGGTGTATGAAAAAACCAATTGGGGTATTAAATACGTTAATATTGATGTAGCAAATGGCTATACAAAAAGGTTTGCTGATTTTGTAAAAAACTTTAGACACTGTTACCCAAACGTAGTTATTATTGCAGGTAACGTTGTAACAGCAGATCAAACACAAGAATTAATATTAAATGGAGCAGACATTGTTAAAGTTGGTATCGGACCAGGGTCAGTTTGCACGACCCGAATTCAAACGGGGGTTGGTTATCCCCAGCTTAGTGCGGTTATTGAATGTGCAGATGCTGCTCATGGTCTTGGTGGGCACATTATTGCTGATGGCGGGTGTACAACTCCTGGGGATGTTGCCAAGGCATTTGGGGCTGGTGCTGACTTCGTTATGCTTGGTGGTATGCTTGCTGGACACGATGAAGGCGGTGGAAAAATAATTACTAAGTACTATGCTACCGGAGAACAGTGGTTTGATAAGAAAAATGAAACATACAATCCAGTTATAAAAAATAAAAAGTTTGTAGAATTCTACGGGATGAGTTCTGATAAGGCAAACGAAAAACACTTTGGTGGATTAAAGGATTATAGATCTTCGGAAGGCCGCGATGTAGAAATACCTTACCGTGGTGATATAAATAAAACCGTACAGGATATTCTTGGGGGTCTAAGATCTGCCTGTACATATATTGGCGCAGTCAGATTGAAGCATATGAGTAAGTGTGCTACTTTCGTACGTTGTAATGACACACATAATAGAGTATATGAATCATGAACCCGTTTGAGTATCTCAATGCCATCAACTACACGAAACAAAATGTTATGGTTGACGATCTTACAGAAAAGACGTACAACCCTTTTATGGTTAATCGTAGCCTTTCCTATTTTAATGATACCGCGTTAATTGCAAATGAGATGAACCAACACCATCATCTTGATAACCGTCTACAATTCGACTTTTTTATAAATATAATTAGAAAGAAAAGACGGTTTTCAAAATGGAACAAACCTGAAACCGTAAGTGACGTGGAAGTTGTCAAGGAATATTATGGGTATAGTAATGAAAAAGCCCACCAAGCCTTGTCCCTTCTCACATCCAAACATATTGATGAATTAAAAAAGAAGGTTTACAAAGGTGGAAGAAAATAATTTAATAGAGTGGACTCCAAGCTCGATGCTGGAAGTTACTCTCAACGAACCAGACGATTTTCTCAAGGTTCGCGAAACATTAACACGTATTGGTGTTGCATCCCGAAAAGATAATAAGCTGTATCAGTCATGTCATATCCTGCACAAACAGGGTAGATATTTTATTGTGCATTTCAAAGAGCTATTCTTACTTGATGGTAAGAAATCTAATTTAGAAGAAAACGATATTGCACGTAGAAATACAATTGCTACGCTAATGAGTGACTGGGGATTAGTTACAATTGAAGGTAAGGGAAAGGTCGAACCTCTCGCTCCATTAAGACAGATTAAAATAATTCCTTTTAAAGAAAAGAATGATTGGGATCTTTGTCCAAAGTATAATATTGGAAACAAATAATGTTAAAAGTCCAAGATTACGATAATTACGAACATTATGTAGAATGCCAAACAGCAGCCAATAAAAGAAAACTTAATTGGCCGTTTAAAAAAGAAGATCATGTTCAGTGGATTAAAAGCAAGAAAATAGGTGCGTCAAATATTATTTGTCACGGTACCCGTAATGGTGGCGAACAGAAAATATTTAAAAAATATTATCCCGAAGCATATATCATTGGGACAGAAATTAGTGATACAGCTGATCAATTTGAAATGACTGTTCAACACGATTTTACTCAACAAAAATCTGAATGGATTAGTAAATTTGATATCCTTTATAGTAATGCATTCGATCATAGTTTTGAACCAGCAGAAACTATTAAAACCTGGAAAGAACAGTTATCATATGATGGAAAAATGTTTATCGAATGGTCTGATTATTATAATGCAAAGTCGTCTTATACAGATCCGGTTTCAGGTACAACACAACAGTTTATGGATTTTTTAATTTCTCAAGGAATAGTAATTGAAGAATTTAATAAACATTTCGGTCTTCTTATGTGTTCGGTAAAAAAATAAGTAATGAATCTTTTTAATAATTATATTATGTCGGTACCTTTTGAAGTTGATGAAATTAATCAAGCATATAAAGGTGATATGATAAAAAAATTCATACACGACAAGATTGAAAACAATTCAAAAGAGAGCGGATATAATACTCTCTTTAATGATCCAGTATATACAAATACAATTAAAAATAAATTTCTCAAAGTAATTGAAGATAAGTTTTGGGTAAGTAATCAACTGAGTGAAATTAAAACTTGGATATATGTCCAGAACAATCAATACTATAATTCTGTTTGGCACAATCATGTAACAACATCAACCATTAATGCAGTTTACTATATTAATCCGCCAGAGGTTGGTGGAGAACTAGAACTGATGATGAACGCTCAATCATATAAGTTTAAGCCGCAAATTAATTACCTTTATCTCTTTCCTTATTGGATGGAACATCGGCCAGTAGTTCAAGAAAGTCCTGATTGGCGAATCAGTGTAAATATCGAATATCTCTGTGAACAGAGAGCAAAGGTAAAAGAAACAGGAATATTATGGTAAGGGGTTTACATTTATAAAAAAACTATTATATATAGAAGTGACATGCCCGAAAGGGGTGTCGCTTTTACCTTGCTAGTCAATAGGAGGAACATATGACTGGATTAGTATACCCGCGTTCGGGTTTTATCGGTTTCGACCACATCTTCGATCAACTTGAGAACATTCACAAGCATGCGAAGGATACCTACCCACCACATAACGTAGTCAAAGACGAGGACATGAAGTTTACTGTCGAGATGGCTGTGGCTGGATTCAAAAAAGAACATATTGATATTGAATTGAAGGACCATGTCCTTACTATCAAAGGTGAGCGTCCATCGAGACGTGAACAAGATAAGTATGTTCATAAAGGTATTAGTGCGAAGAACTGGAAGAAGTCATTCAGACTATCGGAATATACCGAAGTCATCGGAGCAGATCTTGAGGACGGAATCTTGGCTGTCAACCTTGAAGTCGTTCTGCCTAAAGAGAAGCAGCCTCGTAAAATTTCAATTGGAAAAAACGAGGAAAAAAATGACAACACTAGTAATCAACTACTCAACGAGTCTGCTTGAAGGATTCTGGAGCGGATTAAAAGGCACATTAAAGGCAGTGATGATCGGTTACATGGTCGCGCGCCAAACTTCAGCTAATAGATACGTAGCCGAGCAGCTCTCCAAGTATGAATACAACGGGGAGAACTACTGGGTAATTCTGAACGATCTTAACAAAAAAACAATCAATCAAATTCATGAGGAGTTTGGTAAATGATTGCTTGGATGAAAAGAGTGTTTAGCTATAAGGCTACAATGTCTTGGCAACAGAAGCAGATTGAAAGATATCTGGCTAACTCAACTGATCTCGTAGATCTCGAAAGACGCCAACGGGAACTTACGCACGGAAGGTTTAAACTTTAATGTGGCCTTATACCGAAGAAGAAAATGAGTGGCTAAAATAACATATATAAAGGGAGCAAGGTAACTTGCTCCTTTAACTTTAGGAGAAAGAAATGGCAGCAGAAAACTATCAAGCATGTTTAGACATGATTCTACACCACGAAGGTGGATATGTAAATCATCCAAAAGATCCTGGTGGGGAAACCAACTTAGGTGTTACCAAACGGGTGTACGAAGAGTGGGGTGGAACAAAAGATATGAAAGACTTGGAGGTTGAGGATGTTGCTCCGATCTATAGAAAAAATTATTGGGACAGAATTAAGGCAGATGACCTTCCCTCTGGCCTTGATCTATGTGTATTTGATTTTGGTGTTAATGCTGGTACTGGACGCGCTGCAAAATTCTTACAGACTATGATTGGTACAGTTGCTGATGGTGGCATTGGGCCAAACACACTCAGAGCCCTGGCTAATTATGTAGAGTCAGAAGGTGTTAAGGCGGCAATTGAAAACTACCAAGCTGAAAGACAATCCTATTATGAAAGCCTTTCTACATTTGAAACATTTGGTAAAGGTTGGACACGCAGAGTAGAAGAAACAACAGAATCTGCCTTGGAGATGATTTAGTAGTTTACATTCCCTCCCGACTGTGGTATAATAGCTTTATATTATTGGAGGTTATATGTCTTTCTATATTTCTGTAGATCACTACGGTAGCAAAATACTTTACAGGGGGTACAACGACGCTGGCAAACGTGTCGAGCATCGTATCCCCTTTCAACCTAAGCTCTTCCTACCATCACCAAAGCCAACCGGCTGGAAAACGATGGACAACAAAGATGTGGCGCCGATTGAGTTCGCAAACCGCCACGAAATGAATGACTTTGTTAAGAGCTACGAAAATACATCAGGCTTTCAGTACTACGGGTGTGATCGTGTAGTACTACAGTTTCTGCAGGACAAATTTCCAAACGAAATTAAATTTAACAAAGATATGATGAACGTTGTCAATCTGGATATCGAAGTATATTCAGACGATGGCTTTCCAAATGCCGATGAAGCACGTCACCCGATTACAGCAATTACCGCTAAGTCGTCACGTTCTCCTGTGTACCATGTATGGGGTGTAAACGATTATTCTGTTTCAGATTCAATGCACAAAGATCTTCGTATCAAGTACCACAAGTGCGAAGATGAATTAGATTTGCTACAAAGATTCTTGCGTTGGTGGAAGAACGACTATCCAGATATTCTAACCGGTTGGAACATTCGGTTCTTCGACCTACCATATATCCTTAACCGTGTTACACGTATCATGAATGAAAGCGTTGCACGTCAGTTCTCCCCGTGGAATTATCTACGTCAACAGAAAATTAATTTCAAAAATAAAAATATGGATTCGTACCAGATCCAAGGCATTAACCAATTAGACTACTTTGACCTCTTCCAGAAGTTTGCATACAGCTATGGTGCACAAGAATCCTACCGTCTAGATCATATTGCAAACGTAGTACTTGGTGAAAAGAAATTATCCTACGAAGAGTACGGTAACCTACGCAACCTGTACAAAGAAAACTTTCAGCTCTATATCGACTACAATATTAAAGATGTTGAATTGGTACAGAAGATGGACGATAAGCTTGATCTCATTGGTCTTGCTTGTACACTGGCATATAAGGCTGGTGTTAACTTTACAGATATCTTTGGTACCACATCGATCTGGGATTCAATTGTCTATCGTGAACTAACCAAGCGGCAGATTGTTATTCCACCTATTCGTAACCGTGCAGAACGTGAAGCAGCAGATACAAAGTTTGCTGGTGGCTATGTCAAAGAAGTAGATCCTGGTTTATATGAATGGGTAGTTAGCTTTGATCTTAATTCACTTTACCCAAACATTATTGCACAGTGGAACATGTCACCAGAAACATTGGTTGAATCTGGCGACAACGTATCACGTGCAGCAAACGGTGTACTCTTTGATAATTCCTTTGAAGGTGTATTCCCGACACTTGTTAAGAACTACTACGAAGAACGTCGTGTAGTTAAGAAACAAATGCTTGCTGCACAGTCAAAGTACCAGAAAGAAAAGACACGCGAGCTCGAGCGCGAGATTGCTACGTATCAAAACAAACAGTGGGCAATTAAGATTCTAATGAACTCTTTGTTTGGTGCAATTGGTAACAAATGGTACCGATACTTTGACCTACGTATTGCAGAAGGCATTACACTAACAGGTCAACATGTTATTAAGTGGTGTGAGAAAACAATTAACAACGAACTGAATCGTCTTCTCGAAACAGATACAGATTATGTGATTGCAATCGATACCGATTCTGTCTACGTTAACTTCAAGCCATTTGTCGACAAGTTTAAGCCAAAGGATCCAGTTAAGTTCCTTGATGAAGCATGCGAAAACCATTTCAACAAAGTGTTTGTTCAGTCAATGCAAAACCTTTATGACGATATGAACTGCTACGAAAACCGTATGGAAATGGGTCGGGAGGTAATAGCTGATCGTGGTATTTGGTTAGCCAAGAAAAGATATCTACTGAACGTACACAATTCCGAAGGTGTACAATATGCAGAACCCAAACTCAAGATTATGGGCATCGAAGCTATCAAGTCGTCAACACCCGAGGTCGTACGGGATAGGTTCAAAGAAATCTTTAAGATCATTATTTCCGGCGATGAGAAAGCAACCCAGGAGTTCATACTGGATTTCAAAAACGAATTTAAACAACTCGATCCAGAACTGGTTGCATTCCCACGTGGTGTAACTGATATTACATCTTGGATAGATAACAAAATGCTGTACAAAAAAGGTTGTCCAATCCACGTACGCGGGTCACTGGTCTACAACAACTTTGTTCGGAAAAAGAAACTAACAAATCAGTACGAACTAATCCGGAATGGCGACAAGATTAAATTTGCCTATCTTCGGTTGCCAAACCAGGTTCGGGAAAACGTTGTTGCATTCCCAAACAACCTACCAAAAGAAATGAATCTACATAGCTGTGTTGATTACGAAAAGCAGTTCGAAAAAACGTTTATTGAGCCACTTACTTTTATCTTGGATGCTGTTGGTTGGTCAGCAGAAGAACAGGCAACACTCGATGCTTTCTTCGTATAGGGGATTTACAAATTGGTAAAAATGGAGTATAATACACTATGATTGAAAAACATAACAACGATTCATCATTTGGTCCAAACAAAAATGGATATGATGGAGATGTAACACGGGATATGAGAGTAATGGGTGATTGGGTAAATGATATCTATCAGATGCACGAAAAGTTTGGTGTGCATATGTGGATGTACGATAACCAAGGTGAAACTGAAAAGCTAAATAAGTTTTTAGAATTTCGTCTTAAGTTCTTGCAAGAAGAGCTAAGCGAAACCGTCAAGGCATTCGAAAATAAAGATAGCGAAGAAATTGTTGACGGTCTAATTGATCTATGCGTTGTAGCTATTGGTACGCTCGACGCCTTTAATGTTGATGCACATAAAGCTTGGAAGGAAATACATAATGCAAATATGGCAAAGCAACCAGGTATTAAAGAGTCAAGACCTAACCCACTTGGGCTACCAGACCTTATTAAACCAGAAGGATGGAAAGGGCCAAGCCATGAAGGAAACCACGGGGATTTCCCTTACGCTTTTTAAAGGCATCTATGATAACAAAACAAAGAGGCGTGTCGATCTATCAGACTTCGACGCGCTTCAACGTGTGTTATATGATCTAGCAAGCGTACCAAGGAAAAGCAAAAAAGATGCTGAGCTTATGTCACCAGCTACATATAAGCCCGATACCACACGTGCAAACGATAACGTTGTTCAATGGGGTGGTTGGTGTGCAGTCGACGTAGATGATTTTGTATTCGAAGGAAATCTAAAAGATGAACTTATTAGCCGCTTTGGTAACTACCGTTGGATTTGTTATAGTACTGCTAGTAGTACGGTTGGTTCGCCAAAGTTTCGTCTTGTCTTCCCTCTTAGCAAAACAGTACGGGCTGAGCGAATCAAAGCTTTCTGGTATGCTCTCCAAACTGAACTTGGCGAGCTCGGAGACAAACAAACTAAGGACTTGTCTCGAATGTATTATATCCCAGGAACATATGCTGGTGCTTACAACTTTATATTCGATCATCCTGACGGTGATCCTATTGATCCAGATATTCTAATTAATAAGCATCCTGCACCAGAAAAAACTGGTAAATCTTTTCTTGATAGGCTACCAGAAGATATGGCAAAAGCTGTTATTGAATATCGTAAATCCAAACTAGACAATACGGATATTCATTGGACTTCATATCGTGACTGCCCATTCTTCCCAAGGCATTTAGAAAATGAATATCGATTGATTAGTAATACAGGTTGGTATCACAAGATGTACCAGATTATGGTTGCTGTTGCTGGTAATGCTATTAAAAAGAATTATCCTATTACTGCGCAGGAAATTTCCAAGATGTGTAGAGAACTTGATATGGATACAGGTAATTGGTACGCTAACCGCCCACTTGACAAAGAAGCAGATCGGGCACTAGAATATGTTTTTAAAAATATTTAAATAAAATGAAAAAGGGGGTTTACAATATTTCTTTTTTATGGTATTATATTTGTATAATATAACAGAGGAGAAATATTATGAACGACAGAATCGATTTAGAACTGTACAACGATCTTTTAGAAGATTATTTTGAAATTCTTGCAAACAATCCTAATCAAGAAAACATGACAGCCATGCTAGGTAAAGTTTCTGAACATAGACTTTCTAAAAAATTTAGTGCATCTGTTACTAATTCTAGGGGATCAGATGCTAAAGTTATAAAAAATAATTTAGTTAAAACTAGAAATCATAATTTAAATTTAAAAGCCAATGATCTATTGGAAATGAAATCCTCTGCAACAACTATAAAACATGAAAAATCGAAAATGAGAGTTGGTAATATTATGGGGGAAAATAAAGAAAATAAATTTGACTACGTTGTTATTACTGACATGAGAAAAGACATCAATAAAACTTTTATAATTCCCCACGATGTTTTTTATCAAAGAGCTATTGGTACTGATATGAATCATACACAATCTTTTGTTTGGAACGAAGATTACGCAACAGACCGTCGAAGACGTGAAAACTACACAAATCCGAATACACAACTCTTACTTGAATATGAAGTAATTTAATGTTTACTTTATTCCTAAAAAGTGTTATAATAGACAAAATGGAGTAGAACATGAGTAAAGCATCTCTCGAAGTATTACGCAAAGCTGCTGAAATACAGAATCAAAAAGGTAACGATTACCAAAACCCCAAATCACGTATACGCCAAGCAATGTACTACCCACGCGGTTGTGCAACCATTTCTGATATTATGGTTGGCAAAATGCTTCGTATCCAATCGGTACTTGAAGCTATGGAACAAGATCCTAGCTACGAACCAAACTTCGAATCACTACAAGATTCTTGTATCGATATGATTAACTATTGTTCATTCTTTGTTGCATATATGAATCATGGTATTGATGGTCAAGATCCTAACCGTGATTTCCTTAACCGTCCTATAGATAAAGATAATAATGAATAGAGTAACTGGAAAAGACCTTGGTGAAGGCCTATACAAATTACGTAGGCTCTTAAACGAACAAGGTTACGAAATACAAACAGCATCGTGGCAAGGTACAAAAGAACCGCCAACATTTCTTGAAGTATTACATGCTGATCTTGTTGCTAAAATGTCTGATGATGTAGAACATGCATCGGATATATGTAAGGCAACACAACCATGGGCTGATACACATTTCCAAGAACGTGTTGGTGGTGAACCTCTTAACCCACCACCATCACATGTTATGTGGTTAAAAGATACAGATCAATACCTTTCAGGTGAAGCATTTAGTCATTCCTATCCCGAACGTATGTGGGCACCAAGATCAAATGGTATTCGTTTCGAAACAGGTAATCTTGGCGATGCAGTTGAACTACTGAAGAAAGATCCTACTACACGTCAGTGCTATGTTCCAATGTGGTTTCCCGAAGATCTGGTTGCAGCAAACCAAGGCGAACGCGTTCCTTGTTCTTTTGGTTGGCATTTCTTGGTACGTGGCGACGAACTACATTGTTCATATCACATGCGTTCTTGCGATGTTGTACGTCACCTACACAACGACCTATACTTTGCAAATCGTCTTTGTATTTGGATAAAGGAACAAGCTAACCTACATTGTAAAATGGGGTATTTACATTTCAGCTCAACTAGTTTACATTGCTTTAAGAATGATAAGTATATGCTTAACAACATGGTAAGAGAATATCAAAACTTTGATGAACCAAAGAAAAATAATGATGAAGAAATTGCACGTAGATATGTACGGTATATGGCAGGAGGTAACTAATGTGTGGATTTGTAGCTTATCCAACTGAAGAAAGCCAAAGCACAGTTATTAATGAAATTGGCTATCGTGGCCTAGATCAATTTATTGGAAAGCGTAACTTCGATGGTTTTACCTTTGAACATATTGCATTACCTTTTGTTAACCTAGATCCAGAGGTAGCAATACAGCCTGTTGGTGATGACTTCCCAGGTCTATTTGTTGGCGAGGTATTTAATTACGATTCTGACAAATATGAAACAGATGCACAACAAGTACACGATGAATTTTATAATGATGAATATGCTTTAGATAGTTTCCATAAGTACGATGGTTTCTGGACCTATGTTACAGTTATGGAAGGATATCTGTTTGGCATAACAGATCATCTTGGTATTAAACCACTTTATTATCGCGTCGATGTAGATGCAATGGCATCAGAAATAAACGTACTCAAAAATTTTGGTAGTGTAACAATTGATGAAACGTTTATGTCAAACACTTTGAAGTGGGGTTATTCACCAGATGGTCGTACACCATACAATGAAATTAAACAATTACCGCCAGGACACTTCATTCACCAGGGAATCGTGCATAGATACTGGGACTGGGATAAAGTTCAGACCACTAACCTATACGATGATATGAAACGCTCGGTTGAACTCAGACTGGGTGGTCAGAGAGAGGTTTCAATGCTACTCTCCGGTGGACTAGATTCCAGTATTATACACGGCCTACTGAAAGAGTTAGGGCGTGATGTTAAAACAATTCATGTAGAAAACCACGAAAAGGATTTTGCACACCTTGTTTCATCAGAACTAGTTGATGTACAACTGGATGATATTACTGACGAAGATGCAGTACGTATTCACCAGTCACCAGTTGATCTTGGTTCTGTTAAACCACAAATTGCAATGGCAAGAAAACTCAGAGAGTTAGGATTCTATGCCGTTATGACTGGCGATGGTGCAGATGAATTATTTGGTGGCTACCGAAGAGCAAAAGAATATGATAGTCAGTATTCAGATACATTTGCAGAACTACCATATTACCACTTACCAAAGCTAGATCGTACTATGATGCATTCAACAATAGAACTTCGTGCTCCTTTCCTTGCACCTACTATTGTAAAGCATGCACTCAATACACCTTATTCAAAACGTAATGGTGAAAAGAAAGTACTGAAAGAAACGTTCGCTAATATTGTACCAATGGAGATTTTAAATCGTGAAAAGCATCCTCTCAAAACTGACAAAATCAGAAAAGACCCAACCGATCAAAGAACAGCCAACGACAGAATCTTCAGACAACAAGCTCAAGTGGGATAGGAGATACATGGAGTTAGCCAAACAGGCTGCTCAGTGGTCAAAAGATCCTTCTTCAAAAATTGGTGCAGTTGCAATTGGCGGCAAAGGTCAAGTACTTTCGACTGGATATAATGGATTCCCACGTGGATGTAGTGATAGTCTAACAAGATATACAAACAGAGAATTAAAATATAAAATGGTTGTTCATGCAGAAATGAACGCCATTTTCAATGCTACATATAATGGAACGTCACTCGATGGTGCAACCATGTATGTTTATGGATTACCTTGTTGTTCCGACTGTGCAAAAGGCATTATACAAGTTGGCATCAAGAAGATCGTAATGGAAGGTTCTATTCCAGAACGATGGAAGGAGTCTTGGGGGTTAACCCAAGATATGTTTAACGAAGCAGGAGTACAATATGAATTCCTTAAA
>Ga0255781_10000831_pt1 | contig 25095 bp, 26 predicted proteins | sample 101ome_21_FD_179979 | JGI IMG/M metagenome (GOLD analysis project Ga0255781, IMG submission 179979) | Coastal salt marsh microbial communities from the Groves Creek Marsh, Skidaway Island, Georgia - 101413BT metaG (version 2) | ecosystem: Environmental > Aquatic > Marine > Intertidal zone >... | reverse complement strand
ATCCCGAATGAAAAGGGCAAAAATAAGATAATTTAGATGTATTTTTAAGCCATTAAATAGAATTACTATGAAAATCACATCGATTCTTTCTTTTGGGCTTTTAGGTGTCTTATCACTTGGTTTTGTTGCTTGCAATGATTTAGTATCTGATGAGAATGCGACAGGAAAACAAACCATTAGTGAAATAAGGGCAGGTGGAGAAAATTATGAGTTAGAGTTAGTTGTCGATGGGTTAGATATCCCTTGGGGGTTAGAATTTATTGATGGCAAATATCTGATCTCTGAGAAAAGCGGAAAGCTGTTGTTGGTTGATATGGAGAATAATCGCAAAGAGATTCAGGGTATACCAGAAATTTGGCAACAGGGCCAAGGAGGGTTCTTAGATTTGACTTTAGATCCGAATTATGCAGAAGAACCTTGGATTTACATGACCTATTCTAGTGAGGGGCCTGAGGCTGGAAAAGGAACTACGACGGTAGCCAGAGCTCAATTAAAAGGAGATCAACTAGAAAATTTAAGTGTCCTGTATCGAGGGCAAGAAGATTCTGATAAGGGTTTTCACTTTGGTTCAAGAGTAGTTTTCGATGATGAGGGATATCTTTATTTCTCTATTGGGGATCGTGGAAATCGAGATGAAAATCCGCAAAGTATTTACCGTGATGGCGGTAAGATTTATCGAATTCATAAGGATGGAAGGATTCCTGAAGATAACCCCTTCGTTGGAGTAGATGGGGCACGTTCAGCCGTTTGGAGCTACGGTCACAGAAATCCGCAAGGAATGATTTATCACCCAGAATTAGATGCCATTTGGGTCCATGAACATGGTCCGCAAGGAGGAGATGAAATAAACCAATCTGAAAAGGGGAAAAATTTCGGATGGCCGATCATCAGCTATGGAATTAACTATGACGGCTCGAGCTTTACTGACCTCACCGAGAAGGAAGGTATGGAACAGCCTCTCTACTATTGGCTACCCTCAATTGCGCCCTCTGGCATGGCTTATGTTCATGAATCTAATTATCCTGAATTAGAGGGTTCCCTGTTCGCCGGCTCTTTGAATTTTCAATACCTAGAGCGATTAGTACTTGATGGCATCAAGGTGATGAAGCGTGAGCGCTGGTTCTCTGATATCGGAAGAGTACGTGAGGTTATCCAAGCACCTGACGGCAATATTTATTTAAGCGTTGAGAGTAAGGGAGTATTTAAAATAGTTCCGAAAGCTTAATTATTAAGCGTAAGCGTTTAAAACTGACTGGACAGACCCGTATTTTTTTAAAGCTTCTAAGGCATCTTCATTCGAAATTGACAAGGCTTCGACGATGTAACGAACCCCTCGATCCCAAAGTTTGTTATTACTCAATTGCATGTTCACCATCTTGTTATCTAAAACAAGACCGGCACGAATCATTAGGGTCGTAGATATGAGATTGAGTATCATTTTTTGAGCAGTTCCACTTTTCATCCGTGTACTTCCTGTGACTACCTCCGGGCCAACGACTGCCTCAATGGCGATTTCGGCTATATCTGAGAGTGGACTGTTTGGGTTGCAAGAAATACCGGCGGTTAAAAGATGGTGTTCCCTGCATTTCTTGATTCCCCCCAATACATAGGGAGTAGTACCCGAAGCTGTAATCCCAATAACTGAATCCTTTTCGTTCAAATCAAACTTTGAAAGATCTGACCATGCCCCATCTTCATTGTCTTCGGCAAATTCAACTGCCTTTCTAATCGCAGAATCCCCTCCTGCAATTAAGCCAATAACTCGATCGTGATCAAGCCCGTAAGTAGGTGGTATTTCAGAAGCATCCAAGATTCCCAGACGACCTGAGGTGCCAGCTCCGATATAGAAAAGTCTCCCCCCTGAAAGAAAACGAGGCAAAACCCTTTCAACTAACTCGGCGATTTCTGGTAAAGTTTGAGCTACCGCATCGGCAACTTTGGCGTCCTCAGCATTAATAATCTGAACCAGCTCTAAGGCAGATTTTTTTTCTAAATCACCGTAATGTGAATCGCTTTCCGTTACTTTTTGTGGTTTCATAACACAAACATAGTATCTTTTCGTTCTCAAGCATAACCAGTAATGACAAGTAAAACAGTAATTGGACTGATGTCTGGAAGTTCTTTAGACGGGATAGACCTTTGCTGCGTTCACTTCTACGAATCTGAAAAACAAATAAAATACCGTTGGGTCAAGGGAAAAACCTACCCCATTTCTCCACCACTCAAAAAAGCCTTACAGGAGGCCAGTGAAGAAGATAAACGACTAGGGTCCTCATTAGACCAGTCATTCAGCCAATTCGCTCTAGAGTGTCTTAAAACTTTTTTGAAGGAACTTGATGTGAAAGTGGATCTAATAGCTAGCCATGGGCATACCGTTAAACATGAACCAGAGAATATAATCACCGTACAAATCGGCAATGGAACCTACTGGGCGCAGCAACTCAACCTACCCGTTGTTTACGATTTTCGAACCGAGGACGTTCTTCTCGGAGGCCAAGGAGCTCCTCTAGTTCCCATAGGTGATACTACTCTTTTTAAGGAATACGAGTACTGTTTGAATCTCGGAGGCATCTCCAACATCTCCTACAAACAAAATAACAGTGTGATTGCCTATGATATTTCAATGTGTAACACCCCTCTCAACGAGCTAGCACAAAGACTTGGAAAAGAATACGATAAGGGAGGAATCATTGCTGAATCAGGACAGTTCATTCCAGATCTCTTTGACGAATTGAATGACCTAGATTATTTCAAGTTAACCGCTCCAAAATCTCTAGACAAGGCTTGGTATTTTAGTCAAATGCAGCCCTTGTTCGATAGAGGATCTTATTCAACCGCCGATTTATTAAATACGTGTTGCGAACATATCGGATATCAAATTGCCCAATCGATTAATTTATCCAAATCCGATTCAAAACACTCTAAAATATTAGTTACAGGAGGAGGAGCCTACAACACATTCCTGATAACTCGTATTGAAAAATACTTAGATCCTAGTTGTAAACTCGTGATTCCAGAGCCCTATCTCATTGAATATAAAGAGGCTATCATCTTTGCACTTATGGGATGGCTGAGAGTTCATTCGAAAATCAATGTGCTGCGAAGCGTTACGGGCGCAATAAAAGACACATCCTCAGGTAAAATAGCTAGTATCTAGCGGCAATTCGTAACTTTGAGAATCTAATTTGCAAAGGATGTTTATCATAGGTATCACCGGCGGGTCAGGGAGTGGCAAAAGTTCTATTGTCAATGCCATCGCCGAAGGATTCGATAAGAATCAACTTACTGTGCTCTCGCAAGACAGGTACTATAATCCTCTGGATCATTTAAGCCCAGAGGAGCGCAGTGTTCAAAATTTTGATCATCCCAATGCATTCGATTACGAGTTGTTAGAAGAACACCTTCAAGAGTTAAAAAAGGGGAATACGATACCCGCCCCTGTGTACAGCTTTGTAAAAGAAACTAGAGAACCCGAGACGGATCCGATCAGCCCTACCCCCATTCTACTATTAGAAGGTATTCTGCTCATGAATCATCCAAAAATAAAATCGATGGTTGATCTATGGATTTATATTGATACTGATGAAGATCACCGATTAATGAGGAGAGTGCTTAGGGATACCGCTGAACGCGGACAAGAACTCACCAAAGTATTTCGAAGATATACCGAGCAAGTAAAGCCGATGCATCAGAACTATATTGAAGCTTCTAAGTCTGAGGCGGATATTATCATTAATAACAACAATCACTACGATCGTTCTGTTCAATTTGTGATAAAAGCCATCCAGCAAATGGTGTGATGAAAAAAACGAAGGTTCTAACATGGCTGGGCCAATTCAAGAATATTTACCTACTGATAACCAGTTTTTTCATCGTTTGGATGCTCTTCTTTGACTCAAACTCTGTTCTAATTCAATGGCAACTTAGCAGCGAAATCAAAGACTTAGAACAAGAAAAGACCTATTTAGAATCTGAAATAGCAAGAGATAAAGCACTGTTAAAAAAGTTCGCAGATTCTATTGAAAAAGAGCGCTTTGCCAGAGAACGCTATTTCTTCAAAAAAAACAACGAGGATATTTTCATCATTGAGATGAAAGACAGCCTTCAAAAAGGTCAATAATACCCCTCAGTTTTCAACAATTTCAAGAAAGGTTTTTAGCTGCATTTCTAAAATTGTATTTTAGACCTTCTTTATAAGTATCATGGGAAAAATCATTGCTATTGCTAACCAAAAAGGTGGTGTAGGTAAGACTACCTCTTCAGTCAATCTTTCTGCGGCTTTAGGAGCATTAGAACAAAAAGTTTTACTAATTGATGCCGATCCGCAGGCCAATGCCTCCTCGGGTCTTGGGATAGATATAGAAAATGTTGGGTTGGGTACCTATCAATTGTTAGAGCACACCGCAGGTGTAGACCAAGTGATTTATCCTGCCAATTCACCAAACGTATCTATCGTTCCCGCTCATATTGATCTTGTAGCCATTGAAATAGAGCTTATCGAAAAGAAACGCAGGGAGTATATGCTAAAGGAGGCTATCAGCAGTGTTAAAGACGATTACGATTATATCATCATTGATTGCGCCCCATCGCTTGGGCTTTTAACCCTGAACGCACTGACAGCCGCTGACTCGGTAATCGTACCGATCCAATGCGAATACTATGCGCTAGAGGGGCTTGGTAAACTTTTGAATACCATTAAAAGTGTCCAAAAGTTATACAACAAAGATCTCGATATCGAAGGAATGCTACTCACTATGTACGATTCGAGATTACGTCTTTCTAATCAAGTCGTTGAAGAGGTTAAAAAGCATTTTAGCGATATGGTTTTCGAAACAATCATTCAGAGAAACGTAAAACTAAGTGAGGCTCCAAGTTTCGGAGAAAGTATCATTAGTTATGATGCCAGTAGTAAAGGAGCGGCTAATTATTTGAGCCTAGCCAAAGAAATAGTGCAGCGTAAGCCTGCAAAGAAATCTAAAAAGAAATCATGAGTAAAACTCGAAAGCCAGTTTTAGGAAAAGGATTATCTGCCCTACTTCAAGATCCCAATAAGGATTCGTCAATCAGTGCGATTAATAGCCCAATGATGGCCTTTATTCATCCGGATGAAGTTGCTGTAAACCCTTACCAACCTAGAACTACTTTTGATGAAGAAGCTTTAACTGACTTGGCTCAGTCGATCAGTGAATTAGGCATTATACAGCCGATTACTGTTCGTAAAATTAATGACGGCAGTTATCAATTGGTATCAGGGGAACGCAGATTAAGAGCTAGTAAACTGGCTAAACTAGAATCTATCCCTGCCTTTGTTAGAGAAGCCAACGATCAGGAGTCACTGGAGATGGCCTTGGTTGAGAATATTCAGCGTGAGGATTTAGACCCTATTGAAATTGCTTTGTCTTATCAAAGATTAATTGACGAGATCGATCTTACTCAAGAATCAATGAGTAAAAGAGTAGGTAAAAAAAGGTCTACCATTACGAATTACTTGAGACTTCTAAAACTTCATCCACAAGTTCAAGGCGCATTAAGAAGAAGAGAAATCTCAATGGGTCACGGTAGGGCGTTAATGGCTGTAGAAGATGAAGAAGCACAGATTGAACTTTTAAATAGTGTTCGCGACAAATCATTATCGGTAAGGGCAACCGAAGAATTGGTTAAAAAATACGGTTCTCCGAAGAACGAAAAATCAGAACCAAAGGGCCCTTCTAAGAAAGTGCTGAGCGCTATTGACGATCTTGAACAAGGACTAAACCGAAAGGTTCAGTTAAAGGCATCACAAAGTGGTTCGGGTTCGATCACCATTACTTTTAGTTCTACAAAAGATTTAATACAGCTTAAAAAGCAACTTTTGGGTGAATAAAATCTACTTCATCATTTTTTTATTGTTTTTGGGACGAGCGTATGCCCAAGAAGCCACTACTACCAAAGATGAAGCAAAACAAGAACGTAAATTAGAACGTGAACAGCGCAGATTAGAGAGAGCGCTAGACCCATTATCTCCTTCTCGGGCAAGCTTTTTATCTGCAGCAGTTCCTGGTTTGGGTCAATTTTATAATCGAAAATATTGGAAGGTCCCCTTAGTTTGGGCAGCCGTAGGTACCGGAGTGTTTGTTTATCAATTTAATCAAACCGAATACTTGCGTTATCGAACCGCATTTAAGCTACGATCAGCAGGTTTTTCTACCGATGAATTTTACGATGTCAATCTTGATGGTATCGGTCCTGATGTTTCTGACCGTGCCTTAGAAGAGGCACAAAAAAAAGCTCAAAGTCAGAGAGACTCATCCCTCTTAATCGCCATTGGTCTTTATTTACTGAATGTTTTAGATGCAAGCGTTGACGCTCACCTAAAACCCTTTAATATGAATGAAGATTTAAATGTTTCTATACAACCGATTCTAAGGCAACACCCTGTTCAAATGGGGGCCGAAATCGGTTTAAACCTAAAAATAACCTTATGAGTAACTTTGTTTTACTTGGATACGGAAGAATGGGTAAGCGGATTCAGGAGATCGCCGAAGAGCGCGGTCACCGAATCGTTTTGGCAACAAGTCATACCCCGGTATCGATTCCTGATAGTGCCGATGCTGTGATCAATTTCAGCACGCCTGACTCAGCCTTTGAATTGGTTGCCTTATCACTAAGTCAAGGAATTCCCGTTATTTCTGGCACCACCGGATGGGATCACTTAGTACCAAAGGCCAATGAAATGGCACTAGAAAATAATACTGCATTTATCTATTCGAGTAACTTTAGCTTAGGTGTAAACTTGACCTTTGCAGTAAATAAAAAACTTGCCGAATTATTAAAACCCTATTCGCAGTATAAAGTAAGTATCGAAGAAATCCATCATAAGCATAAACTTGATGCACCCAGCGGAACGGCTATTTCTCTAGCTCAGCCTCATATTGAATCAAGAGAACTTGACGGATATCAATTAGGTGATTCCTCCGAAAAACTTCCGATCTATTCTATTCGTGAAGGAGAAATTCCAGGAACCCATCATGTGCACTATAAAAGTGATATCGATGAGATCACATTAAGTCACGAGGCTCATAATCGAGACGGTTTCGCCCTAGGGTCAGTAATTGCAGCTGAGTGGATTGTAGGTAAAAAGGGTATTTTTACCATGAATGATGTATTAAACCTGTAGCAATGACTTTAACACAGTGGCTTATCTTCTTCTTAGCAGTGCAACTTATACACGGACTAGGAACTTTTAAACTTTATCAAAAAGCAGGTCAGGCGAGTTATAAGGCATTCATACCTGTTTACAACCTAATAGTAGCACTTTCCTTTTTAGAGCGGCCCAAATGGTGGACGATTCTCTTCTTTTTACCGATCATCAACCTAATCCTATTTCCAGTTCTTTGGATTGATCTATTGTATGCATTTAAAAAGAAGCCTAAATCTTTAGAAATGCTTTGGGCAGTCTTAAGTTTGGGGTTCTATCTAGTACCTCTAAACTACTCCTCAAATACTGAATTTCAAACCAATCGTCAGAAACCAGAACAAACTAGAACAGGTGAGTGGTTATCATCGCTAACCTTTGCAGTGGTAGCAGCCACCCTGGTTCACACCTATTTTCTGCAGCCCTATGCGATCCCAACAGGCTCACTAGAACGAACGCTACGAATTGGTGATTTTCTAATTGTAAGTAAGTTTCATTACGGAGCTAGAATCCCAATGACAGCCGTGTCCACTCCCATGGTTCATGATACCCTACCTATTTTAAAGGTAAAGTCTTATTTAAAGAAACCTCAAATCCCCTATCTAAGACTTCCCGGTATTGAAAAGGTTAAAAAGAATGACATCGTTGTATTTAACTGGCCGGCGGATACCGTGAGACAATTCTTTGTGAAAGAAAAAGGAGTCAAAAAGCCCATAGATAAAAAATCAAATTACGTTAAGCGTTGCGTAGGAACACCTGGGGATACCCTGGAAATCATTGACGGATTTGTTTATATCAACGGTGTTCAACTTGAACTAGATCAGCGCGCAAGACCCATGTATAATCATAAAGTCTACAGTTCAAAAGGGGTATCTCCCAATCTATTGACACAAGCCGATGCCGACGACTTTAGTAGAAAGTTTATTGCTGAAAACCTGACTCAGGATCAGTACAATGCACTTGTTCCGCATCTGATTGGAGTCAATCAAACCACTGAAGGAAACATTGAACTTTATACCACGAGTGAAGGTATTCCTGTCACGGTTTTAAGAGAAAATCGAATTGCTCTTAAAGAGCCCTTATCTACTGAGATTACCGCTAATCTAACCCTTGCTGGAGCAGAATTGCTAGCGCAGCATCCGAGTATCGATAGTATTTCTATGGATTTGACACCTAAAGGGGTAAGTGGTTACAATATATTTCCGCAAAACGACAAATATACTTGGAATGAAGATCAATTCGGACCGATTTACCTACCCAAAGAAGGTGATGAAATCGAATTGAATTTAACCACCTATCCGATCTACAAGAAGCTTTTAACTGAATACGAAGGGAATAGCATAGAACTAGTAGATGGCAAATTTATACTAAATGGTAGCCCAAGTGAGCGAGTGAGTATTACCAAGAACTACTATTGGATGATGGGTGATAATAGAGACCACTCTGAGGACAGCAGAACTTGGGGGTTTGTTCCCGAGGACCACATCCTAGGTAAACCTATTTTTATTTGGATGAGTTGGGATCATTTCAACGATGGTTTACTTAAAATGAAACCTAGATGGGATCGATTCTTTACTACCGTAAAAGGACCTGGGCAACCTCAGTCTTATCTATGGGTATTTGTTCTCGGTCTTGTGGGCTATTTTGGTTTTAAAGCAGTGAAAAAGCGAAAAAAGGCTTAGCATGTTGAAAGCTGTACTTCTGCATCCCTCTTATTTTCTAACGACCGAAAGTCTTGCCGCAATAGCTCAATACGGGAATAAAATTGTTTTTGAAAAACACGATAATTTTCAAAAGCAAACCTATCGAAGTCGATGCTCTATAGCTACAGATCAAGGAAAACTAAATCTTAGCCTACCTGTAAAACATCAGAAGAACATTCGACAGCGCTACAATGAAGTTAGAAGTGAAGAAGTGTTTGACTGGAATAAACAACATTTAAAGAGTATCACTACAGCTTATAGAACTTCACCCTATTTTGAATTTTTTGAACGAGAATTCAAAGAGTTATTCTCGAGCAGCGCTGTAGACCTATTTGAGCACAACCTCAAGATTACCAAATATCTATGCGATCAATTTAGGATTGCATTCCCTGATCAATTTACTGCATCGTATCATAAAATCGATTCAACCCCAGAAGTGTTAGATCTTCGTCATTTAGTCTTATGTAAGGGCCATTCGGGAGTAATAGAAGAAAAAGGGTATCCACAGGTTTTTGAAGAGCGCACAGGGTTTCTCAGTAATCTATCGGCTATTGATTTATTGTTCAATCTAGGCCCAAGACATGGACTAGATTACCTAAGACAGGTTTCTATTTCTGGCCCTTTCTAAAGAGGTAGTCTTTTTCCTCGGCAGAAAGGCTTTCGTAACCTGACGCACTGATCTTATCTAGAATGGAATCAATTTTCTCTTGATCAGATAGAGGTTCAGTGCTTGTTCGATTTTTGTTTTTGTAAACCTTAAAAGATGGCTTTTTACGAGTAAAATTGAATCGAAATCCTTGTCTGAAATAATTCTGTAAACCATCAGCAATCTCAACTCCTTTCAATAATTGACTCGCCATAAAATATCCAATTCCTGCCCCAACGAGGTGGGCTAGGCGACCACCAAAATTAACACCCGAGGTTAGTTGCAGTAAATCAATCACAACAAAAAAGGCTCCGAGCTGCCACAACTTAATATTGAAAATGAAAATCCTAATAGGCTGATTCGGAGTATAGGTAGCAATAAATATGAGCACCGCCATGACCCCAGCCGAAGAACCAACTAGATAGGCGCTAGAGGTTAGAAAAAGGGAGTAAGAAAAAAGAAAAGTAAGTCCGGCAAAAAATACACCCAAGAAGTAAACGGTAAATAACCGGGCAGTATCAAACAGCGTTAAAAAATAACGACTCGCGGTATATAGCCAAAGCATATTGAATAGCAGGTGCCAAAGATCTGCATGAATAAAACTATAGGTAATTAGGCTCCAAGGTTGAAATAATAAAGTCGTTAATGACGAGCTTAAAACCAACCAACGGTCTATAGGCAATCCAATCACACCTAAAATCGAGATCACCAAAAACACGAGTACTTGAATCGCAATGAAGCGATCAAAGCTACTCATCAAATTCCATCGATAACGCAGGTTTTCCATTAGTTCCAACGGTGATTGTTAAATGAATTTCGGCTCCAGTACCACATCATAATATATCCTAATAATGCACCACCAATATGGGCAAAGTGGGCGATGCCTGTATTTTGATTGGTAATACCAAAATAAAGATCCCCTAGAATGATAAGGGGTACAAAGTATTTCGCTTTAATAGGAAAAGGTAGAAATAGCAGCATCAAACGAGCATTGGGATACATAAAGGCGAAAGCTACTAAGACACCGTAAACAGCACCTGAAGCTCCTACTGCCGGAGTGTAAAACGCAGACCTCAATTGCTCTGCTACTTCGTAAGAAACACCACGTTCAATATAACTTAAGTTTACACCTGAGGTAGAGGTTAAAGCCTCAAATAATTGTACTCTAGATATTCCTGAGTCAACAATCGCTTCAACGGCACTATTGAAATAGATGTAATTTACTCCAGTGTGTAAAAATGCAGCACCTAAGCCAGCAGAGAAGAAAAAGAAGATGAATTTTTCTTGGCCCCATTGACGTTCAAGTGGTGTTCCAAAGGCCACCACCGCATACATATTAAAGAGTATATGAGCAAAACCTCCATGCATGAACATATGGGTAGCAAACTGCCAAAACCCAAATCTAGGGTTCTCCATAAACCAAAGAGAGAATCTCCCATACATAAAGTCGCCTAAGCTTAGTGTCAGTATAAAGAATAACACATTAGCGATAAGTATTCCACGTACAGCGGGAGTCATTTGTTGTAGCATAGCCTAGAAATTACGTGCAATTTCTTGAACATCGATCAACCTAAAAATTAGTTTCTGATCTGGCGACCACTCACGTTCCTTGCACAAATTTAGATCTTCTAAAAGTTTTCTCATTTGTTCAGGCGAGAGCTTAACCCCTGATCGAATAGCCATATTTCGAGATAAAATTCTAGCAGATAACTCAGCAGTAGAAAAACTCTCTAAAGAATGCTTATCCTGTGAAAGATTAAGAAGCTCCTTGAAAAGCTTAAGAGCATTAGGAGTGTCTAAAAATTCAGGACCACCGCTTAAGGTCAGTTGATGGTCAGTTAAACTCATAGCAAAGCCTAGATCTCTTAACTGATCTTCAATTTGTGAAAACTGGTTACGCTCCGAAGGGTTTAACTCAATCTCTTCAGAAAATAACCATTGCTGAGAGTTCGATACCTCAACGGTCATTGCCGCCAATAATTGCTCATAAATTACGCGCTGATGAGCTCTGTACTGGTCGATTAATAATAGTTTGGCATCTCTGGCAATTACAAGATATTTCGTGTCGAGTTGAATAGGTGAATGTAAAGACTCAAAGCTTATCGTTTCTCCTTCAAAATCTTCAGAAAAGGTGGTCTGCTTGGCTTCAGTTTCTACCACGAGTTGACTAAATCCTAAAGCATCGTTAACATCTACTGACACAAATGGATTGAAGCTAGGATCTACTTGAACTTTGGGCATGCGGTTAGGAGAAGAAGACCGTTCAGATCGATAATCTACCTGATAATCTGGATTGATATCAAAATCAATGGTCGCATTGACTCTGAATTGTCCCAAACCATGGCGAACAGTAGCCAGCAATAGAGTGAAAATCTCGAACTCATCAACCAGTTTTATTTCAGTTTTAGTCGGATGTATATTAACATCAACCATCGATGGATTTACTTCTAGAAAAATAAAGTATCCGGGTTGATAATCATTATTTAAAAGACCCTCATAGGCTCTAATCACTGCCTTGTGCAAATAGGAATAACGCACATAGCGACCGTTTACGAAAAAGAATTGTTCTTGTCGGGACTTTTTGGCAAATTCAGGTTTTTGTACGTATCCCGAAATTTTAACCACTTCAGTAGCCTCCTTAATAGGTACAACACGCTCAGGGTATTTCGATCCGAAAACATGGCCAATGCGCTGTAATAAGTTGGATGATGGAAGATCAAATAAGACTTGATCATCAGAATACATCTTCCAATGAATATCGGTATGAATAAGCGCTACCCGCTGAAACTCATCGATGCAATGCTTCAATTCTACTGAATTTGACTTCAAGAAGTTTCTACGAGCCGGTATATTGAAAAAAAGATGTTTTACAGATATGGTGGTGCCTACCTCAGCGACGACTTCCTTAATATCGTAAGACTGTCCGCCATGATTCGTATATTCAAAAGCCTCTTCTGAACCTTGAACCCTACTTTTACAACTAACTTGGGCAATCGCTGCAATACTTGCTAATGCTTCTCCCCTGAACCCTTTTGTACTTAAGGTAAATAAATCTTCTGCAGATCGAATTTTAGAAGTAGCATGGCGCTCAAAGGCCAATTCTAACTGGTCTTTATCAATACCTACTCCATTATCAATGACACTGATTAATTCCTTACCTGATTCCTTAATAACCAAAGTAATATTAGTAGATCCCGCATCAACCGCATTTTCAAGCAATTCCTTAACCACTGAGGCCGGACGTTGTACAACTTCCCCTGCGGCTATCTGATTGGCTACATGTTCTGGAAGCTTAAAAATTTCAGGCACGACTAGTGAAAATACTTAGATCAAAGTCAATAATGACTAAAAAGAAAAAGATTAAAATTAGAGCTATAGTTAAAACCAATCGGTTGCTTTTTTTTGATTCTTCACCCGATTTAAGATCATCGATAGCCCAAAAAAATTTGTTTTTTAAACCTCTTGGAGGCTGGGCTGTACTACGAAACGCATCGAAACGATGTTCCATTTTAAAAGGAGAACCCTCCCCCTTGTAGTAACGAGGTTGATATCCGAATTTCTTATGCGATTTCATCTTTAGAAATGCCATAGAATAAAGATACTAAGAATCGATGAACCCGAAGTTAAACTTCAGACATTTGAAGAGCAGCTATCGCTGCTTCAACACCCTTATTGCCGTGCTTACCTCCACTTCGAGCTCTTGATTGGTCGATATGATTATCGGTTAACACACAGAATATTACTGGTGTAGTTCCTTTTAGATTGAGTTCAGTTATGCCCTGGGTAATGGATTGACAAACAAAATCAAAGTGCGCCGTTTCACCTCTAATCACACAACCAATAACGATAACTGCGTCGTACTTCTCAGTCTTTACACATTTAGACGCGGCATAGGTAAGCTCAACCGCACCAGGTACAGCGATCTGATCAATGGTTTCCGCTTTGTGTTCAGCTAATGCCGAAAGACAACCATCCCTAAGCGCATGAGTTATTTCTTCATTCCAGTCTGCAGTGATAACGGCAAACCGTTTCCCTTCACCCGAAGGAACCTTGGATGAATCGTAAGTTGATAAGTGATGATGTGCCGTAGCCACTCTTACTCCAGGTTTCCGATAATCGCATCGATACCCGACGCCTCAGTGTTACCGGTATACTCTTTCTTTAAACGCTTTGCATATTTCAGTGCCTTGCCGGTTTCATTAACCTCTAAAGCCATAAATAAGGCTTTTCGCAAGAACATCGGCGTAGTAAAGTCATTGGTATCCTGATTAATAGCAGACTCGTAAGCTGCAAGTGCATCAGAGTAACGCTCTAAACCAGCATAAGCATCTGCGATAGCTCCTTTAGCTAGAGCAGATAGGATCGCATCGTCCGAAGAAAACCCTTCTAGAGTGGCAATCGCTTCCGAATACTGGCCTAACTGTAGGTAAGACATTCCTGCCCCATAAGAAGCTAATTTAGCTGCTTTTGTACCCGAATAGTTATCGATGATATCAACGAAGCCGTATTTTCCTTGAGCACCATTTAGCGCAAGACCTAAAAGAGAATCTTTTGCAACACCTGGCTGAGTAGATTGTTCAAAATAAGACTGTGGATAGTATAATTCATTGGCTGCTTCGCGCTCCTTTGGAGCTAAAATAAACTCATTGTAGGCAAAGCTTCCAATACCTACCACTGCAATCGCAATGATCAAGCCTAAAATAATTTTCTGATTTTTTCTAAACCATTCTTCAGATCGGGATGCCCCTGAGTCTAATGCTGAAAAAACCTCCGCTGTTTGACTGTTCTGATCTACAACCTCTTCGTTAGACTCAACGGCCTTAACTGATTTCTTATATCCTCTTCGCTGATAACTCGCCATGGTATACTATTATATTAGATGGGCAAAAATAGAATTTTTATCATAATCTACCGACTGGGTAACAATGCTTATTTTTACCATCCATTTTTAACTATGTATCTAGAACATCTATCCCTAATCAACTATAAGAATTTCGAAGCCGATCAATTCGATTTTGATTCGTCTATAAATTGCTTGGTTGGCAGGAATGGCGCAGGTAAAACCACTATTTTAGATGCTATTTATCACTTAGCTTTTACCAAAAGCTATTTCAATCCTCAAAGCACTCAAAACGTTAGACATGGTGCCGAATTATTCACTTTAGAAGGTAAATTCAAGATCGATCAGAGAGATCTCGATCTTTTCATAGGATTCAAAAAGGGCACCAAAAAGACGGTAAAACTTAATGGTAAAACCTACGATCGAATCAGCGATCACATTGGAAAAATTCCGTTGGTCATTATTTCACCTGCTGATCGAGATCTTATTTCAGAAGGCAGTGAAACCAGGAGAAAATTCATCGACAGTATTATTTCTCAATCAGATTCAGACTATTTAAACGCACTGCTCAAATACAATCAGGCCTTAAGTCAAAGAAATTCTCTATTAAAATACTTTTCGAAAAATAATGTTTTTCAAAAGGATACCCTTGCCTTATACGATGAATTACTCATTGAAAATGGTAGTATCATCTTTGAGAAGAGAAACCAATTCTTAAGCTTTTTCTCTGAACACTTCATTGAACAGTACAAAGCAATTAGTCCTGTAGAGAGTGAGGTTGTGGAGGTTAAATATGATTCAGAACTGCTTAAAACCGAATTTAAAACGCTTCTTGAACAGAGTCTTTCTAAAGATCGCCTATTACAATATACCTCAGCCGGAATACATAAAGATGACTTGATGTTGCTTTTAAATGGCTACCCCATCAAAAAATTCGGAAGTCAAGGCCAGCAGAAAAGCTTTTTGATTGCCCTACGCTTTGCCCAGTATGCCTTTCTTAAAAATCAAAAAAATCAAAAACCCATCGTCCTGTTAGATGATATCTTTGATAAATTAGATGATCAGCGAGTGATGCGTTTAGTGGCACTTGTCGAAAACGATTTCTTCGGTCAATTATTCATTAGTGACACTAATAGCAGTAGAACAGAGGAAGTAGTAAAAGCAACCGGTAGATCCTATGTAATTCATCATCTAGAATGAGAAAAGACAAAGAACAAAGTCTTAGCGAGGTACTCAGGCAGTTTATAGAGACCAATAAACTTGAAAAGGGCCTTACAGAGGCAGAGGTGATTAGACTATGGCCAGAGATTATGGGGCCTGGTGTGGCTAATTACACTAAAAATGTTCAATTCTCTAAAGGAGTACTAAAGGTGTACTTGAGCTCAGCAGTCCTGCGAGAAGAACTACTGTTTGGTAGAAAAAAAATAATCGCCATGTACAATGAAGCACTAAATGGCGATTATATAAAGTCGGTATTACTAGTTTGACAACCTAGAAGATTTCTCTTCCAGAGAAGTGAAATGCGCATTCGATAGCAGCATTCTCATCGCTATCTGAACCATGGATCGCGTTCTCACCAATAGATTTAGCAAAGGCTTTGCGAATTGTACCTTCTGCAGCTTCTGCAGGGTTGGTAGATCCGATTAAAATTCTGAAATCTTCAACTGCGTTGTCTTTTTCAAGGATAGCAGCTACGATAGGGCCGCTACTCATGAATTCAACTAATTCTCCATAGAACGGACGCTCCGCATGTACCGCATAGAAAAGTTCAGCATCGCGCTTACTTAACTGTGTATACTTCATCGCAGCAATGCGAAAACCTGCAGCGTTAATACGTTCTAGAATAGCCCCGATGTGACCTGCTTTAACAGCATCTGGCTTAATCATTGTAAAAGTTCTAGTTCCAAACATGGATTTTCTTTAAAATTTTCTGCAAAAGTAGGTAAAATTAGAACTTAAAAGAATGCTCCTGTAAAACTGCATTACCATTGCCGATCATTCTACCGGTAACCACTTTGTTTTTCCAATCGATATCTAGAAGTCCATAAGAAGGCACCGAAACTACTCCACCCTTTCGAAGTTCATTAGGTTCTCCACTGAAGTTTTCATAAGAGTGAGTAAGCCCACTCGAGGTAAAATCAATAATTTCTTTGTCTTCAGTTTTAAGCACTGACCATTCTGAGATGTGGCGATCACCGGATAAAACCATTAATGGCCTATCTATTTGCTTTAATAGTGAAATCAAGCGCTCACGTTCGTGAGGAAAATTCTGCCACTTTTCATAACCGTGCTCCGATGACAAAAACTGAATACTCGATACAAGTAAGATAAGATCAGCAGTACTGGTGGTTAATCGATGAGAAAGCCAACCCCACTGAGTATCACCCAACATAGTAGCTGCTTCATCGTAATTGGGATCGTAACGTCTACCCTCTGTCCCTTTGGTTAAGTCAGATCTAAAATATCTGGTATCCAAAAGAATAACTTCTACCGTATGCCCTTCTGTTTGAATTTGTTCAGAGTAATATACTCCTTCCTGATCTCGTCTTGAATCGCTCTGACCCACCTTGAGAAAATTTAGAAAGGCCTCCTGGCTCTTGGCTTTTGCAGAGAAAGTAACCCCTCCATCATTCATACCATAATCATGGTCATCCCAGGTAGCAAGAATTTTCGTAGAATCTGTTAATCGCTTGTACTCCTGATTTTCTAATTGACGATGGTAATGCTTCTCAATCGTTCCAAAATCATCGCTGTCTGCATATACAATATCTCCACCCCATATCCATGCTTCTGGCTTTGCCAAAAAAATATCGTCCCAAAGTTCATTGGGTGCATAGGCATTATTACATGAGCCAAAGGCGATACGGCTCGAATGCGGCTTTATCTCTTCAACATAAACTAGACTTTCATTGCTTTCAGATTTTGGATTTTGACCGCATGAAACTACTAAAGCAAGGACTAGGTAAGGGAGTTTTTTAATCATAAAGAAACGATTTAGAATGCCTTAAAGCGTCCTTAAAAGTAGCAAGTTAAAATCAAATTAATTGTATCTTCGAAGTTATGAGTTTATTATCGATCACTGGACTATCAGAGTACCTAAAAACCCCTCAAAACGTAGTCATCATACCTCATCAAAATCCTGATGGTGATGCTCTTGGGTCGTGCTTAGGTTGGGCTCATTTAATGAGAAAATTTGGCCATACCGCGACGGTATGTTCGCCCAATGCATTTCCTGATTTTCTCGGCTGGATGCCAGGCGCAAACGAAATTTTACTTGCCGATCAGAATTTAGATGGATGCAAAAAGGCCTTAGATTCAGCGAGTCTTATTTGTACGCTAGATTTTAATCATCTATCCCGATGTGGAGTTTTAGGAGAATTCATCGAAAAGAACTCTGCCCCCATTTTAATGGTTGATCATCATATCTCGCCCTCGGACTACGCAAAATACACGTTCAGCGACACCGCCATGAGCTCTACTTGTGAAATGATTTATCATTTAGCCAAACATTTAAATAGTACCGATCAAATCGATTCAGCAATTGCGAATTGCTTGTATACAGGGATTGTCACGGATACGGGAAATTTCAAATATCCGAGCGCAAACGCAACAACACTCTTAATTGCTGCAGACCTTCTCGAAAAAGGAGCGGATAAAACTAAAATTAATTCCCTACTCTTTGAGCAAAGTGAACTGAGTCGATTCAAACTGATGGGAAGGTGTCTAGACTCCTTAACTTATCTAGAAGATTACCACAGCGTCTATATGATCATTACTGAAGAAGACAAAAAATCTTGCGGATTTCAAAGAGGGGATACTGAAGGATTTGTGAACTTCGGATTAAGTCTCAAAGGTTGTTGTTTTTCAGTTATTTTCATCGAAAACGCAGAAGATAGCTCGATAAAAATGTCATTCAGATCGACAGGAGATTTCGATGTGAATGAATTTGCACGCGCACATTTCAACGGAGGCGGACACAAAAACGCCGCAGGAGGAAAATCTTTTTCAAGCCTTAAAGAAACCATTGATTTGTTTACCTCATTATTACCAAATTATATTGAATCATTAACTTCTAATGCCCTACCTAATGAAATTTAACCTGTCCTTACTCTTCGCAGCAGCATTAACTACTTTAATCTCTTGCACTAATCCAAACGGAGATTTAGAAAATGGTCTGTATGCCAAAATGACTACCTCAAAAGGAGAGTTATTATTAAAACTTCACAGTGAGGAAACTCCGATTACAGTGGCCAGTTTTGTAAGCCTTGCTGAAGGAAACAGCAAACGCGTAAGCGATAATTATGCAAATCAACCCTATTACAATGGAACACAGTTTCACAGAGTAATTAATGATTTTATGATTCAAGGAGGTGATCCTACTGCTACTGGGCAAGGAGGTCCTGGATATCGATTTAAGGACGAATTTGTAGATACTTTAAGACATGATTCAAAAGGAGTACTATCTATGGCGAATTCGGGTCCGTTCACCAATGGGAGTCAATTTTTTATCACCCATAAAGAAACCCCTTGGTTAGACGGTAAGCATACGGTTTTTGGAAAATTAGTCTCAGGAGAGGCAACTTTAGATTCGATCGCTACCACACCAACTGACCCGACCGATCGACCTCTAGAACCAGTGACTCTAGAAACGGTAGAAATTCTTCGTGTAGGAAGCCAAGCAAAAAAATTCAATGCAGTTGAAACTTTAGAAGACTACTTCAAGGCAATCGAAGAAGAAGCTAAACGTAATTCTGAAGCCAAAAAAGAACGTCAAAACGAATTCGAAAAACGTTTTGAAAATGCAGAATTAAGTGAACAAGGCGTTGAATATGTTGTTGAACGTCAGGGTACGGGAGAAACCCTAGCGATTGGTACAGAAATCTCAGTTAACTACGCAGGATGGTTAGTCGACGGAACCTTATTTGACACCAATATTCAATCAATCGCTGAAGGAGATGAAAACTTTGATCAAATTAATGCGATGCATCGAGGCCAATTTATCCCAATGAAAACCACTGTAGACCCTGATGCAGCTATGATTGCAGGTTTTAAAGAGGCCTTAATGACTATGAAGGTTGGCGAACTTCGTTGGGTTCGTATTCCTTCTGTACTCGGATTCGGCAGCAATGGAGCGGGTAATGTAATTCCTCCAGGGGCAGATCTTGTTTTCTCTATCGAGCTTTTAGCAGAACTACCTAAACGTTAATCTTTTGAAGGAGAACCTTTCAATTCCTATTTTTAAGTGTAAAACAAAACTGAAAATGAAAAAACTACTAACCTTAGCCCTATCTATGGCTTTTGCCATAGGATATGCGCAAGATTATTTTCCTGCGCATTCAGAGGTAAAAACTACCGAACAGGTATACCGAGCATTTACTGGTGCCACTATTCATGTAGATCCGACAACCGTCATTGAAAACGGAACACTCCTCATTTATAACGATAAAGTGGTATCTGTCGGAAGAAAAGTACAAATTCCAAGCAACGCTATCGTAACCGATTTGTCCGGAACGCACATATACCCCTCTTTTATTGAGGTATTCAGCGAACTTGGGGTAGAAAAACCGAAACGCCAATCCAGTGCAGGGAGATCAGCGCAATACGAACCCACAAGAGAAGGTTTTTATTGGAATGATCACATCCGTTCAGAAACTAATGCAATCGACTTTTTTACCTATAATTCAAATAAGTCAGACGAACTTCGAAAAGCCGGGTTTGGTGTGGTTAATACCCACAGAGCAGATGGTATTGCAAGAGGAACCGGTTTATTGGTGGCTTTAGACGACAAGGGGGATGCCTCAAGTAGAATTTTAGATGACCGTTCAGGATCTTATTTTTCCTTCTCAAAAAGTATTCAGTCCACTCAATCCTACCCTAGTTCACTAATGGGAGCTATGGCGCTTCTTAGACAGCTCAATCACGACTTGAATTGGTATGCTGCAGGTAATGTTACTACTAAAGACCGTGCACTAGAAGCACTAATGGCACAGAAAAAACTTCCTCATTTTTTTGAAGCAGGCGCCAACGGAAATACCGTTCGTGCATTGAAAATAGGTCAACAATTTGGCATCAAATACCATGTTTTAGGATCAGGAGATGAATACCAATACGTTAGAGAATTAAAAAACTTCAACGCTACAGTTGTTGTCCCTTTAAATTTCCCAAAAGCTTACGATGTATCTGATCCTACTTACGCAGATTACGTCTCTCTTAAGGATATGCGTCATTGGTATCAAGCACCATCGAATGCTAAAATTCTAAGAGATCATGACATTCGAATTGCATTTACTACACAAGGTCTGAAATCAGCAAGTCAATTAAAAACACAAGTCGCACTAGCGATGGAAAGAGGTTTAAGCGAGGTAGATGCACTTGCAGCACTGACCACAATACCTGCAGAAATTCTAGGTAAGCAATCAGAAATTGGAACCTTAAAGCAGGGCATGAAAGCAAATTTCACCGTTACCTCTGGTCCTATTTTTGAAAACGAGACTACTCTTTTTGAGCACTGGGTAAATGGTCACAAGCACCTTTATGAAGATCGAAATACCCCAGATCTAAGAGGTAAATATACCCTAAACCATAATGGACAAGATATCCAGCTCAATATTACCGGTAGTTTAGGAAAACCAAAAGTTGCTGCCTCAAGAGCAGACGAGAAACTTAAAGTAAAATCAAATTATGCCAACTACTGGTTAAGTGTGAGTCTTTCAGATAGTCTTGGACAACTTTACAGAGCCACCCTTAAAAAGGAAGGTGACCTTTTGAGTGGTCGTTTCGTTGACGAAAATGGCGATTCGCACCCTGTATCTATGGCCGCATCAGCGGCTACTTCTGAATCTAGAAATAAAGATTCTGAAGAGTCGATAAGCTACCATCTCAAAGAACGATATCCCAATGTTGGTTATGGATACACCGAACAACCGAGGGCTGAAGAAATTTTGTTTAAGAACGCAACCGTCTGGACAGGAACTGAGATTCTTGAAAACACCGATGTTCATATCAAATCAGGAAAAATTCAAAAAGTTGGTAAGGGTTTAAAAGCTAAATCTGCTCGAGTGATTGACGCCACTGGTAAGCACTTAACCGCAGGCATCATCGATGAGCATACTCACATCGCCGCCCTAGCAATTAACGAAGGTGGACACAACTCTTCAGCAGAGGTACGTATGTCAGATGTAGTAGACCCAACAGACCTAGACATTTACAGAAATCTAGCAGGAGGGGTTACTTCTGCCCAGCTTCTTCACGGTTCAGCCAATCCGATTGGAGGTCAATCGGCAATTTTAAGATTAAAGTGGGGAGCTACAGCAGACGAAATGCTCTTTAAGGAAGCCCCTGGCTTTATCAAGTTTGCTCTAGGTGAGAATGTGAAACAATCGAATTGGGGGTCAAATTCAAGATTTCCTCAAACACGTATGGGAGTTGAACAGGTATTTACTGACTATTTCACTAGAGGTAGAGAATACCTTGCGAAGAAAAAGAGTAAACAGCCTTATAGAATAGACGAAGAACTTGAAACCATTGGAGAAATCTTAGAGTCTAAAAGATTCATATCCAGTCATTCGTATGTACAAAGTGAAATTAATATGCTCATGAAAGTGGCTGAAAAGTTCGATTTCAGGATCAATACCTTTACCCACATTTTAGAAGGTTATAAAGTAGCCGACAAAATGGCCGAGCACGGTGTAGGTGGATCTACCTTCAGTGATTGGTGGGCATACAAATACGAAGTTAAAGACGCTATCCCTTACAATGCCGCTATTATGGCCTCACAGGGAGTAACTGTGGCTATAAACTCAGATGACGCTGAAATGTCGCGTAGATTAAATCAAGAAGCTGCTAAAACAGTCAAATACGGAGGTGTTTCAGAACTTGAAGCCTGGAAAATGGTTACCCTTAACCCTGCCAAACTACTTCATATTGATCACAAGGTCGGAAGTATCGAAGTAGGTAAAGATGCGGATGTTGTGTTATGGAGCGGACATCCACTATCGGTCTACAGTAAAGCCGAAAAAACCATCATCCAGGGAGCTACCTATTTCGACCTTGAAAAGGATAAAGACCTTCAAGCATCGATACAACAAGAACGCTTGGAGCTTACCAAACTGATGCTAAAGGTAAAGGCTTCGGGTGCAGAAGTAGTTACCCCAATTCAAAACAAAAAAGAACGTTTCACCTGTGATACGCTTTAATACTATAAAGAATACGATTATGAGATCAATACTAACATTTTGTCTGAGCGTAGCCCTATCGGTTAACGCACAACAAACACCGGCAGATATTCAAAAGGAAGCAATTGCTATCGAAGGTGCTACTATCCACACCGGAACTGGTGAGGTTATCGAAAATGGTTTACTCATTTTCGAAAATGGTGTAATTAATTACTCTGGTAAAGCGGATGCAAAAATTGCGCGTCCTGAAAGAGTGATTAAGGCCAGTGGAAAACATGTCTATCCAGGTTTTATCGCACCTACTAAAAGTCTAGGACTTGTTGAGATCGATGCTGTACGAGCAACAGATGATGAAGACGAGATTGGAGAATACATCCCACACATTCGTTCAATTATTGCTTACAATGCTGAATCTCAAGTAGTTGAATCACTTCGACAAAATGGAATTCTCTTAGGCCAAATAACTCCACAAGGAGGAACCATCTCTGGAAGTTCTTCGGTTGTACAGTTCGATGCTTGGAATTGGGAAGACGCAGCGGTAAAAACAGATGACGGAATTCACCTTAGTTGGCCTTCAACCCTTAGAAGAGGACGCTGGTGGGTTGGTGAGCCTAGAGGATATCAGCCGAATCAAAACTATCTCGAGCAGTGGAGTGGGATCATTGAATTTTTAGAGGCGGCAAAAGCTTACAATGCAGCACCTCCAAAAACAATACACCTTCCCTATGCCGCAACGAAAGGATTATTTGATGGCTCGCAACGACTTTATGTTGCCGCCGATGGAGAACGTGAAATTTTCGATGCGATAACTGAGCTAGAAAGAATAGGCATCAAGCATATTGTAATTGTTGGGGGCTATTTTGCAGAAAAACAATTAGATCTTCTAAAGTCGAAATCTATTCCGGTACTCGTTCATAACCCTCACGAATTGCCAAATCTTGACGACGACGCTTACGATTTTGTCTTTGGACTAGCGGCAAGATTACATAAGGCTGGGTTACTGGTAGGAATTCAAAATGCGTCTAAGGCTAATTTCCAAGTTCGCAATCTTCCTTTCTACGCTGGCCACAGTGTCGGATACGGAATTAGCAAAGAGGAAGCCCTTGCCCTAATTTCATCAAATACTGCCAAAATTCTAGGTATAGATGATACTTATGGCACCCTTGAAAGCGGAAAAAGTGCGACGCTCTTTATTTCTGAAGGAGACGCCCTAGATATGCGCACCAACCAATTATCTCATGCGTTTATCGATGGTAGAGAAATTTCTTTAGAAACCCACCAAACAGAACTCTGGAAGCGCTATCAAGAAAAATATAGCCGACAAGACTAAATGTATCGAGCCTCAAATGAGGCTCGATTTATTTTTATACCATGCAAGTACTTAGTAGTTCACAAAATAAAATCATCAAAGACCTCATTGCCCTCTCAGAGAAGTCAAAACTTCGCAAACAAAGAGGACTATTCGTACTCGAGGGAAAACGAGAGTTTGAAATTGCCATGAAATCTGGTTTTGAGTTGCACACTGCCTTTGTGCAACCTGAATTACTTGATAATTCCTTTATTCTTAAACAACTAGAAAACCATTCGAGTTTTGAAGTGACTACTGAGCTATACGCTAAAATTGCCTATCGAGGCTCAACCGAAGGGATAATCTGTATTTTCAAGCAAAAAGATCATGATTTAACGAAGTATCAATTACCCAATACCTCACCCCTATTTCTAGTGTTAGAGAACATCGAAAAACCGGGTAATTTGGGGGCTATTTTTCGATCTGCGGATGCAGCCAATATCGATGCAGTTATCATTACCGAGTCCATTGCTGATCTTTACAACCCAAATTGTTTGAGATCTAGTTTGGGTTGTGCACTAAGCATTCCTTCAATCGTTTGCACTAATGAAGACCTCCAAGTATTCTTTAAGGAGAATACTATTCGCTCTTATGCAGCGACCCTCCAAAACTCAAACAATTACCTTGAAGAGAACTATATCGGGGCAACGGCTTTTATTGTAGGCTCAGAAGCCAAAGGTTTAAAAACCTTTTGGAGAGAAAATGCATCGCAAAATATCGTAATACCTATGCGTGGCGCAATCGATTCAATGAATGTTTCAGTAGCTGCCTCAGTCCTTCTTTTCGAAGCTATTCGTCAGCGGAGTAGTCTTTGATAAAGCCCCTTAGTTTTACTAACTTTAATTTATGTTAACCGAAAAAGAGCTCGAACTAGAAAATAAGGCGATCGTTCAGAAGTATAAAGATCTTCTGAGAACGAGCTATCAAACCTTATCTGAAGAAGATAAAAGCCAGATTAGGCTCGCCTTTGAGGTTGCAGTAGATGCCCATCAAGACCAGCGAAGAAAATCGGGAGAGGCTTATATTTTTCATCCTATTGCTGTTGCTCAAATTGTAGCAGAGGAAATAGGATTAGACGCCACGAGTATTATTGCCGCCTTACTCCATGATGTAGTTGAGGATAGCGATTATACTTTAGAGTATATCGAAGAGCATTTCGGGGACAATGTTGCACGTATTGTAGATGGACTAACTAAGATCGCAGGTCTTA
>Ga0255781_10000827_pt1 | contig 25141 bp, 17 predicted proteins | sample 101ome_21_FD_179979 | JGI IMG/M metagenome (GOLD analysis project Ga0255781, IMG submission 179979) | Coastal salt marsh microbial communities from the Groves Creek Marsh, Skidaway Island, Georgia - 101413BT metaG (version 2) | ecosystem: Environmental > Aquatic > Marine > Intertidal zone >... | reverse complement strand
AAGGATATCAGAAGCGGATTTAGCGATGGCAATCCCGATTACCTCACAGCCGTTGGCAACACCCTCTATTTCATAGCCGACGACGGAACCAACGGTGCTGAATTGTGGAAGAGCGATGGAACGGCCTTAGGTACGGTGATGGTCAAGAATATCCGTAGCGGAAGTAGCAGCAGTTCTCCCTCCCTCCTCACGGCCGTTGGCAACACCCTCTATTTCCGAGCCGACGACGGAACCAACGGTACTGAATTGTGGAAGAGCGATGGAACGGCCTTAGGTACGGTGATGGTCAAGAATATCCGTAGCGGAAGTAGCAGCAGTTCTCCCTCCTTCCTCACAGCCGTTGGCAACACCCTCTATTTCATGGCCACCGACGGAACCAACGGAGTCGAATTGTGGAAGAGCGATGGAACTGCCTCAGGCACGGTGATGGTCAAGGACATCAACAGCGGAAGTAGCAGCAGTTCTCCCTCCGACCTCACAGCCGTTGGCAGCACCCTTTATTTCGAGGCGTACGACTCAATTAATGGAAGAGCATTATGGAAGAGCGATGGAACTGCCTCAGGCACGGTGATGGTCAAGGACATCTACAGCGGAAGTGATTCCAGCAGTCCTCTCGCTGAGCTCACAGCTCATGGCAGCACCCTGTATTTTAATGGCTACGACTCAAACAACGGATACGAATTGTGGAAGAGCGATGGAACATCCTCGGGCACGGTGATGGTCAAGGACATCAACAGCGGAAGTGGCAGCAGTATTCCCATTTCCTTAACAGCCGTTGGTAACACCCTCTATTTCCGAGCCACCGACGGAACCAACGGATACGAATTGTGGAAGAGCGATGGAACATCCTCGGGCACGGTGATGGTTAAGGACATCAACAGCGTAAGTGGCGGCAGTAATCCCACTGAGTTCTCAGCCGTTGGTAACACCCTCTATTTCCGAGCCACCGACGGAACCAACGGTGCTGAATTGTGGAAGAGCGATGGAACGGCTTATGGCACGGTGATGGTCAAGGACATCTACAGCGGAAGTTCCAGCAGTTTACCCAGCCAATTCACTGCCGTTGGTAACACGCTCTATTTTCGAGCCCACGACGGAACCAACGGTGTCGAATTGTACACAAACCTAGGTATTTACACAGAAATAACCTACAGTTGAAGATCATCGACAAAATCTACAGATTCATCAATATGGCATGAAATTAGACTCACAAAGTGAATAAGTGGTTTACTTTGATCACGAGGGGTTATGCAAAACACCCTTGTACACATTTATCCCATTCAAGGGTTCGCAGTGGGTCATATTGAACGCTACCCTTTGTGACGGCTTCATCACAACCAATCGGTGATGGCATCAAGTTGCACCAACCAGTCGTCCGACGCCACGTCGATGATGTCGTAGTGGTCACCGGGCAGCCACACCTTTTGCACGTCCGCCCCTTTGGCCTTCATCACCCGGGCATATGTTTCCGATTGCTCAAGCGGCACGTCCCGGTCCCGCTCACCGTGGAACAGCAAAACGCCGGTCGCGGGCGGATGGTCCACCGGGTTCAGGCGGCGCCACAGGTCGGGGTTCTCTTCGGGGGAACAGCCGATCCACCTTCGCACGGCGTCGCCCTCGTCCGAAAGCCCGGCCCGGTCGGCCCCGATGAGGTCCGTCAGCGGGGCCTGCGCAATGGCGAGCCAGGGTGTTCGCTCGGCCTTCGCCGCCATCAACAACGCGAGTTGGCCGCCCGCTGAATGGCCCATCACCATGGAACGGGCGATGTCCACGCCGGGCAGCAACGCCAGTTGGCCCCACGCCCGCAGCACGTCGGACAGCGTGTCCATCCACACCCCTTCGTTCCCAGGCGACCACCGCTTGTACTCGATGTTCCACGAAGCGATGCCCGCTTCAGCGAGGTCCTCGGCGATGGGCTGCATGAGCTCCATCCCGTATTTCTCCTTCCAGAACCCGCCGTGGATGAGCATGATGCATGGCACGCCCTCGTCCTTCTGGTAGGGCGACGGGTCATCGGGCATCGTGAGGTCGGCGTACTGCCAAGCCTCGGCCCCCCACTGCATGCGGTCAACGACCATGGTGCCGGCTGCCGTGGCCTGCTTATGTCGGTTGTGCAACCGCACCATCAGGGGCACGTGCGCTTGCGGTCGCGTGGGAACAACACGGTTTCTCGCACGTTCTTCGCACCGGTGAGCTTCATCAAAATGCGCTCAACACCGAGGCCCCAACCGGCGTGGGGTGGCACACCGTGGCGGAAGCCGGCCACGTAGAATTCGAAGGCTTCGGGGTCGAGGTCCATCGCCTTGAGGTTCTCCACCAGCACGTCCATGCGGTGTTCGCGCTGACCACCGGAGGTCATCTCGTCCCGACCGAAGTTGAGGTCAAACCCGCGAGAGAGTTGCTGGCCGGTGCTGCCGATTTCACCCTCCACTTGGTGGATGTAGAACGGCTTGAGGGACATGGGCCATCGGGGCAGGAAGTAGAACTGGGGCAGGTCGTCGGCCAAGAGGTCGGAGTTCTCGGCATCGATGTCGTCGCCCCATTCGATGGTGCCGCCTTTTTCCTTGATGATGCGGATGGCGTCGCAATATTCTACACGAGGAAAGGGCAACTCGGGCACGATGATCTCGATGGGGTCTTCGCCCTGCGTGGCCCGGTAGTCGTTGATCGTCTGCACGAGTTGCTGCGACTCTTCTTCTTCAGCCACGGACTTCCAAATGTGGTGCAGCATGCGCTCGAGCACGCCCATCACGTCGTCGTCGTTGGCCCACGAACACTCGATATCAAAGGAGATGAATTCGTTGAGGTGGCGGTACGTGTCGTGCTTTTCGGCACGGAAGGCCGGGCCAATCTCAAACACACGCTCCAATCCGCCGCTCATGCACAACTGCTTGAACAACTGAGGGGACTGGTTGAGGTAGGCAGGGGTGTCGAAGTACTGCATCGGGAACAGGTCGGTGCCGCCCTCGGTGGCGGTGGCGACGATCTTCGGGGTGTGGGTTTCAATGAAGCCTTCCGAAATCAGATGGGCGCGTCCAAACTGCAGTACTTTGCCTCGCAGGCGGAACATGGCGTTCACGTGCGCTCGACGCAGGTCGAGGAAGCGGTTGTCCAAGCGGGTGTCGAGTTCCACGTTGACCGTGTCGGTCACGCCCAAGGGCAGGGGCGCCTCGGCCCGTGCGATGACCTCGACTGAGGTGGCGATCACCTCGTAGGCCGGGGGTGGCGTAGGCTCGCCTTCCTTGACCTTGGGAGGTCGCTTCAGCGCAACGGTGCCGGTGAACTGCAGTGTGGATTCCCGGGTCATGCGCTGGACGGCGTCGAGCGCTTCTTCGCCCACGTTGTCGGCTTTGAGGAAGACTTGCGTCTTGCCGGTACCGTCACGCAGGTCAACGAAACAAATGGCGCCCTTGCCTCGGTTGGCTTCCATGAAGCCGATCACGGTGACTTCTTTGTCGATGAGATCGGCGCCGTGGCCCTGAATCTCGCCAAGCGTGTGGGTTCGGTAAGCGGTGGGCACCCAAGTGGTCATGATGCTGGGACCGAGGTGCCCTCCATGAAGGATTCGCCGAGGCTACCCGCAGCCCGTGAGGGGTGTTCGTGAATTGAAATCAAGGGCTTTTTATGTTCGGAGGACGGCGCCGGGGGCATGAACCACCTGTTCAGTTCCGAGTCCGTGACCGGCGGCCACCCCGACAAATTGTGCGACGCCATCTCCGACGCCATCGTCGACGCCTGCCTGTCGGTGGACCCCAACGCTCGCGTGGCGGTGGAGACCTGCGTCAAGGGCAAGGCCGACAAAGGCATCATTGTGCTCGCCGGTGAAGTGTCGCTCAACGGTGCCGTGCCTGACTACGAAGCCGTGGCCCGTGAGGCCGCCGTTCAGGTCGGTTACGACAGCCACGCCATTGGCATGGACGCCTCGTCCACCGAGCTGTGCGAGGTTCAAGTTCACATCACGACGCAAGCGGCCAACATCGCTCAAGGCGTGAACCGCACGGGGATGGCGCAGGGCGCAGGCGACCAGGGCATCATGTTCGGCTATGCTTGCACCGAGACCGAAGCCTACGAAGGCCTCGAAGGACGCTATTTCCCGCTCGCGGCGGCGCTCTCCCAGCGCTTGACCCGCCGCCTCACCGCCGTGCGAGAGGAGGGCATCCTTCCTTGGGCTCGCCCCGATGGCAAGTCCCAAGTCACCGTGGAGTACGACGCTGACGGCAACATCACCCGTGTTCACACCGTCATCGTGGCCATTCAACACGACGCCGCCCTCAAGGACCAATTCGACGGCTCCGAGGCCGACGAACACGCCCATGTGGTTGAGGCCATCACGAAGGAGGTCATCCACTACGCCATCCCTGCTGAACTGCTGGACGACAATTGCAACATCATCATCAACGGAACAGGTCGCTTCGCCGACCCCGGTGGCCCCCACGCTGACGCGGGCCTGACCGGTCGGAAGATCATCGTCGACACCTACGGCGGCATGGGCCGTCACGGTGGCGGTGCCTTCTCGGGCAAAGACCCCTCCAAGGTGGACCGCTCCGCCGCGTACGCCTCCCGCTGGGCCGCCAAGCACGTCGTGGCGGCCGGTCTGGCCGACCGCTGTGAGATTCAACTCGGCTACGTCATCGGTGTGGCCGAACCCGTCAGCCTGCGCGTGGAAACCTTTGGCACCTCTGCCAAGAGCACGGGTGAACTGACGGCCCTCGTGGCGCAGCACTTCGACTTCCGCCCCGCCGCCATCGCCGCATCGCTGCAACTCAACCGGCCCATCTACCGGCCAACCGCCGCAGGTGGGCACTTTGGCCGCACCCCCGTTGACGGCACGTTCCCCTGGGAAGTGCTCGACGAAGCGGTGCTCGCTGAACTGCGCAACGCCGCTTGATGCGTCCGGCTGGACCGAAATCTCTTGAAGAACGGCCTGCTGGTGGTGCCATGTCCTCCAGCGCACGCGCCGTCGCCGGTGTGCTTCTCCTCCTCTTGACGGCGGCCTCGCCGCTGGTCACCACGGTCTCGGCCAACGAGACGGTCCTGCTGTCCGTCGACCCTCAGCACGCCGTCTTGGCGCCCGGGGAGAGCCTGAACCTCACGCTCACCGTCAACAACAACGGTTCGAGCATTCGCGATTACAACCTCACCGTGGACGATGCTTCGCTGGACGATGTCTGGGACGTGGTCCCGGTGGCCAACGCCGTGAACAACGTCTTCCCCACATGGTCGAAGAACACCACTGTGGTGTTGCGACTCGCCGAAGGGGCCACGGTGGCCAACCACGGGTCGTTTGACCTCACCGTGACGGAGGTGGGCGGCACCGGCACGGCGACCGTGACGGTTCAAGCCAGCGTCGCTCCAGCCTACGGCGCCGCGTTGACCGCTTCCAACGGCAACAACCGTGTGGCGGTCACCGCCGGTCAAACGGTGACCCTTGACTACCTTGCCCACAACCAGGGTTCGGTGACCGACACGTTGCTGCTCGATGCTGTGAACGAGCCGGACTTGTCGGGATGGTGGGCCAATCAGTCCGGCGCCAACAACGGTTCTTCAGGGACGGGCGACAACGGGACCGGTGGTGGCGGCAACAATTCCACCAGCACCCCGACATCGATGACCGTCCTGATGTACGGCAACAGCTACACCTCCCAAAACAGCCTTCACGACCTCGTCGAGGACCAATTCGACGACAACGGCTTCAACGGCACCGCACAAGCCAACACCGCTGGGGGTCTGCGCTTGGACCAGCACTGGTCCAACCTGAACACATCCGGGCACCAGTGGAACACGTCGCTTCGAAGTGGCAACTGGGATTACGTGGTCCTGCAGGACCAATCGCAGGTGCCCTCTTTCCCGGTTACCGAATCGATGTGGCAGGCGAGCAAGAACGCCTCCGTGTCGATCGCCCAAGCCGTCGCCGACGAAGGGGCCGACCCGGTGCTGTTCATGACGTGGGGCCGCCGAAGCGGCGACAGCATGAACGCCTTCAACAACAACTTCACCACGATGCAGGACAACCTGCTCACAGGGTACACCCGCTACGCCCAGAACATCACCAACGCTGGCGTTGACGTGTACATTGCACCGGTCGGCTTGGCGTTCAAAACCGTCCACGATGAGGTGGTGGCGAACGGCACCGACCCCACTCAATCCGGCAACCTGTTCTACGACCTCTACACCAGCGACGGAAGCCACCCCTCCCTCGCAGGGTCGTACCTTGCCTCGTGCGTCCTGTACGCCACCCTCTCTGGCAACACCTGTGCCACCAGCAACACCTCCATCGCCCTCTCTGCGAGCGTGAAGTTGGCCCTCGAAGAGGCAGCTGACGACACGGTCTTCAACCAAACCGCTGGCCAATCTTACTACCCATGGGAAGGCCAACAACCCGCCGCCATGGGTCTGGGTTCAGGGGTGCCCACGGGTTGGCTGCTGCAGTGGAGCGACGATGAACTCACCAACGTCCCGGCCGCTGCCAACCGCTCCTCGACCTTGACGGTGACCGTGCCTTCGGACGCCCAGCCGGATTACTACGGGTACCGATTGACGGTGGCCTCGACGGGTGGCAACGTCTCCTCGTCCACGCTGTTGGTCGTGGAGGTGGTCGGTGAACCAGCGGTCGCCTTGGCCTTCCTCGACCAAGCCGCCTCGTTCGAGCCGGGAACCTCCATCAACACCAGCGTTCAGGTCACCAACACCGGGAACGAGCGCCTCAACCTCACGTGGGATGTCACGTCCACCGACCTCACGGTGTGCAACGCCGCCATGATCGATGCACAGACCGCCGACCTCCTGCCGGGCGGAATGGCTGACGTGGCCATCGCCGTGGATGTTCAGGAAACCGCCACCGGCAGTGATGCCTGCCCGTTGACCCTCACCGCTTCGGTGGCCAACGGGTCGGCCATCGAGGTCCTCGAGCAACTGAGTTTCGTCATCGATGTGGACGAGCGGGTGAACTTCTCCCTCTCCGGCCCTTCCAGCCTTCCAGCGTTCACTCCTGCGGTTGGCGCAACGTACGACGTGACGGTCTTCAACCACGGCAGCGACAGCGCTTCGTTTGTGCTCACCGTGGACGATCACGCCGATCTCGACTCGGTCCTCATGACCGCCTCGGCCATCAGCGTCGAGGCCGGTGCGTTTGGCTCCTGGACGGTGCGCACCACCGCTGCCGCCTCGTCGGTGGGTGACCACAACCAGACCTTCAGCACCGCACATGCCGGTCAAACAACGACCTTGACGGTGGCCATGACCGTATCGCCCGTTCAGCAGGGCGCCATCACCGGTCCCTTTGACGCCCGCATGACCCTGCAACCGGACAGCAACGCTTCGTTGGCGTTGGTCGTGAACAACACCGGGACCTCGACGTTGGACCTGCAACCCACCGTACAGGGCCTCCCTGCCGGTGTTGCGGTGACCCTGTCCAACACCTCGCTGCTCCTTCAGCCCGGTGAGGGCGTCGAGGTGCAAGCCCACCTCAACGCCAGCCTCACGGTTGCACCAGGAGAGCATACGGTGACCATTGGGTACACCGACGGGACCGTCACGCTCACCTACTCGTTCACACTGACGGTGGAAGACCGCAGGGGCGTGTTGATGACCTCGCCCCAACGCCAACTCCACGCTTCGCCAACGGGCGCTTCGGTGTGGACCCTGGACGTCACCAACACCGGCACCGCCGAGGACCTCTTTGTGCTCGCTGTCGACCACGACGGCGACGAGGATTGGTTCGGCGTGAACCTCTCGAGCACGACCGTCAGTTTGGCTCCTGGGGCCAACCGCGTGGTCACGGTCAGTTTCATCGAAATCACCCCCGGTGCACCGGTGGCGGGGATCACCTACACCCTGTCCGCCACCTCAACCTCCCATCCCGATGTTGTCGGGCAGCGCACGATGCTTGTCATGCCGGTGGTGGCGGATGCCAACCTCACGGTGCTGAAGGACGATGTGTCCGCTCTACCCGGTGATGTGGTGTTCGGCAGCATCATCGTCACCAACACCGGGACGGGTGAAGACACGTTTTCGGTGTCCACCATCGGCCAAGATTGCGGTCTTGACGCTGAGGTCACGCTGGCTCCGGGGCTCTCCTCTTCAGCCCTCGGTTGGTCGTGCACGGTGCCCAACAACGCCGCTGCAGGGACCCATCCAATCACCTTTCGGGCGGTCAGCCAAGTGCGCAGCAACGTGTTCGTGGACTTCAGCATCCTGTACTCCGTTGAAGCCTCGTGGCCCGACAGCACATTGGTGGCCATCACGTTTGAGCAGGGCCGCTTGACGCTCGGCATGGACAGTTCCACTTCGACCGTTGTCACGGTGGAGAACTTCGGCAACGCCGAGGTCACGGGCAGTCTCGACGTCTACGGTCAAGACACCGGTTTGTTCCTCGTTGAATGGCTCCGGCTTGCCGACGATGCTCCATCAAGCGCCTACACGTTGAGCGCTGGGTCCACCGCCACCTACCGCCTCACCCTCGTCTCCAACACCGACCGTGCTGCTCAGGCAGAATTGCTTGTCCGAGCCACCTCGCAAGGACCCGGCGTCACAGCGTCCGACGCTTCGCCGGTGCTGGCGGTGGACATCGAAGGTCCCGCCCTGCCGCCCAACGGATTGTCCCTGCCGCTCGGCCTTGAGGTCAGCCAGGAATCCACGTTGGGCGTCATGGGCGCCGGTTGGTTCCTCGCCATTGCGTTCTTTGCGTTGCTCCGCAGGCGAGGTCCCGGCCGTGAAGGAAACGACGATGTTGACGACGGCGTGGAGCAGCGGGATGAGGTGGAGGACGAAGCCCCCGCTGAACTCGGGTTCAACGAAACGCGTCTTGACGACGACCACAAGGTGGCGTGCCCCACCTGCGAAGCACGGCTGGGCGTCCCTCGAGGGAGTGAGCCACCCTTCCGGTTCACATGCCCGAAGTGTTCGAGCAAGATTCGCGTGGTGGAATGAATCAGCGACGCTGAGCCACGAGCAAAAACGCCGTGTGTCCGAACGGACCGTTGACCGGGCGCACACCGCCTTTGGACGCCCGTCCCCATTCGCGCTCCATCAGTTCCCCCGCCCATTCGACGGCCAACCCGGCGGCTTCGCACGCCTCCCAGGCCCGTTCCAACTGCTGCGTGACGGGACAGTAGCACACCAAGCGTGCACCCACCGCCATCAAGGGCGCCACCGCTTCGACAGCGGGGGGATGGTCGGGCAGGTCGAGCACGACGGCGTCGTAAGCCTCGCTGAGGGCGCCGAGTTGCTCCGTCATCTCTTCAATGCACCCTTCCACGTGATCGTGACGCGGCGTGGACGGCCAACTGCCACGGGCGCGCTCGAGGTTGATGTGAGCCACCTCAGCGTGTTCAGGACGGGGTTCAACGGTCACGTGGTGGCCCGACTCGCCCAGCACGCGGGCGATGTGGAGGGAGAGGGCGCCGCTGCCGATGCCGGCCTCCAGCACGCGGTCGCCGGGTCCAATGCCGAGCCGGGCGACGATGAAACCGGCGTCCTTGGGGGAGATGGTTTGGGCCCGTCGCACCAGACCAGCGTTCAGTTCGGGCAGTCGAGGCGGAAGGCGAATCAGGGATTTTTGCCCGATGTGCACCTCGTCGCCCATCTCCACGCCCGACAAACTGGTCGCAGGGTTGAACACGCCAAGCCCCTTGACCTTCGTGTTTTCATCCACGATCTCAAAGGCATGAATGCGCCCGTTGGGCTCAGCCAACACCGCCCATTGACTGGAGGACATGCCCGGTGCGTGGTCGCTCGCCGGTTTAACACCCACCGTGCGGCGCACGCCACTTGCAAATGAAGGGTGTGGCGCATGTGGGGGTTTGGCCATCTTCGGATGGAAGGGCGTTGAACGGTCGGGGGCGAAACAGCCCGTGTGTCATGAATTCCAATTCATTAAATAGCCCGCTTGCTCTCGTGGAGCCATGGACCGTACGACGCGTAGCCTTTCCCTTTTGTTGGTGACCTTGTTCGTGGGCAGTTTGCTCTCGGGCGCCGCTGTTGAGCTCACCAAAGAAGACCTCCAACCCGTCTTGAGCGATGAACCCGTGGTCCAAGCCGCCACGAGCCCCGGCCACGTCGTCTTCGGCCAGTACATCTCCTCGGACAACTGCCCCCACTGCGCCAAGCCCGGTGGCGGTTCGGAGTCCAACCACAACCTGAAGTTGTCCAACCCCGATGAGTACGTCTACCTCACCTACATGTCGGCTTCGTACGGCGACACCGACACGGCTCGTGCCGGCAACATCGGCCCTTACAACTGGGCATGGACGGCCTCCGGGGCCCCCATTCACTACATGGGCGACCGCACCGACGCCGCCAACACGAAGTCGGGTGCCGACACGAGCGGTGCGAACTACGACAGCATCTTCACCGCTGGCGGCGGCATGCACTCCACCGTGAACGATTACAAAATGACCGCCACGATCTCTCCCAACGGCAACGTGTTTGACATCGCCATCGACTACCAATACGTCGGTTCAGGCACGGCCGCTTCCAACCTCAACCTCTACGCCGCCATCGTCGAGGAAGACTGCACCACCCACACCTACAACAACATGGGATCCGGTTACCTCGCCCACGGTTACAACTGCTGGATGGGCTGGTTGACCGCCGGTGACACCTACCGGTCGGCCTCGGGTGGTTCCGGAACGGCCTTCGCCTCGGTTTCGCCCACCTCCACCGCTCAGTCGGTGAGTTGGTCGACCGTGCCCACCTCGCTGATCGCCGGTGGCACCTCCAACGCCGTCGTGATCGGTGTGCTGATGTCCGGTTCCACCGTTTCGGTGGGTGGCAGCAGCCCTCACGTCTACCATGCGGTCGATTCCACCATGGGCCCCAAGATGGACATCGCCGTGACCGACCTCCGCTTGACCAACGACGAAGGCAGCGACGCCTACGTGCGAGGCGACACGCTCTCTCTCGAAGCCGACGTCAAGAATGTCGGCGACTTGGATTACACCAACGGCGGGACCCTTGAGTTCTACTACCGCAACGGCGCCACCTCCACGGTCATTGATTCCATGACGGTCCCCACCCTCAACGCTGCCTCCGGCTCACCGTTCCTGACGGCCACGGCGAGCTTTGACACCAGCGTCTTGCCCGAGAACACTTGGACCACGGACTTCGGTGCCAGGCTGACCGGCGTTACCGGTGAATCCACCGTCAGCAACAACGTCGCCACCGCCGACATGGAGCACGACCGCCCACCGCTCGCCAAGACCCCTCAGGTCATCGACACCAACGTGGTGCAGCGCGGGGAATACCTGACCTTGCTGGCCAAGGGCGACGCCGACGACAACGTCGACACCATCGACACCGTGACGTTTGAGGTGGAAGTTTCACCAGCCGGTGAAGACACCTGGAGCGACGCCATCGTCGCCGGCGGTGATGAAATCGTTTACCGTGACACCGCCCAAGAAGGACGGAAGTTCATTCTCACGCCTGTTGAGACGATGTCGGCTGGCTTGTACGATGTCCGCACCCGCGCCGTCGACAGCCGGATGCAGGTCAGCGACTGGTCCACCGCCTCCGAATTGTTTGAGCTCGCCAACGGTGTGCCCCAGGTCGTCGCCGACCCCGTTCCCTCGGTGATGTGCGACGTGAGCACCCGTGTCAGCATGGACGGTCACATCAGCGATCCTGAAACGCCACTGGCTGACCTCGTGGTCGATTCCTCGAGCCCCTACTTCGTCGCTTGGCACGCTGCCAGCGAAGAGATCGAAGTGCTCTTCCCCTACGACATGGGCTGTCCGCTCGGCCAACGCGGCATCGAAGTCACGGTTGACGACGGTGCTGGTTACGAAGGCTCGCTGCCTTACGGTACGCTCCTTTTCAACGTGATTGAGAACGGCCAGCCCCGCTGGGCCGGCTTGCCCATCCAGACGGTTGATGAAGGCGGCAGCGGCAGCTTCAGCTTGGTCAGTTCCCTCTCCGACACCGACGATTCCGGTAACCCGGCCGATGTGGGCGAGTTGACCCTCTCCATCATCGACAACTCCAACCCCGAGGTGTTCAGCGCCAGCCTGCGCGGCACGATGCTGAACTTCGAGACGGTGGACGACGACGTCAACGGTGAGACGGTCCTGACGCTGCGAGCCAGCGACGGTGAACAATCCTCCGACCAAACCATCACCCTGCGTGTGAACCCCATCAACGACGCCCCGCGCCTGGACTTGACGGACCTCGATTCCATCACCATCAAGCGAGGCAAGCAGATGGTGGTCAACCTGAAGAACCGCATGACCGATGTGGACAACCCCGTTGACCAAGCCTTCATTTCCGTCACCCCCGATGAGCCTGGTGCAGCCCGCTACAACCTCCTTGATGGCAACATGATCATCAACTTCGAGGAAACCGGCGACCACACCATCACGGTGAGCACCACCGATGGCTTCGATACCAACGTCTACACCATCGCTGTGGATGTGTACGACGCCCTCCCGTTCTACTTCTCGAAGGTGGACGATGGAAGCGGTTACATGCACGTCAGTCTGGTGGACACCTATATCGGTCAATCGCCAACGGCCACCCTCATGTTGACCGATGACGCCCCTGTCTTCACCAACATGGATTTGACCGTTCAACTCTGCAGCGAACTCACTGGGTTGTGCTACGAAATTCGCGAGGTCCCGTTGGATGTCGCCGCCTCCAACGTCGGTTGGACATTGGACCTTGATCTCCGGGAAAGCGGTTCGCAGATGCGCGACTACTACCAGTTCAAGATGAGCGCCGCCGACGAAGACGGCGACGACTACAAGACCCTGGGTGACGGCATCAAGTTCCTCATCACCGAGAACCTGCCGGCACCTGCCGACATGGAAGACGAGATGCTCACGGCTCACGTGGAGAACCTCAACGCCCAGATCGAAGCCCTGAAAACCAGCATCGAAGCCGGCGAAGGCGACGTGGAGGCCATGGGCGAAGAACTGGCGACCCTTGAGGGCGACCTCGAGGTGGCGTGCGACGACCCACGGGCCAACTGCCCCGAGGACAACGTTGAGAGCAGTGCCGGCGACGCCGCATCGGGCGGCCTTGACACCAACGTGATTCTCATCGTGGTGGGTGCGCTCATCGTTGCCGCCCTGCTCGGTTTGATGTTCATGCGCGGCGGCCGAGGTGGTCTTGAGGACGTTGACATGAAGTGGAACGACGCTTCACTGCCCGTCCACGACACTGTGGCCAATTCCATGTACGGCGGCGCCCAGGACATTTTCCAACAGCCGTTGATGGCTGCTGCACCAGCGCCTGCGCCCGCACCCGCTCCGGCCCCTGCGGTCGCTGCACCCGGTGTTCCACCGCTCCCTGCCACGGGTCTTCCCGCTGGCTGGACCATGGAGCAGTGGGCCTACTACGGCCAGCAGTACCTCGACGCTCAGAACCAATGAGGTTGGGAGCCGCTCCTGCGTTGGTGCGTTTGAGAAAGCATACCCCTAAAGGGGAGCAAAGCGAGGGGATGATGTGAGCGACGAAGGTGAAGGGGTTGTCAACGCCCCTGACGACCCGGTGGAATCCGAGGTCAGCGACACCGTTCGCGAGGGTCCCGATGTCCTCACCTCTCCGCCAGAACAGGCCACGGTATGGGCACCTGAGCCAAAGGGTACCGACGATGTCCTCGACCTGTCCATCGATGCGTGGATTGCCGATGTGGACTTTGAGACAACAGCGGATGTCCCCATTCCTGAACGTTTGGTCGACCAAGTCATCGGCCAAGAAGCGGGTTCGGTCGTCATCAAGAAAGCCGCTGAACAACGCCGTCACATGCTCATGATCGGTGACCCGGGCACCGGGAAATCCATGCTCGCCCGTTCGATGACAGACTTGCTGCCCAAGGATGCGCTCGAAGACGTGCTGGTCTATCCCAACGAAGACGACGAGAACGTCCCACGTGTCCGCACCGTCCCCGCTGGCCGAGCTGAGCGCATCGTGAAGGTTCAGAAGCAAGCGATTCGGGAGCAGAAGGAAAAGTCGCAACGCATGTTGTTCATCGCGTTCGCCGCCATCGGCTTCTTGCTGTTCGTGGCCGCCATCCAATCCGGTGATTTGTTCACGCTGCTCTTCGGCGGTTTTCTGCTGGTGTTTGGGTACATGTTCATCCGCAGCCGTTTGGGGGCGGCCGACGACAGTCGGATTCCCAAGGTGCTCGTGAAGCACGACCTCAACGAATTGCCGCCGTTCGTGGATGCCACCGCCACGCTTTCCGGTTCCCTGCTCGGGGACGTTCGACACGACCCGTTCCAATCCGGTGGCATGGAAACACCTGCCCACGACCGTGTTGAACCCGGGGCCATTCACCGTGCCCACAAGGGCGTGCTCTACATCGACGAAATCAACCTGCTCCGCTTGGAGGAGCAACAGGCCTTGCTCACCGCGATGCAGGACCGTGCGTTCCCGATCTCCGGCCGCTCCGAGCGTTCCTCGGGTGCGCTCACCAAGACCGAACCGGTGCCGTGCGATTTCATCCTCATCGCTGCAGGCAACCTTGACGCCATCCAGGGCATGCACCCCGCACTGCGGAGCCGCATTCGCGGTTACGGTTACGAGGTCTACGTGAATTCCGAGATGCCCGACACGTCCCGCAACCGCCGACGCCTCATTCGCTTCATTGCTCAAGAAGTGCTTCGGGACCAAGACACGGTTCGCGAGATCCCGCACTTCGACAAGAGCGCCGTGGCGGTCATCCTCCGGGAGGCCCAGCGCCGGGCCGGCCGCCGTGGCAAACTTTCGCTCCGCTTGCGTGAACTTGGGGGGTTGGTTCGCATCGCCGGCGACCTTGCCGTCGAGTCGGGTTCACCCTTCACATCGGCTGAACACGTTTACGCTGCCCGTTCCATCGCCAAGCCGCTTGAGCAACAGGTCGCTGACCGCATGATTGAGCGTCGTCAGGACTACGCCATGCTCGTGAACTCGGGCGAGCGCGTGGGCCGTGTCAACGGCCTGGCCGTGTTGGGTGCCAACAGCGGTCTTTCCGACTTCAGCGGCATCATGTTGCCCGTCGAAGCCCTCGTGACCCCTTCGCAAGGCGGCGGCGGGAAAATTCATGCCACGGGTGGCCTGTCCGACCTCGCCAAGGAAAGCGTCACAAACGTGAGCGCCGTCATCAAGAAACTCACCGGCAAAGACATCTCGGATTACGACATCCACATCCAATTTGTTGACACCCACGGCGTGGACGGCGATTCAGCGTCCATCACGATTGCCACGGCCATCATCTCAGCGCTGGAAAACATCCCGATTCGTCAAGATCTCGCCATGACCGGTTCGCTTTCGGTCCGTGGCGAAGTCCTGCCCATTGGCGGGGTGACGGCCAAGATCGAGGCGGCGGCCCGCTCGGGCGTCAAAACCATCGTCGTTCCTCGGGCCAACATGCAGGACGTGATTCTGGACGATCGTTTCGAAAACATGGTGACGGTCATCGCCGTGGACACCCTTGACGAAGTCATGCAGCACGCCCTCATCAAGCACGAGCAAAAGGCAAGCCTGGTGGAGCGCCTCGAAGCGGTGATTGACCGATTGACGCCTGAAATCCAAAGCAAGATTTCCCTGGTCTAATCGTCAAACATGTCGCCGTATGGGCGGCGTTTACAAAAGTCAACGGCGTTTCCGTAGGATGAGCACCGTGTCATCGACATCCTCGGACGCCGGAAAAGGAGCCCTGCTGGTGCTGTTTCTGGTCACGATGATCGACATGATCGGGTTTGGGATTATCATCCCGTTTCTCACGTACCTCGTCAAGGACCTCGCTGAGGCGGAGGGTGTTGTTCAGGTCGGCTTGTGGGTCGGTTTGCTGATGACCTCTTATTCAGCGGCCCAGTTTCTCTTTTCCCCGTTTTGGGGTTCGTTGTCCGACCGCATCGGCCGCCGCCCCGTGTTGATGGTCGGCTTGGTGGGCAACACCGTGTTTTTCACGGCATTTGGCTTTTCCAACACCTTGCTGTTCGCCCTTTCGATGCGCTTCTTGGCGGGTGTCTCCAACGGGAACATCGCCGTGGCGAGGGCCTACATCGGGGACGTCAGCACCCCGGCTCAATTGGCCACGCGCATGGGCATCATCGGTGCTGCCTTTGGGCTGGGCTTCACCATCGGTCCCTTCATCGGTGGTGAGTTCTCGTCGCCAGCCGAACGATGGGACCTCTTCGTTGGTACCGTGTTTGACACCTACCCCTACCTCTTGCCCTGCGTCATCGCCAGCGTGCTTTCCGCGGCTTCGTTGGTGTTGGCGTTCTTCAAGCTCCCGGAATCGGTGGACACGAGCGCACCCCGTTCCAAACCCCGCGGCTCCATGCCCGCTCGGGCCAAAGCCACGGCCGGCAACGCGTTGGCCATGCTGAAAACCTCCAGCATCGGGGCCATGATTTGGGTCTCCATGCTGTTCACGTTTGGCTTCACCGTGATGCATGCGGTGTTCATCCTGTACACCGAAATGGACGTGGGTTTGGGTGGCCTCGCTTTCAGCGAGCAGCAAAACGGTCGCGTGTTCGCGATGATCGGCTTGCTGGGCATCCTGACGCAAGGGGCCCTCATCGGGCCCCTGACACGACGGTTCGGCACCCGACGCCTCATCCCAGCTGCCATCGCCATCACGGGTGTTGGCCTCGTGTTGTTGCCTTACACCACCCCGTCGTTCGTGTGGTTGCAGATGCTCGCCGTCTGCTCGATGATCGCCATTGGCAATGGGTTGTTCCAGCCCTCGTCGTCAACGTACCTCACCCGCATTGCTCGGCACGAGGGATATGAACTGGGCTCCGTCATGGGCGCTCAAGAATCGCTGGGTGCGTTCGCCCGGATCTTGGGTCCGTTGTCCGGTGGTCTGGTTTGGGAATGGTCCTACGGTGGGCGCTTTCCCTTCGACTACCACACCGCCTTCCACCTTTGCGGATTGTTGATGTTCATCTCAGCGCTGTTGACGCTTCGCTTGCCCGACCTGCCGCCGTTGGAAGAATCTCAAACCGTCGACGCTTCGGCGGAGGGACCTTGAAGTGGTGAATGTCGCTGGTGGGGTTATGGAACACGCCTCGCCGGGGTGGAACACCCCGCAGTTTCGCCATCGTTTGGCCATGCTGTCCCACGCATCCATCGTCATGACGTTGGTGACGCTGTGGTTGATACAGCTCGTGGACGTGCTCCAACCCTTGTTCATCGCGTTGGGCATGTACTTCGTACTGAAACCCGGCGCTGACTTCCTCTCCAAGAAGGGCTTTCCCATCATGCTGTCCTACATCACGATGCTGATGTTGGCCATCCTGATCGTGTTGAGCGCAGGTTTTTTCGCCTACCAGCAAGCCTCTTCCTTCCTCGACGATGAAGAGCGGATGGATGAGTACACCGACCGGCTCAACGAACGCTGGGGCGACATCAAGTCCATGCCCCTCGTGGGCAAAAGCCTGCTCGATTCCGGGGCCGTTATGGACGCCACCCTTGAGGACGACCTGCACAACATGGGGCTGCTCGACCCTGACTCCGGTCTGATGGAGGCGTTGAACGGCCTGCTGTCAAGCGTGGGCATGTTCTTCATCATGGGCATCACGGTTCTCTTTTTCTTGCTGTTCATCATCTTCGAAGCAAGTCTTCTACCGGGCCGTATCGAACGGGCGTACCCAGGTGGGGGAACCGAACGGGTGCAACTGATTCGCGACCAAATCGAAGCCAGCGTCAACACGTACGTCGTCGTCAAGACCGGTGTGGGTTTCGGGACCGGCGTGTGCGCCGGCTTGGTCATGCTCGTGTTTGGCATTGATTTGTGGTTCACGTGGGCGTTGCTGACGTTCCTGCTGAACTACGTGCCTTACATCGGTTCCTTGCTTGCCACCATTCCTCCCATCGTGCTGGGGTTCGTGTTGTTGGACCCTGGCATGCTGGTCGTTCTCACGGTGCTGTTGTTGACCAATCAACAGCTGTGGGGCAACGTCATCGAGACCCGATGGGCCGGACGTGCGCTGGACATCTCACCGGTCCTGTTGTTGGTGGTCACGGCCTTTTCCTTCTGGGTGTGGGGCATCATCGGTATGATCCTCTCGATTCCACTGGTGGTCATCTTCAAGATCGTGCTTGAGAACATCGACGCCACCCGTCCGTTGGCCATCCTGTTGTCCGAACGGGCCCCGACGCTTGAGGAAGCATGGCGAGAGGCGATCAAAGACGGCCGCATCACGGCGTACGAAGAGCGCATGCTCCGTGAACTCCAGGAGGTTTTGGGGTACACCGATGCCCAAGTGAAGTTGATTTCAGCAAAAATCGCGGCAGAATACGCCTTGCGTCGCGGTCGGTTGAGTCCTGACCAAATCGAACTCATCCGGTTAGGCATCGATCACATGGAACGGGCCAAGTCCTACCGAGAGCAGTTCGAAGAACTCGTGACGGAAGGAAAACTCAGCGTTGGTGAACGCGTGTTCCTTGGCCGTCTGGTGCTTGCTTTTGGCCACGATGAGGAAGAATGACTCAGAGCACCTCGGTGAGGATGCGCTCCAATTCGGTGTTGATCGTCAGAATCAAGGTCCCGAATTCCGGTGGTATGTTGGGGTCCTCGTAGAGTTCCTCCAGTTTGGATTGCGCCATGGCAATGCGCACGTCAAGTTTCTTGCCTTTGTTGAGCAGCCAGTTTTCACAGGCTTCCTTGGCTTGTCGGCGAATGTTTCGAGGGACCTTGGGATCGTCAATTTGGTTAATGACGGTTGCAACTTGCTCCAATCGTTGTTCAACATCCATACAATTCACCTCAACAGCACTGTTCCCTCTCCGGTTGCCGACCATCTTTAATTTGATGGGTCCTTTGGTTGGCGCATGGACAGTACCAGCGAGGCCATTTTGGGATGGACTCGCGCTGCGGTGCTGTTCATCGGCATGGGCATGGCAGCGTGGATGGACCACCGCAACCGCCGTGTTCCCAACGACCATTGGTTAACGTGGTCCAAGCCGGCGATCTTCCTTTGGGCGCTCGATCTGATGAACCAAGGGGCGGACTGGACCATTTACCTCACCGCTTCCGCCGTGGTGGCCTACGCCAGCACGTCGGTGCTCGGGCGAGCCACCCTCCGCGACGCCCGGAACGGCTCGGGCCTTGACCGGGTGGTGTTGGTGTGGTACGGCCTCTCCACCGTGGGTGTGGTGGCTGGAGCACTGAAGCACCAGGGCACGGGGCCCGTGGACGTGCTGCTCAACGACGGTGACGCCTTGGGCATCCTGTGGTGGAAGACGCTGGGTGTGGCGGGCGTGATTGCGGTGGTGGACTTGGCATGGCGATGGCGGTTGCTGCACGGTGGTGCCGATGCCAAGGCCCTCATGTGGGTCGCGTTGTTGTTCCCTTCCTGGTCCGCCGTCCCCATGCCCCTGTCCACCGTCACGGCAGATGCCGTTGTGGTGCTGCCGGTTGCCTTGGCCCTGCTGATGTGGGGCGGTCTGGCTTTTTTCGTCATCCCCGTGCTGATGCTGGCCAACAACCTCCGTCGTGGGCATCTCCGTCGTCCTTCCGATCTTCGTTTGGGGTGGCACGCCACACGCATCCCGCTCAGCGACGTGATGCACCGTCATGTGTGGATGCTCACCACCACCATGGTCATGCCTGACGGGCGCACCGAGGTGGTTCACACGGCACGAGCACCTCGACGAACCCCGCCGCCCGATGAAGTGGCAGAGAGCGTGGCGTCGCTGGAGGCATTGGGCGTCACCAGCGTGTGGGTCAGCATGAAAATGCCCTTGCTGGTGTTCTTGTGGCCAGCGATGCTGCCGCTGGTGTTGGTTGGTGAACCCACGGCCCTGTTGATGGCGTGGTTGACGAATTGAGCGGCCCAACAGGATCAGTTGCCCTTGCGCTCAATGTTCTTCGGGCGCAAGCCCTTGTAGCTGCACTTGCGGCAGCGGGCGGCACGCACAGCGTTGCGGGCGTTGCAGCGCATGCAGATCTTGCGGTGGAGCAAGCGAACTTCTGCTTCGGGGAATCGTGCCATGGACGGGCCACCGAATCCCCCTATTTAACCGCAACCTCCCGTTTCGGGTACCTTCAAAGTCCTGCGCACGATGGCCAACCATGAAGGTGGTTCGGCTTCCGGCAATCCACCACGACGGCAACATGGTCCTCGTTTCAGGGAGCATGGCGAGCGTCGTCATCGACACCGGCACCTCATGGTATCAGGCACTCCAGGTGGAGCGATTGAAGGGTCAACTCGGTGAGCGTACCCTTGAGCGCGTTCTGCTCACGTCCCGTCGTTTTCCTGTGAGCGGTGCAGCGAAACACCTGCTCGAGGCCTTTCCCGGCGTCAAGGTGCACGTCCACCCCGAAGGTCAAGCGGCATTGGCGGCGGGTGATTTTTTCACAACATGGGCCAATCGGTACGACTCGGACATGCCCTCGGTCGCCACCGAGCCCATCGAGGACGGCGAACTGATTCCATTGGGAGACGGTGAAGTCCATGCATTGGCCCTGCCCGGCCACAGCGTTGACGGCATGGGCTACCACATGCCGACCCTCAAGACGGCCGTGGTGGGAGCCTTGGTCCCGAGAGCGGATCGTCCCACCCGTTGGGACCTGCCAACGGGTTCGCTTCCCGATGTTGTGGCCAGTCTCCACCGATTACGGCAATTGGAATTGGATGCCCTCGTACCGTTGCAGGGGCCTGCGATTCGTGGGCGACAGCACGTGTTGGAGGTTCTTGACCGCCACCTGTCGTTTTTCAACGAGGCCGTTGAACGCGAAGGGACAGCGCCCTCTGCATGGCCCCGTCCTGCAGCCACGGCGTTGTGGCTGACGCCCCCCTCGCCGTGGCCTTTGGAGGAGCGAGAAGACGTCACGTGATGAGCAACTGCGTCGGTCGGACGTTGCCAAGGCGCTGGTACCGACGCTCGTGGTAACCGGCCGCCGTGTTGTGGTCGGACACGGCCCCCCCTTCCAGCGTTCGGACATGATGCATCCATCCACTTCGAACGTGGATGTCGTGTTCGGTGACCTTCAGACTGGAAACCGGTCCGTCGATGGTGAACAGGCGCGTGGCACGGGGTTTGGCATCGTTGATGAGGGCCCACACCTCGCCGCGCTGGTTGCCTGCCAAGAACGCCAAGGAGCCGGGCTCGAGCAAACAAATGGAGCGAACGGCTCCGCCGCCGATGTCAAACCGGCCGACTTGTTCCATGCGCGGCAGGCTCAACACGGTGATCGAGCCGTCAGCACAGCCCACGACCGCCGTCGCAACATCGCCCATCGGGCCGCGCAGCACCAACAACACGGTGGGATGCGCGTGCATGGCCACCCGACGCGGTCGACCTTGGTGCGGGCTCCACACGACCAAACCGTCGTCCATGGCGGTGAGGGTCCCGTCGGTCGTGGTCAAACTCCGAACGACCAATCGTTGGTGCATGTTGGGTGTACAGGCCCGGGGGTACAGGGTCGTGTTGGTGACCCGATGTTGAAACTGAAAGTGAAGACGAGGCACTTGTGTGTTTCAGTACATGTCGTCGTTCTTGCTCTCCTTCTTGTACTTGCGGTAGCACGATTTGCACACGCGAACGCGGCCTTTTCGCTCTTCATAGCCGCTTGAACCCCACACGTCGATGGCGTCGTCAATGGACAAGGAACGTCCACCCATGGACTTGTCAGCGAACTTGTCACAGCCCTTCACGCCGCATGGCAATTCGCCAGTCTTCGCAGTGGAGGTGCTTTTCTTGTCGGTGTCCTCACCGTCGTCCTGTCGGTGCTTGCGGGCCTTCGCCTTGAATCCCATGAATCCCTTTCAAAGCAGGTCACTCATCAAGGTTGGGTTGTTCAAGCCATGGAGCGGTAGAGCTCGATCTTGGCCAGCAGGTCGTCGATCAATCGCAAGAGCCCGCGGAGGGTGACTTCAGAAACATTGGCGACCGAGCAAACTTCGGACTGCGTGCGTGGATTGCCCATGGCGTTGGAGGCCTTGTACAGGAGGGCAGCCGCAACGCCCATCGGTTTCTTGCCCTGCCAAACCTCTTCGTGGGGTCGAATGGTTTGCCAGAGTTCCTCCAGTGGTGTTCGGACTGCTGGTTCAAGGCCAAGGTCGGAGATGAACTTGTCAAAGTACTCGTCCGGTGCGGTGATCTTGTGGAGGTTGAGGCGACGAGAGACCTGACGAATCAAGCGGGAAAGGTCCTTCTCCGTGACGTCAAAAGCCTCCGATACGTCAGGGATTTGGCGGGGCAGTTGTTCCTGCCGGGCAATCAAATACGTGCAGGCAGCACTGACACCAGCGATGGAGCGTCCCGTGACGAACCCTTCGGAGGACAGGCGGCGGTACAGGCGAGCAGCCTCTTCTTGGAGCGGTGCTGGCAGGCCGCTGCGATCACGGATGAACTGGTTGGCCTTGACGAGGTTTCGCTCCCGGCTCTTTCGTGTCTTTGAGCGTTCATCGATGACCCGGCGTCGGCGCCAATCCCGTCGGGCTTGGGAACTCATCCCGTGGCGGCTGGCGATGCCCGTGTTGAGGTCACGAACGTCGATCGTCGTGTTGAGGCCTTTGTCGGCGAGGGTGTAGGTCATCGGTCGGCCGACGCGGGAGCGGTCGTCACCGCTGTCGCGGTTCGTCCACTCTGCACCGGGGTCCGGGACGTTCTCTTCAGCCACCAAACCGCACATTTCGCAGGTGATTTCTCCTCGGCCGGTGTCCAAGGACCAACTCACGGCCCCACACTCGTCGCAGGGTCGGGTGTGGCCTTCCACGGTTCGCCGTGAAGGACGTTCCCGTCCAATGCCCTGGTGTCGCGTGGTGCTGCTGTGCTTGGCTTCGTTGGATGCGGTGTTGGTCTGCTTCATCTTCTCAACTCCTTGTTTAGTAGTGGGGTCCCAATATATATAAATCTGAGGTGATTTTGTTAACACTTGATGCTGTGCAATTGTGCGATTCTTCATGATTGTGGCCTTGGCTACATTTTGTAAAAACGGTCGTCATGATATAAAGCGTCGTTCCTCGTCAAGCCGTGTTGCCGTCCGCCCAAACCACGGACGCCCCACCTGCACAGGGTTCAAAGACGGCCGTTCCTCCACAAGGATGAGAACCATGCCAGCCACCGTGATTTTGGGTGCCCAGTGGGGCGATGAAGGCAAAGGGAAACTCGTGGACCGCTTGGCCGAAGAAGCCACCTGGGTGGTTCGTTTCCAGGGCGGCAACAACGCTGGCCACACCGTCGTGCTGGGCGACCGGGTGCTCAAGTTCCACCTTCTGCCATCGGGGATCACCCGTCCCGAATGCCACTTGGTGCTCGGCGACGGCATGGTGATTGACCCCTGGGTGCTCGACACCGAACTCAACGGCTGGATGGACTCGTCCGGTGAAGACCCCCGGGGCCAGCGCCTCTTCATCAGCGAGCGTGCTCACCTCATCCTTCCTTACCACCGGTTTATGGACAGCCTCGACACCAAAATCGGAACCACCGGCCGTGGCATCGGACCAACGTACGCTGACAAAATCAACCGAATTGGCCTGAGGTTCGGTGACGTGGCCGAAGTGGTCGGCGATGAAACGTGGGCGGCGAACACCGCTGCGCGTATGAACGCTGCCTTGGAAGCAGCGGGTTCCGGCGACCGTGTGGACGCAGAAGGCGTGCGGGCGGACGTGGAATGGATTCACGCTACTTACGGCGCTTGCATCGCCAACACCGGTCTGATGCTGGACAACGCCCTCAAACTCGGTGAACATATCATTCTCGAAGGCGCTCAAGGCTGCCTGTTGGACATCGACCAGGGCACCTACCCGTTCGTTACCTCTTCGGTCACCTCCCGAGGCAACGCCACACACGGTGCCGGCATTCATCCGGGGCACGTGGAGGACGTCATCGGCATCACCAAGGCCTACATCACTCGGGTGGGCCACGGGGCCATGCCCACGGAATTGGACGACGAGGCTGGCCATCACCTGGGCACGGTGGGCCACGAATTCGGCACCACCACCGGCAGAAAGCGACGGTGTGGTTGGTTTGACGCCGTTGTCATGCGCCACGCTCAACGTATCAACGGGTTCACCGGTTTGGCGCTGACCAAATTGGACGTGTTGGGTGGATTGGACGAGTTGAAGATCTGCGTGGCGTACGAACTGGACGGCAAGGAGATCACCGAAATGCCGGCCTCCGCCTCTGCGCTTGCCCGATGCAACCCCATCTACGTCACCATGCCCGGCTTCCCCGAGCTGCCCCTGTCGGAATGGTTGGCCATGGCGGTCCACGCCAACGAGGCAGGAAAAGGCATCAGCGTGCTGCCCGTTGCTGCCCAACACTACATCGCTAAACTTGAGGCGCTGGTGGGTGTGCCCTGCGTGAGCGTCGGTGTGGGCCCCGACCGGGATGCGACCATCGATTGCGTCTGAGCACCCTGTGCCACAATTGGGCTGCGCTAACAACGCGAGCAACGGGCTGGACCATGCAGGTGAAGGCTCAAAAGGGAGAGGCTCACCGCTCGGATTACAAGGGCGCTTAGCTCAGTTGGAAGAGCGTCTGGTTTGCAACCAGAAGGCCGGGGGTTCAAATCCCCCAGCGTCCATGTAAAATCGCTTGCAGTCTCACGGTTGCTGATTTTGGAGTCCAAACCCCTCATGGTTCGGATTCAAAGGTGTACTTAACTCTCTGAGCATTGAACGCCTTGAAATAATTTAATTCTATTTTAAACATGCCACCGCCATGGCAGGTGCTGGATCACAGAATTTCCTTGCGAAGACCCTTCTCCTCTCAGTTCTCATGATTTTTCTCGGAATTTCTGCTGCAATGGGGAGTTTGAATGAGGCTGAAAACACGGAGTTTCCTGACCAGAACGATGTGCGTAACGCCATCTTACCGATTTCACAACTGAACGAACCCGGCTTCCAAGAAGGGTCAATTTTCACCGATGCAACGCTCTCTTCTGGATTTCACCACACCTGCGCCATCCTCGACAACGGTTCTGTGTCGTGCTGGGGAGAAGGGGTAGATGGCCGACTGGGTAACGGAGGAACATCGGACAAAACCACACCCACACTCACCGCCAGCCTTGGTACGGGTCGCACGGCTGTGACGGTCTCTACAGGAGGTTACCACACCTGCGCCATCCTTGACACCGGTGAGGTGTCGTGCTGGGGAGAAGGATCGAACGGCCAATTGGGTAACGGAGGGACGGCAGACCAAACCACACCGACGCTCACGAGCAGCCTTGGCACAGGTCGCACGGCCGTGGCGCTCTCTTCGGGAT
>Ga0255781_10000821_pt1 | contig 25191 bp, 33 predicted proteins | sample 101ome_21_FD_179979 | JGI IMG/M metagenome (GOLD analysis project Ga0255781, IMG submission 179979) | Coastal salt marsh microbial communities from the Groves Creek Marsh, Skidaway Island, Georgia - 101413BT metaG (version 2) | ecosystem: Environmental > Aquatic > Marine > Intertidal zone >... | reverse complement strand
GCATGATATAGTTTCCTTTCATTCCTTATATATCTAATATAGTATATTTCTACTGAAATGTAAACCCCTAAAATGCATTTTTTTGAAAAAAAAGTGTAAGTGATTGTTTTTAAACAAAACAAAAAAGGGGGGCCGAAGCCCCCCAAGTAATTACCGCTAACTCTTGGTCTATGCCATGATGTTGTCTACGCGGAAAATACGGTAGTATTGGTTTGTGCGAGCTGCAGCAAGACCGTTTGCTGGTGTTGCACCAACAAATGGGTTTGACGCCATGCCGTAACGAGTTTTGAACCCGATGCGTGGCTGGAAGTCATTCTCACCAACTGCACGTACCATTGTTAGTGGAACGTATGGGCAGTAGAATACACCAGCGTCATATGGGTTAGTACCCTTATAACCTACTGTGATGTAGTCTGCTGTTGCATATGGGTCGATGTACACTTTTGTGCGGCCGTTTAGAGTACCAGCAAATGTGTTACCTGTGTCGTCCACGTTCAAGTTTGTTGCCATGTTTGGAGTGTAGTCCAACATGCCAGATGCTGCAAGTGCTGATGCAACGTCAGAAGAACAGATAACAAAGTTACCTTTACCACGACGTGTATCTTTTGCGATCTGGTTTGCTTCACGATCTAGTTGTACAACAAGACCTTTGAATTTTTCAGCTGACCAGCGGCCGTCTGCATCTGTCGACAAGTCGAAGATACCGTTGATTGCTGTGTTGCCTGTTGAAGCACCAGTTTTAGCTTGTGAGTTAATTGTACGGATAACTTCACGGTTGATCTCTGCCAAGATCTCTGTTGACAGAATGTTTGCCAATTCTGTCTCAGCGTCCAAGCCGTGGATCGCTTTAAGGTCTTGTGCAAGCTCTAGTGTGTATTCCGCTTTCAACGCACGTGATTTCGCTGTTACTGTTGCTTTCTCGATTGAGAAGCCCATTTCAGCGAATTCAGACTCACCAGGTGTACCTAGCTGTTCTGCGTTTGCAGTTGACATACCGCCACCGAATGTTGGACCAGTACGTTGGTCGCCGATGTCACCGTCTGAGTCAGTGTCTGTTAGACCTGATAGACCTGAACCATCTGCGCCTTGTGTTGCACCTGAGTCGCCAGAGAAACCTGATACTGCTTCACCGAACAATGCTTCATCACCAGCAGTTGCGCCAGCGCGAGTTGTTTCGTACTTTGATTTCATTGCGAAGATCAAGCCTGTTGGGCCTGTCATCGGCTGAACACCACATACGTCATATGCCATTAGGTTTGGCATTGCGCGACGTACTAGTGAAATTAGTACTGGGTTCCAGTTAGCAACGTTGCCTGTGTTGTTGGCTGCTGCATCTTCTGACAAGAAGTTTTGGCGTGCGCCTTCTTCTGCCAATGCTTTTTCTGTGTTCTCCAGAACGGCTGCAGTTACTGCGCGCTTATGCGCGTCAGCAATTTTACCTGCAGATTCTTCGTTCAATACTGGAGACCATTTCTCTACGAGACGATCATAAGTTTCCATAATTGGATCTCCTAATTACTTATTTGATTTGCGAATTGCATTAAGGTACTGAGCCATAACGTCTGAAACTTCTTCAGAAATTTCTTCTGATTCTGTTTCTTCTACAACGGCTTCAGCGGTTTTCTTTGCGAAGTGTGATTCTTTGACAATTTTAACTTTTTCTGCGAAAGTTTCTTCGTCTTCAAAATCAATACCTTCGACCAATGACGACAGCTTCTCGACTTGAGTTTCTGCTAGATCACGTGATGCTTCACGAATGATAGACTCACGCTTATATGTTTCTAGCTCTTCGCCAAGCGCGATTGCTTTAGCGACTGCATCGTTGAATGACTCTTCAAGTTCTTCGTTAGCAGCTGCCAATTCATCAACTAGGTCAACCTTAGATTCTGGAACTTCAACATAAGACTCAGAGAACAAATCTTTCAATTTGCCCATAAAGCCTTCTGCGATTTCGGTACGTAGACCAGTTTGAATCGCAACTTTGTTTTCTTCCATCCAAGACTCAACCACGTAGTTGAGGTAGCTATCAACTTTTTCGACTAGATCTTCTTTTGTAGAAGCAACTTCAGACTCTAGTTCTTCAGCATATGCTTCTTCCAAACGAGAAATCTCTTCTGAAAGTTTAGTTTTTACCGCAGCTTCAAACAATACGGCTGTTTTGGCTTTAAACTCTTCTGAAAGAGTTGCCTCAGATTCGACCAATGCGTTTAGTTCGCCATCGTAGTCAAACTGAACTTCTGGAGCAGCTGCTGCTTCAGCAACTACTTCATCGGCTAGTTCTACGTCTTCACCCATGAATTTTGATAGGCGCATCGCTAGGTCTTCTTTTTTCATTTTAGACATAGCTTGATACGCAGCATTGATCATGCCAGCTTTTGTTTTTGGCATAGGATCGCTGTTCTTCTTATCGCCCTTGCGAGCTTTTCCAGAAGGACCAGCATCAGTAGCTTTATCAGCGGCATCCACTGATTGCTTTTCTGCGTTCTTCGGATCGTGAGCTTCTTCGATTTCAATCTCGTCGAGCTCAACATCCTGTTCTTCGATTTGATCAGTCATGTTTGACTCCTATTATATTTTAGTTTTCAGCAACGAGAGGAAATTCTTGAACTCACGAGTCTGAACCTCATAAAGGTCAGAACGCGGAGCACGTTTAATTTCAGTCTCTATTTTTTCAATTTCTTGAGCTTCAAGGATGCCATTGTTCCAGATCCATTCAACGCCTTCCATAACTCCATTAACAAATGCTTCAGGAGCAGATGGATCTTGTACGATATCAACTGTATTGAGAACAAAGTCGTCCTTAACGTACATGGTACCACCACGACGCTCAAGGCTACCCATACCACGAGTTGAGACACCTAATTGAACACCACCTTCAAGTAAACCTTTTACAATATTACCCATTGGAGTATCCAAGATTCGTGCCTTTCCCATAACATTCTTTCCCTCAATTTTGAGTTCCGTAATTTTATGGGATACTTTATCCAAGTTAACAGTCGGTCCATCTGGGTGATTTAACTCACCAACCGCTCTGTCCTTGGAAACCTGTTCTGTGACATATTTATCTACTGCAGATTCCATTACATTCTGAGGATAAATTCGTCCGTTACGGTTTTTCGATTCAGCCATTGCAAAGATGCCTTCAATGACGTGAGACTTTGAGCCATCTTCTTTTTTCTCAACGATGCATTGTACATCAGTTTCAGTGTATTCTGTAATTAGCTTCATCTAATCAACCTTTAATTTGTTTGATAAACTCCATACCCATTTTCTCAGCTTCTTTCTGTGAATTATAGGTATCAAGTTTTTCATTGTCAATATACACAATAAATTCATTTTTATCTTTTTGGATCAACATTTGATACTTACCGATTCTTTTTTTGAATACTTGAGTACCTTGAATTTTTTTCTCAAAAAGCTGTTTAAATGTTTTCATTGTTTTACTTTATTTATACAAATTAAATTTTCTAGTGAAATATTATTCTTCTTCGACTTCGACTTCATCGATAGCAGCATCAAGCTCTTCGTCGGTGATATCTTCGTCTTCAGTTTCTTCTACTTCACCATCTTCTAAATCTAATTCTAGTTGTTCTTCTTCTGGCTCAGCGCCATTAAAGATCTGGTCAGCGACCGAAATCTTTTCTTGTTCCAATGCATCATTCATCTTATCGCCAATAAGCTCATTAAACATTGGAGCCGCTTGACTAAAGTCTTGATTCAGAACTGCGTCAATAAATGTTTCAATCTCAGCCATACTATTCTCCGTTATTGCTGTTCTTCTTCTTCATCACCACCGATTTCACCGGCTTGTGTTTCCTGTTGAATTTCATCTTTCACTTTTTTAATATCATCTTCATCCATAAACAACACGTTCTTATAAACATATTCTTTGGAAAAGAACTCACCAACATATTGTTGCATCATATCTAGAGTTTGAATTCTTTCTCTAAGTAGTTCAGCATCCTTTAATTCTGTAAAGTGAGAATCACGGACATATTCAACAACAATTGCGTTTTTCCAATTTTGCCAATCTTCTTCTGTAATAATACCTTTTAGAATTAATTGCTTCTTAAGGATATTATAAAATAGATGGTTAAATCTAGAGCGTAGTCTATCAATAAACTTTTGGAACTTTAATTCGTCACGTGTAATTTCTGTAGAACGACCTAAAGAAAACTGTGACTCTTGTTCTAATCGATTGATAGGTACATTTAAAGATCTATATAGGCGTTTTTGGAAATAGACAATATCATCAATTTGGCCTAGGTTTTCACCTCCAGGCAAGGTGGAGATCTCGGTACCACGCCCGCCCTCTCTACGAGGAAGCCAAAAGTCTTCAAGCATCGACATATGTTTACGATCATCACGGATATTACCAGTGTTTGCATCATAAACGAGTTTATTGCGATACTTCGCCATAATGTTTTTCATATATTCTTCGGCCTTACCCTTTGGCAAGTTACCTACATCAATATAAAAAATACGACGTTCAGGTGCACGTGCCAAACGATAGATAACCAATGAGTCTTCCATCATACGCAATTGGTTAATTGGCTTTAGCGCTTTATGTAGGTGTGAAACAACTTTGGTGCGTGTTTCGTCCAACAATCCTGAAGTAACATATGAAATAGAATCAGGCGTAATTTTTAATCCTTGTGCTTGTGCACCAGGTTTTTCTTGAAACAAATAAAACTCTTCAACCCTTTCAATTAAAGTTGCTCCAGTCTCTGGATCTTTTTTCCTTTTAATTTGTTTCATTTTACGAATCTTAGTGGCATCAATAGGACGGATTTCCTCGATACCATTCTTAGGATTCTTTTCATTAACAACTAAATGGTGGAACATTCTACCATCAATGTACCAACGTTTAAACAGGTCATGACCCATATCGTTAAAGTTTAACATTGAAAGAACGTTATTGAATTCTTCTTTAATTTGCTTTTTAATGGAATCGCTCATACCATCTGCTTTATCGAGTATTAATGATATTGAAGATTCATCTTCAGCAATAGAAATAGCTTCGTTTACAATATCTTCTACAGCCGCATCAACCTCAGGATGATGTGATACAGCGCGATATTGACGAATCATTTGTTTTTCGTCTTTTGACTTTTCGCCGTCTAGGTCTACATAAGTTCCAAAATGCGCTCCGGATGCTGTGACATAGCCAGCACCATCCTCATCTACTGGAGGAACAATAGATTTTAACTTGTCATTTTCTTCCGCTTTGGATCTTTTAATTTCAAAGCCAAATAATTTAAAACCTGTCTCAGCCATAGTTATTCCTAATATTAAGATGTGAGGGGCTTTACGCCCCTCAAGTTATTTATAGGCCTTAAGATGTTGTATCTGATTCCCAGTACTGAACTTGGAATTCAACAGTAAATCTTTCGATGTCATCTGTTGTAGCATAGCTCAGATCAATCGGTGAAACCGATGTAGGGAAACAACCACGGAAGTTATAAGTCTTCAGTGTTGATCCATCTTTGTCCAATTGCTCAACAACCAGATCTGCTTCATAATCGACTGGGTTTGTTAGACCAGTATTCTCATTATGTGAGTTCATACCGTTCATCCAACGTTCCATTGCATTACGTACACGGAAGTCTGTGTCATTGATAATTGTTGGAGACCATGTATCAAATGTACGGTCTCCAGCTAGTTTTACTTGTCTACCACGGAAAGGTACAACAATTGTACCTAGAGTAGAACCAGGCAACTGCGCTGCCTCGCAAAGGAATGACGTAATTTCTACATCACCATTTGCGTATGTTGGAAAGTTGATGGTCGCCTTAAATAGATTAGCACGTGCGCCACCGCCTTTCAGCTTGGATTTAAAATCGTCGACTCCTAAAATAGCCATGTTTTTCTCCTTATGACGCTATTATACTACGCCAGCGACTTCTTCGAAGTCCACGCCAGATCTAACAGCTACGAAGTTTAGTGTCACATAGTTGATAGAGCGAGCAGGCTTGATGAAGATGTTGGCGATAAATTCATTGCGATCTACTACAGCTGGTGTATTGTTGGTTTCATCTGCAACAACACGGAAATCTGTAATACCTCTACGACCTTGGATTTCTCTCAAGAATGGCTCAACAATGTTTACGAATTCTGCACGAGTAAACTCATCATTGAATTCAAACATTACGTTTCTTGCCGCCAAAGCAATTGCTCTTTCAACTACTAGGAACAAGCGGCGGACATTAATACGATCAAACGCTGATGGTCTGCTCATAAATGTTTTATCGCCAAACAATAGGATGCCTTGTCCTGGAATGTTTGAAATTGGGTTAACCCCTGCTTTATATAGCGTATCTCTTTCAGCTTTAGTTGGTGAATAAGACAATGAAGTAATACCGAAGTATTGTCCACGTCTTGCACCTGCTGGAGAGAACCAAGGAGCAGCATTTGAGTCTGTTGCAGCCATAACACCCGCAGTTGTTGATGCCGCTGGAATAGAAATGTACTGATCGTTATATTTATCATACACTTTTAGGTAGTTACAATCTACAACCAAATAAGAACTTCTAGTAAAGTTATCGATCGTAGCAATTGTATTTGTTACCGGCGTATATGAATTTACGATAGCATCTCTATTTGGAGATGTTACTGCAATACAATCTTTACGTGCCTTTGCTGTACCAGTTAGATCGTTTACAAGTGTAGCTTGATCTGAAGCTGTTGCCATACCTGGAGCAATAAGGAAGTCAATCTGAATTGTATCTTTATCTTCAAACTCATCAAAACCTGAAGCAAATTCTGATGTAGTAAGTGCACCTGAATCAACACCACCTGTCAATGCATTTGTAATTGCACCTGTCGCAGAAGCAGCAAATGTAGTATTAGCCGCTGCATCGCCAGCATTTGTTAGGTCATCAAGTGTACCTTCAAATGAAGCAAACCAAATGTATTCTGATGCTGTGTTAATCACATCTCCAACATAGTTGCTAGAACCATCATCGGTTTTAGCATCTGATGCTAATGATAGGAATGGGAAACGTTCTAGAACTGTACCGGGTGTACCAGTAATATCACCATCATCGTCGACAACGATTACGTGGACTTCGTCATTACTACCTCCACGAGCAGATGTCCAAGATGATGTACCTGGAGCAGAATCAAACTGACCTGCATATGTCCAAGCGCTAAAGAATGTTCCAGAAGAATCAGAACCGGCTGGACAAATAGAAACTTTAATTGAGTTTCCAGTTGAGCCTGGATATTTTGCAATCCATGCACCAACGTCTAGGTCGCCGGAGTCTGTACCAAAACCACTTTTAAGTTCCCAGTGGTCACGGTTATAAACTTGTGTTGTAGTACCAGTTACTGTAGCGTTTTGCCCAGCACTAGTAATTTCTCTAACTACATATAATGAGCTAGAGTATCTTAGAAATTGTACAGCTGACAAAAAGTCAACTGCAGTTGTAGCCGATGGAGTTCCGAATTTTTCAGCAAGTGTTGCCTCTGTATCTACCAGAGTAGCCTTGTTCACCGGACCCCAGCGGAAATTCCCGACAATTGCACCAGTTGTTGACTGTACATTAGGTACGTAACCTGACAGATCAACTTCCTTAACTACAATTGCAGGAGATTCAGAGGGACTAAATACTGCCATATCTCTTTTCCTTTTGAGCTAATGATAAGAACGTGCATAATAAGAATGATCAATTAGAACTATTTATAATATTAAAAAACTTAGCTCCAGTCTATCGCCCATTCCTCTCGGTCAGGATCAACTGGAGGAGGTAAGTCATCAAGTCCGTCATCTATAAATCCAAATGGCAGTACATCATTTTCTATTTCAACCATCCGTTGCTTAAACATCATTTCTTTAATATTAATATCAGTAAGTTCTGTAAAGTAAGAACTTGTAGCAAAGTAACCAAACATCACCAGATTCATCATTAAATCATCATGGTTGCCCTCTGATGCTTCATATGATTGTCCCTTAGCAACAAAGGTAGAAATTTCTAAAATAGTATTTTCATCTACAATATCTATTTTCTTTTCTTCCAATATATCTTTAATTCCAGAACATCCTAATCTTTTTGTTTTACGATTCATTTCAATGCCAAGAGCATTAGCCTTTACAGATGATTCCAAATGTAAATTTTCATATTCAAAATCGTAATACATTCCATTACATACTACAGTACCCTGATCATTTGATTCAATAATGACATATGCATTGTTGTAGACAGTCGCATATTTATAAATAAAGTTTGGGAAGAGTATTGGAGAGATAAGATTGTTGCGATAAACAGCAACCTGTTTAAAAGGTCTAGAACTGATATCGATCACGTTGAAGGTACTGTAGTCCTGTCCTCTTCCTTTTGAAACATCTACTGTCATAATATATTGGTGTCCTTTTTCAGGCTCTTCATATATTATGACAGAGTTTCCTTCTAAAATTCTTAATGGTGGTTTTGCTCTTAAACCTAAGAGTGTTTCGGCATTAATAAGCGTATCACCTGTCCCGAAGAATGTATTACCAAATTCTTGGTCGAATTGCATTTGGGACGTATTAGATATAGTTTGCTTTTTCCACTCTTCATCACGACCAGGGACATCCCACCAATCAACTCTAAATGACTTGTATTCGTTGACTCCTTGGACTGCACCTTCCCAGATTTTGTGAAATTGATTACCGATCCCATTTGCAGTACTCGTAATAATAACTTTTGTATCTTTACCTGATGAAACAACAGGATATGTTGAAGTATAAAATTCAGCCGCTCTTTCAACAAATGCAAATTCGTCCAAATAGAGCAAGTTAACAGACATACCACGAATTGATGAACCTGATGTAGCTGCAGCAATAATTCTACTATTGTTTGAAAATTCTATTGAGCCTTTATTAAGTGCACGACATCCGGGCTGTAAAAAGAATGGAAGATTTTCTAGCATAAGTGTTACTCTTGCTAGCATTTCCCTTGCAGTTGCACCTTTGTTAGCCAAAATAGCAATAGTTTTTTCCGGATGGAAACATGCAAACCAAAGCAAATAAGCTACAGAAGAAATAGATTTACCTGATTGACGACAAGCAAGAACAATACTAAATCGATTAGTATTAAAATGGTCAAACATTTTTTCTTGATATGGATATAGATTAAAAGGAACTAAGCCAGAATCAAGCGAAATTACTTTACAATAATTTTTCGCAAAGTACGCAGGATCGTGCATACACTTGGAATATTCTTTTACCTCGTGCTCTGTGTAGTTATAAGTAACGCCATCTCTTTTAACGTTAATATTACCATTATAGCTATCAGTCATCCTGCTTGTAATCGCTAATGTCAACTACGTTTTCCTCATCATGTTTGGCCAGCATACGCTGTAAATCACTCGTAGATCCAATAAACACATTGTTTGTTGTTTGGTTTGGTAGTTCCAGTGGTTTATCTACCTTATCTATATCTTTTTTCTTTTTATGTAAATCTAGTAAATTGCTATTAATATCTGCAACATGTTTCATCATATTTGAAAATACTTCAAACGCACGAGGATGTTCAGTTGCACGTGCAACTTCCATCATTTCTTCTAATGCATATGTACCTTTTGACAAAAGGTCGTGATATGTCTGTCTTGCAAATTCAAAATCATTATCTTTATTATCTTCAGTCATGGTTTTTTATATCCTATGGAATAGGACCACTATTTAAGACCTGCAACAGGCTAGCCATTCTATTTAATGCATCTTCTACAGTTGTTGGTTGTGTTACCCAATCAGAAGAATCACCTGGAACAAATGGTATTTGCGCAGCTGAATCAGTTAATCCTAGCGATTCAACGTAAGCTGAATCAACAAGATTGTGAACATGAGCGGAATCAATAAAAGTTGTAATATAAGAACTATCAACTAAATTATGCACATATGCTGAGTCAATGAAGGTTGTAATATAAGAACTATCAACAAGATTGTGAACGTATGCTGAGTCTATAAAGGTTTTAACATAAGAACTATCAATCAGCTGTTGAATATTTGCTGAATCGACAATTGCGTCCCGCAACTCTGTAAAGTTATTATCCATCTCGGTATGAGTTAATGGACTACCTTTACTTGATCTTAATGTAATTGCCATGTCTTACTCCTAAGGCTCCAAAATATAACCGACCGCAACATAACCATTTTCAATATAAGGATCAAATGGATCAGTAACATCAATTAATGTATTAAATCCATAATCCGAATCTGGAGATACATCTGCTGGGTTTGGTGTAACTTCAATCTTCGATATCTGATCATTTGTAGCATGATCGTATATGTTATTTATAACTTTTCTAATAATAGTCTGATTAGTAACCGGACCATAAAACATCACTTTCATGTCAAATGTAAGTGTGTAAATAATTGTTCTACGTTGTTCTAATGCACCTTCATAGTCATCCTGGAAATCTACACCAGACAAAATAATAGGAACATCTTCTTTTACGTCAGGATATTCTTCGAATGGTGTAATTGTTAAGGTGTACTGTGGTGTAAAGTATGGTATAATTTGCTCAACAATTTGAAGAGCATCATCTTGTGTTTTTGCATATGCTGACAATTGGAAAGTAATAGTGTATGGTACACCTGCAAAAAACTTATTCCTTGCAGCATTTGAATTCGCAGCCTGGTTAAAGTTATTTGTTTTCTGCAATTGTCTTGTTAAATCATATTGGATACCTAGAATCTCAAAGGAAAGTCTAGGCAACTTAATTGCCACATTTTGATTTGTATTTAAATCTTCTTGTTGTCTAATTCTTTCAAGAAATTTAGTACGTGGCGCATAGGCTAAAGGAACTTTCACCTGACTTAAAACACCACCAGAAGAATTTTTACGGATGACATAAATGTCGTTAAACATTTTGCCAAACATCGCAACTGATTTACGGATCCGTTGATGATAATAGTGTGTACCAAACATTAGCTAGGATCTCCGAATGGATTTGACTCAGAGAAGTCAAGGAAGTTTGTTAACGTATCGAAATATGTATTTTGTTCATTTTCTGATATTTTATTGTTTTCATTTATAGAAAGAACCTGACCTTCAGCTCCACTTGCAGAATCAAACACGCTATATGTATTAAATGGATGATACAGTCCATCTGTTGCACCAACATGGATAAGTCCTAGGACTCTGTCTGAATCGCTCCATCTTGCAACTTCACCATTAATAATTGTACCAGATGGTATAATTTGAGTTACGTTTCCACCAATCACAAAGTCATTTGTACTTGGAGCCGAAATTGTAATAGTTGGAGGATTGACGTATCCAGTCGAAGGATTAACAACAGAAATACTCTTAAGTGCACCAGTATGATCAATTAACGCTCGAGCAGTTGCATTGGCAGAACCAGTAGAAGAAACTGTTACAATTGGATTTAAACCATAACCTTGACCACTATCTGTCAATGTAATTTTTTCAACCTCACCAAGATTGTTGATACTTGCGGTAGCTGTAGCTACTCTTGGTTCAGCTAATGTAAGTTCATATTGATATGCATAACTACGCTCAATATCATCGATCGCATCAATGCCTGTATCTAAATCTTCATCGCTGTATTCGAATAGCTCACAACGAAGTTTATATGTTGGAAGATTTTGTAATTGATAAAAAGGTTGCTCATGCTCTACATGTGTAATTTCAAATAGTTTACTAGAAAATGGAATGTACAAAAGATCGCCTTCTAAAGGACGAATTGCTTGGATCTCATTATCGTATCTTTGAATTGTCTGAGCCCATCTACGTCTTGCTAACACAAATGTAGCTTGGTCTCTAATCTCTACACCAAACTTAGTAAACAAATCACCTTCACCGTCAAAGCCATCAATGTTTTCAATATACATTTCAACTTTATATGATGAATTAAAGCGAGAAGGAACATCCTCACCAAGGATACGATCTTCATTTACAATATCTCTTGGGAGGTAATAAACATCCTGGCCATAAATCTTTAAAGATTCAATGACAATATCTTCATATAAACCTTGCTCTGACCTAGCTCCTTGATTGAAGTAACGATTAGTTGCCATTGGTTACCCCACAAAGAAATCAGCCGGCATCTCATGCTCAAGACGAATTGACTCTCTTAGTTTTTCGATATCGGTTGTAGCATCATCAAAAATCTGACGACCATTCATCATTACACCGCCAGGCAATTGCATGTTTTCAAACTTAATAAGGTTTGCGCCCCATTGCTGTTTAATCAATGCAGTTGTATATTCTTTTAGCCACATGTCATTATACACACCAGTATGTGTATTAACGTCTACAACTTCATACACTTCAGCTACAATATAATCATCTTCAGTAATATCTGAATCCTGAAATTCTCCGTGTATGTAGAGGCGATTCTGGTGACGTGAGAACTGTACCTGAGGTGACCCGTTTAATCGTAGGTCAAGTAATGATAGATATTGTTGCATTTGCTCATAATAAGCAAGATCACCAATGAACGAGTGCATATTTGCAATATCGTTTAAATGCAATTGATACTTAATATCAAAAAAGTTACGAGACATTTGATCGCCATGAACCTTAAACATACGAGAAACTACCTGTACATTTGAAGGTAGCGTGATATATTCATTAGCTACATCTGTTGCAGTAATCTGATGTTTAAGATATGTTCTAAGAGTAGCGTCTGAATGAAACTCTTGATAATACTGAAGTGCTTCATCCACACGATCTTCCAACTGATCCGGATCAACATTAATTTCAATCACCGGGTCGCCTAGACGACGTAGGCAATATTCAATTAATGTATCTCTTGAATTTGGTACAGCCATTTTTAAATCCTATGGTAATTCAGTACTATTTATAAGGTTTAGATCCAGCCCTGAGTGTTGTCCGCTTGATAGGCATCCTCATCCCAAGAATATTTTCCATCTGTTGGCATTGGAATTGGAGCTTCATATTGATACGTTGTGGTGTTTAAAGTCCAGCTAGGGTATGGTTGAACTGGAATAAACGCATCTAGATCAGAATCATATAGCATACCAGGACCAGCAAAGTTACCTCTAAATGGTGTACCGCCTAGGATATGTGTACCAGCAATTGTATTATACGAAGTTTGAATCCATCTTGATCCTTCTTCCACTGGAAGAGTATCGATGTAATCTTGTTCAGCTACAATGACCTTTTCAACTACATTGTTTATTACTTTTGCAAAATGTGCCATATTATACCTCGTACCTTATAACAACAACCCCAGATCCACCTTGGCCACCATAGTTACCATTTGTATTGTGGTATCCACCGCCACCGCCACCACCGCCGTGATTTGCCATAGCTGTTATTGTATTGGATCCAGAACCTCCATCACCAGCACCCCAGCCACCAACGCCATATGCCGTTCCGCCATCATTTGCAGCTCCACCGCCGCCTCCATAGTTTTGGTTTGATCCGGTTTGATAGTTGTTTGTTCTTGCTGCTCCGCCAAACTGATATGTTGTGCTAGCTGTGCCAAATAATGAATCAACTCCATCACCACCAGAACCTCCAGCTCCACCGCCACCAGATGCACCAGCATACGAATTAGAGTTGTCTGTATTGTATGCAGAATTTCCGGCTGGGTTTCCTTGACCAGTAATCCAACCGCCTAAAGCCTGACTGTATAACGACATGTTACTTGTCTGGCCACCTTGTGAGGCACCTGCTCCACCATAACCATAGCGGGTTTGACTACTTCCGCCCCAGTTACCGCCACCTCCGCCACCATAAGCGATAATTCCAAACGCTGAGGATCTACCACCTGCACCTTGTTGTCCACCTGCTCCACCACCAGTACTAACCACCGATGATCCACCTGCTCCGACCTCAATATCAAACGCTCCAGCTGAAACAGTTACGGTTTGTTCAACAACACCTCCACCGCCGCCTCCGCCGCCAACGTCATAACCACCACCACCTCCACCACCGACAAGTAATACATCTACTTTTTTGTGGCCGTTAGCTACAGTGAATGTTCCTGAGCTGGTAAAGGTATGCACTTTGTAGTTGGTGCTACCAGACGTGTATGTAGTTTCTGTTCCACCAGATGCAGAAAACAATGCTTGTTTTGCGTATTGTCTTGCGTTTGACATTTGCTATTCCTATTTGTTTATGCTAGTAGATAACCGTACATATTCCACTGTGAGTTGTATGCTTTTCCTGTACCACCGGAAGCAAGTCTAAAATCAACGGTATCATTTGCAGCGAGAGGAATCAATGCAGTATGAGCATAATGCAAATGGTTAGCGTCATATTCACCTGCCTGTGTGGTTTCCCATACAATACCGTTTTTATACCAAGAGCCTGATACAGTACCTGCACTGTTTGATGGATAAACTAGTCCATTAGCTCCAAACATATAATGACCTGCAACAGGTGCTGTAAATACTCCAGTGCTAGTGTTCAAACAAATACCCACGTTAATATCAGTGGTGGCGCCTATTACAACCGACCAACCCCCGCTAGTTTGTGTATAGCTGGTTCCTCTAGTGCTAAACCTTGGCTGCTCTGGCAGGTTAACATATCCGTTAACATGCATGTCCACAGCTCTTTTTCCGTTATCTCTATTGCGGAATCTTAAAGATCCACCATCAGCACCAGCATCGGCTAGAATATTCCACTTAGCATTACCAGTAGAAGTTTCGATAATGATGTTGTCATCCCATCCAGCTCCAGTTGCTTTAAAGTGTACTGGTGCAGGCGAGCTGGTAACATTGGTACCTAATTGGTTTGTAATGAATAAGTCACCACTAATTGTACCACCAGATGTTCTAAACACATCTGCTGCATTAAAGGTCTGATACTTCAATACTTCTAGTTCATCACCAGCTTGTGCAGCATCTGTTAGTACAATATTTGTTCCGTCTGTTGCAGTGTAATCTACACCTGGATCAAGTAACAAGCCATTCATATAAACATTTACAAATCCAGCTGTATATCCGTTAGTTACTGCAAATGATGTTTGGCCAGCAGTAGCAGTAAGTGTCTCTTGGTTATCTGACGTTTTGTAACCAATTAGATTTGATAAGTCTCTTGCTCTTGTCATTTGTTTATCCTAATAAGTAACCTTGGAAGTGACATTCATTTCCAGCAAGTTGCCCACCTGTATTCTGTGAGTATTCAATAACTTCATAATAATCGTTGGCATACAGGTTCATCATAACAGTTTGTAGTGAGTTCTGATAGCTGATTTCGGAAAATGAGTTAATTGGATCTAAAATATTCAACTGTGCTGCGTTTTGGCTACCATTTCCACGTATTGTAAATCTTACATAGCCGCTTGAAGGGGGATAGTTCCATCTAATCCCAGCACTTAAAAGATATACCCCTGTGTAGGGAACGGTAAACCTATAAGTAGACGTATTAAAGTGGCCACCGACGTTATCTCTTACCTGATCAAATGCAATTACTTGATTACTTGTAGTAATATTAATACTACTAGTAAAATATGCGTGGAAGAAAACCTGATTTTGTTTTATCATGTTTCCGCCACTGTTGATTAGTATATCATTATTAAAACCAGCTTGAGTTTTAGGATCTGAGCTTCTACCAATTACAAAATTAGAACTGTTATCATACGCAAAGGTTGTTTGACTGGTGCTCTCAACATTAATAGCAAACTGTCCTGTGCCAGAAGTTTTGTTGGTTCTTTCTACAGTAATAATCTCGTTACCAGCTTTAGCAACATGTAGAGGAGAATGTGGTGTTGCTGTACCAATGCCTACTCTATCGTTAGTCGTATCGACATACATTGCATCACTATCAACAGAAAGGTCACTATTAATCGTCACATTACCATCAACATTGATGTCGCTTTGGAATGTACCACCAGCAGTTTTACTTACAGTGTCGTTCTGTGGAATAGCAGTATATGTTATAACTGTTACTAAGTCGTCCGCAAATGTTCCTGTTGCAAGAACAACTGACGTTCCACTTGTTGCTGTGAAGTCAGCGCTATTAAGCATAACGCCGTTGACAAATACTTCTGTTGCACCTGATACTGTATTGTATGCTAAACGTTTACCTGCATCATCGTTTCCGGAAAATGTAGTTGTGCCAGTTGAAGGAGAAGTAAAGGTAAACACTTCTCTATCTTTCGACTGCATAAGTATTGGTTTTTGTCCGATGTATGCCATTTGTTTATCCTACCAAGTGTCCACTAAAAAAACTATATGAGCCATTGCTACTTCCTAGCAACACTTGAGATGCGCTGATTTCACTATGAAGTCCTACAGTATCGCCTGCTGATAAATTAAATGTGGTTGCATTATTGGATGCCACATAGCTCGAGGTACCACTTTTTATATTACCAAACCAAGTGATACTTGTTCTGCCACCATTAATTAAAAATTCACAACTAAAATACGTAATGTTAGAAGTGTTTGAATTTCCGTTTAATCCTGCAGAAAAACTATACATGCCATCAACAGGTGCAGTGAATAAACCAGTACTGTTGTTAAAATTGTTTTGATTATCAAAACTTTTACTCCAATATCCAAGACCAGCAATAGTATTGCTTATATTAACATTTCCGCTTGGATGAGTATAGTTTGCATTTACATACGCTCTAAACCCAGGTTGAGACGGCATAGTAACAATACCGTTATAATCAATCTTCATCTTAGTATCATTAAGGTCGACAGACCCGCCATCAGCGATTGTATCTAATAAAAAGTGTAAGTTTTGTCTTGCGGCACCATCACCAGTACCCGCTGAAACAATACCTACTTTACGATATGATTGATTGCCACTCTCAGCATAACCTAGAGTTATACCAGTATAGTTACCTGAAGCATTTGCATTATTCGAACCAAAGTGCGATAGTTCTTGGTTTCCTGTCCATACTTCTAATTTCTTTTGAGGGTTGTCGTGACCAATCCCTACTCGGCCTCCATCTGTATTCGTAATAGTAACAATATCATTACTACTATCTAATAATCCGTTCCCAACATGCATTTTGCCATCAGGAGTATCTGGCTGACGGATAACAAAGTTATTCGAAGGAGTAGCGTGATCACCTAACTGAATTCTTTTTGTTTTTAAATTACTCATATTGTTATCCTACTAAATATCCAGCAAAGATACAGTTGGCCGCAAAATAGTCCGCTTGAACTCCATGGCCTCTCATCAAAACTTCCACATAATCACCAGCTGACAATGAAAAATGCTGAGTGCCACAGGTAGTGTAGTCATAATCTCCATCGTTTTGATAACCAATAAGGTGGTGCTCTAATGTTCCAACGCCATTTAATGAATATCTGGTTGACCAATAATAACCGTTGTCGCCAGCGCCTTGATGTCTTCCATAAATCCAATATGCAAATTGATACTTACCGTCAATTGGGGCAGTAAATCTATAGTTTGATGTGTTGTAAGCCCCACCTATATTATAATCAGGTGAAGCGAACGCAACCGTGGTCCATACGTCTGTCCCAGCGTTTACCCAAGAGCCAGATCCTCTAGCTTTAAACGCTGGCTGGTATGGTTTAGTTACATATCCACTTGGATTAACAACAACTCTATCTAAGTTGTTAGTTGCCAATCTCATAGACTTACTATCTCTACCAGTAATCCGATAAGCACTAGTATCGACACCCATTACCAAACCATTATCGCCTAAGGTAGTATCTTGAGGTGTGCCAATACTAATATATGTTTGGTTACCACTCGCAGCCTGGAAGTCTGCGACATATCCGGATGTTGGATATGTTTGTATAATGTTTTCTTTACCAACCTTTAAATGATTAAGCACCGTTACATCACCGGCACTATCGATAGACGCACGAGTCACCCCGTCCGTCATCAAATACATATCATTATTAACTCCGGCTTTGATTGATGCTGACATAACTTATCCTTACGCTGAGTCTGCGTCTGCTACTGTTAAAGTACCTGCTTCTGTTTGTCTTAGAATTTCAGCATAATGTCTATTTGCTGGATCTAAGGGTACAAACATTTCTTGCCCATCAATAGTAGCTTTGATAGAGCTGTTTGTACCTGACATAGGATCTGCAACGTATTGTGCTGATTCGATGTTCATTTCTTCCATTATTTTATCCTCTGTTAAAATTATTAAAGCTCTGCATTAAGTGTAAAATAGCAATCTGTTCCACCATATAGTCCACACGCATCTCCCGCTGTCATCGTGTCGGTTGAATTTGCATCTAATCGAAAGGAGACGTGAGATATAGTGCCTGCGGTCAATGCACTGCAGCCTCTCCAACCGCCTGCCCAATACATTGCCCAAGCACCACCACCAACCGACCCCCCTGAACTGTTTTGAACAGATCCAACTCTAGACATAGATGGTGGCGCACGCATTTCTTGAGGGAAGTCTATTAACGCTGACGCTTGTCCTGATCCATAAATCCACATTGGTAAAGCATGATAATCATATCCTTTGGCGCCCCAAAATTGATAATATCTCTGACACTTAGCCAACTCATCCCCGTATGACAGATGCTCGAATGGAGTTGCATTTTCTCCAACTTCCATCTGAACCCCTGTCATTTCCCAATAGTCACCGGATGACAACGAATCAGTGCAACCAACTGCTCGCTGTGATGGAACCTCCGCCTGCCATCCAGTTGGTAATGTACCGCTTGAATATGTTGATCCTGCAGCCATCCACCAAAATAAAGTAAGCGCTTTACTATTATATGCACTAGTGTTTGGATACGCAATTGTATTTGCTGGGAATGTTATTTCTTTGTATTCCCATGTATCCACCGCATCAATTGTGTATTGTTTCGATATTGATTCGCCGCTTGCGGGCGATGAATTATTGAGAGTTGGATTAACCGTATAGGTTCCAGTTCTATTAGATTTTATCCAAAATGATAGTGTAAACGGTTTAGCGTTGGAAGTGCCCCAAGCCAATTGATCCACAACAGCTCTTTCAAAGCGATGTTCAAAAGGTATGAGATATGAGCTGGTGGGAAGAGTAAGAGTGTTGTTTACAGCACACTTATGAGAATATATAAATCCAGGAGCCCCACTTGTGCTTGACGCTTGTGAAAATGTAGCAGAAATATTACCACTATCATATTCCGTGAGCCAACGGTCGCAAGACCAATATCCACCTCCCGGATTCGTTGTACTTGTAGTTCCACGCTGTGCCACTTGCATAGCACCATTAATAACCATGTTACGGTTAGTCAAAGGACCACCGTTGTAGTTACCAGTATTAGTCAAGTCTGCAGTAGTAACTTGAGTCGTGGCGGTTAGGTTAGGAGTTGTAATACCTGTTGTACCATTAATTTTAATAGCCATGGGTTCTCCTTACACAATCGTCCACGTTGAGCCGTCAGGTATATTTATAGTGACATCACTATCGATATCTATCGTTCCAGCTGATATAGCATTATAGTTATTAGTAATAGTATAGTCTGCACTAATGTGACTATTGTTTTCAATAATACCAGATGCAAATTTGACAGGGCCAGAGAATGTACCACCAGACGAAGCACTGACAGCATCAACAACTGAGAACGTTGATTGTGCAAGTACTGTTACTTCATCATCAGCCGACAGTCCTGTAATAACTACAGAAACACCATCAGTCGCATTATAGTCTGCTGGTTGAAGAAGTACGCCATTAACAAACACGTCAATTTGTCCTGGATCATAAGATGCAGGAAAAGTAGTCTGACCATCAGCTACTCTAAATGTGTATGCTCTGCGTACGCCTTCACTCAGGCCCTGTCCAATATAAGCCATTTAGCTTTCCTTATTCAGCATTCATCGCCGCTGCTTCTGCTGCCGCATCTGCATTACGCTGAGCAGCTGTCTTAACCCACTCACGATCAAATGCATCTGTTACGATTGCATCTTTCGTAGTTGGAATTTGTACACCTTCTTCAAGTGCACGGTCTGTGTAGATTTTTACAATCTCATCGATTGCGATACGAGCACGATTAGTTGCAGCGTTGTCAATCCAGTCGGAAACACTGGCTGCGGCGTACTCCATTGCTTTATTCTCTGTATCAGTCAGAGTTACTGTAATATCCGGCATTCGGTTTTACTCCATTAAGGTTTAGTTGGCCATACAACATCATCAAGCGATGTGTATGATTCAGTGATATCACGCAGTGCTTGACGATATGTCGTTTGCTCTGCAGTCATAGTGCGGTCGGACATAGCCCACCAATCAGTCGCCGCAAGACGACGATCTCTTTCCTCGCGCAGTAGTCTTAGAGGTTCTGCTGCTACAAGTTCATCTTTTTTGGCTGACACTGCAGCCCAGGTTGTTCCCCAGTCATCAGGGTTAGATGATTCAATAGCTGAGCCATTTGCATCTGAACCTGTTACCTTGCGGAACATTTCGTTAAATTCTGCTTCTGAAGTAGGTTCGCCACGGAGTACCCATTCCGTAACGCCCAGTTCAGAGAGTGCTGTTGCGATTGTAGTCATTTTACTTTCTCCGTTTTAAGCGATTTTAATTAGTTTATTTATCCAGCGATTTCTTGAACAAGATAACGAAACCCGCCACCTTGGTACTTTACGGTTATTGTGCTAGCGTTATATCTAAACATTTGAAGTTTGAAGTTATGTGAACCTGCTGTCATTGCTGTTTCTCCGTTTAATCGGTAAAGAATGTGCAAGCGAATGAAAACCAACTAGATGTTGGCGTTGTATCAATAAACACATCTCCATTTTGTCTTACATCAAATCTAGCATCACCACCATTAGCGACAACAGGGAAAAAGACAACTTGTCTATCTGGCCTAAACCCTGCTGGGAGAGTAAACACAACTCCTTGCGATGCATTGCTGATGAGACCTTGTATGTTTACAATAACCCCTACTTTTCTATATTTTACAGGGCCATACGGTCCGCCATAATTGCTATATGGACTATTAAGTGTTGGCGTGATCCATCCACTATCCACAGGCGTAACTGTGTTTGCACCGCTGAATGTAACGTCTCCACTGCCATCAATGGTCAGCCCCGTAGTACCACTAGTGTTCTGAATTTGATCGACTTTGATTATGCTGGTCATTGTGCGATCTCCATTGCTGTGATTGTCCTGTGGTCACCGCTAGACCACCCCATATCTACAGTGCCTGTTGACCCAACCACAACTCGAAGCTGAAGCCTCATGGTATTTGTTGTCCCTGCTGTGTTTGAGTGTATCAAAGGTACATCTATCCACTGACTACCATTGTACCCACTATGAGCCATATAACTATTGCTGCTCCACTGCGTACCTGCGTTAGCATCATTTATAGCAAAACGGGCATACCCAAGAGTTGCTGCGTTAACCATCGCAATACTTGATTGAAACAAAATGAGACTATTTGCACTAGTTGGCGTTATGTCAATATAAAAGTCCGTGACATCAACAAAACCACCAGATGTTGTACTAAAATTTGTGTTGGTCCATTTCTTTGTCTGCACCTGCACCACATGCCCTGCCGCCATGACACGGCTACCCAAGTTAGGCTGGAGATTATCTACGTAGAGTGTACTCATTGTTTGAGCTCCATTACTCGAATGATGTTGTCAGCGGTATGCTCGAAACACCTGACTGTTTGCGTTCCGTTATATAATCTAACCTGAACCTTATAAGTTCTAGTTGCAGTGCTGTCATTGTCTATGGAAGTAAAACCTGTAACCATTTTGTCATAATTGTCATAGTTACCGTGACTACCCTGAAACCATAATGATTGATAAGAGCCTGCTTGAGGTAAAATTGAATTACCAGTACGGCTATCTACAATTCGAGCCATGAAATACTCACCCCCAGAATTGGCAGCTGCCCACCAGTACGAACCTGCCACCCAAAAGTACAATTTACTATTTGCGTATTTAGGGGTGAAGGCTACGCTAAGATTTGTATCGGTATAGCTAGTCGTACTATGGCTTGTCCATGTAATAGTTCTACCGTCTGCCACCTGAACAACAGCACCAGCACTCGGCACCAACGTCCCGCCAGATGCATCCAACGTATGTCCACTAGGAACAATAATCTTATTTGCATTAGCTCCAGTGGTTGGCCCTTGAATATTCTGTACTGTAATTGTGCTAGCCATTATACCACCGTGTAGTTTCCGTTAATAGTAATTGTAACACTACTATCAACTGTAATTGGTCCAATGCTCATTGCATTCACATCACTATCTATAGTCACATTTTCTGTGATGATTTGTTCACTAGTACGAATAATACCATCATTGCCAAGAAAGTTATCTAATGCATCGCCATGAACAGCAATTTGTTTACTTCTACCCATTATGTAATCTCCAACAAGCTCATAATAACATCAATTGAATCACTATCGCTAGATGTGACTTTAATACTATCGCCAAGTTGCATAACAACTTTTTGATCCCCACCAACAGCAACCAAAGATGATCCAGCTGGAACTGTTGCATCCTTGACAATATGATAATCACTGTCTGCAGATGTGTTTAAAACAATATCAGCTGTTACAGCAGTGGTTGTTAGATTAGCACAAGTTAAACCAATCAATGTTGTTTGTGTATTAGAGTCAACAGTATAACTACCAACTGTGGTAGGTGTAACTCCAACATTTCTTGATAGCTTTCTTAAAAACGTATTGGGCATATTTTTATCCTAACGCAATGGCCATAGCAACAGCGTCACCAGCTGCATCAAAGCGATTAATATTTAGATTAGTTGTACGGATATGTAGTGTACCATTTGAATGAGACTTAACAACAAACGCAATAGGCAAATCTTGATATGAAGAAGAAGGCTCTATTGATGTTAACTCACCAGCAACTGTTGGAGATGCATAAAGAACAGTACCATCTACCCATGACTCTGGTGTTGTATTTAACGAACCTGTAGTATCTATATTTCTAATTTGACCAAACTGTGTAATAAAGCCAAACTCACCACTGTCAATCGTTTCAGCAGCTACACCTAATAGATACTTTTCATCAATAGAACCATCTGCAATAAATGGAGAAGCTTCAATCTTACCAGAAGTGCCAACAGCACCAGATGCGTACATCGGTGAACCTTTGGTCATACCAGTAGGAGCTTTTACGTAATAGAATGCATCCTGCCCAATATTGGCAGTTACATTTTGATCTAATACAAGATGGATTGTTTCGTGGTCTGGATCCCAAGACAGCTGACCAGGCGTTGCCGAGTCTGTAGTTTCACCAACTACTAAGCCGTTCTTGACGACAAAATCTTTTCTCGTGGCCATCTAGTTCACTTTCCCCGTTTGGCGTTTAGAGTTATTTATATAAGTTTAACCTTCAAATTCAAAAGCTAGTAGCTGAGATTCGTTCGAGCTGTAGTTTGCATCCCAGGTACCTGCGTTTGTGTTTGTCTTTTTACAATGCAATTACATTTACTTCTGCTCCAAGATCAGCTGAGTCTGCTAGTACAATAGATGTACCATTACCTGCAGTGTACTCAGAACCTTGCTCAAGGACAACACCATTATATGTTACCATAAGCGCATTTGGATCATAGCTTAGTACTGTACCAGCATCATCGGAGTCTGTAAATGTTAATTGTCCAGCAGTTGCAGTATACTTAAATACTCGCATTCTGTTATTAAGGTAACGGGATAAATCTCTTGCTCTTGTCATTTTTTATAACTCCGCGTCAAATTCCATGTAAGCATCAGGATCATTATTATTTCTTAATCTGTAAGAACCATCTACCGTATAACCACTGGACACTGAAACGTTGTTACGAATGCCATTCTTTGTAGCGTTTTGAAAAACAAAAGTTGTAACACTAAGATTTGCATTTCCGGAAGCCCAAAAACTACCCGCTTGCGTTGCCGATGGGGACGATCTCATGGTTGTGGGGTATTGAATATAGGCAATACCATTTGTGCTGCTATAGGCAGCAATGTGTCCAAATTCTGCATAGGCTGTGCCATCAGAACTAAGCCTAGAATAATACCTCTGGCACCTTGCCAGCTCATCACCATATGAACGATGCTCAAATGGAGTTGCGGTGTCTCCTCGCTCCAATTGAACTTGAGCTACCTGAACAGTTTTTCCAACGTCATCATCATCCATACCACAAATATATAATCGTAAATGATCGTTCCCATTTGTACCAATTGTTTTACCGGAAATAGATGGGACGTCTATGGTATATATGTATTTTGTCCACGTTGAAGTTAATGTAATGCTTTGAGTGAAAGGTATATCAACAACACCAGATGGAGATCCCCCAGTTCCAAAGTATTGCATTAAACCAACTGGGCCTGTATTAGTTAATGCTGTCTGATTTAGAGTAATAGTTGATCCGGTTGATCGTGCCCAAAAACTAAGTGTACATTTTTCATTAGCTAAAGTTTTTACGTCTTCTATTCGTTGTTCAAGTCTAACAAAGTCTGTACCAGAATTAGCACTATTTAATCCATACTGTACGAGTCCTTTAGCGCCAGGAATGTCAGTAAATCCATTTGAGAAATAGTCGAACTCCCACGTAAAGTTTACTACATCATTTTTAGCCATTGCCCAACGATCAAATCCATATTCAAAACCTGTACTGGTGTAACTACCGCTTCTGCCTCTTTGATTAATCTCAAAGTTTCCATTGATAATCAGATTACGGTTACTTAACGCCCCAACACTAGAGTTAGGGTTCAATAATCCACCAAGTTTTCGAGCGTTACCCATTTGATAGTACCTTTGAATATTCTGATCTTGTCATTTGTTATAACTCCGCATCAAATGTCATAGTAGCAGTAGCATCATTAAAGTTTAACAGAATAACTCCTTGTCCTGTATTTCCGCCCGATATGTCATCCTCAAGTCTACACATATAAGGAGTAGAACTCGCATTATTTATAGAAACAAAAGACGGATTGCTTGATGCACCATCATACATCCAACTTCCTGTTCGATTAAAAGACGGAGCGCTTCGCATTGATACAGGGAAATTATAAACGGACTTTGCTCTAGTTGTGCTTTCGCACCATCCAATAAAACCGTAAGCTTGATATGCTGCACCATTTAACACAACACAATACCTCTGGCACCTCGCCAGTTCATCCCCGTATGACCGATGCTCATATGGAGTTGCGGTGTCGCCAGCCTCCAACTGAATACCTGTGATCTCCCACGAATTGTTTAAAGCGTCCCCAAAGTTTATTTGACCAGTCGCGCTTGATGGATCAGTAGCTGCGCGCCATGAAGTATTCAAAGTACCGCCTTGAACAGCAGAGCCTGCCACCAGCCAAAACTGAATTTCTAATGAACTTGCATTA
>Ga0255781_10000811_pt1 | contig 25346 bp, 48 predicted proteins | sample 101ome_21_FD_179979 | JGI IMG/M metagenome (GOLD analysis project Ga0255781, IMG submission 179979) | Coastal salt marsh microbial communities from the Groves Creek Marsh, Skidaway Island, Georgia - 101413BT metaG (version 2) | ecosystem: Environmental > Aquatic > Marine > Intertidal zone >... | reverse complement strand
AATGATTACCTTCAAGACATTCTGCGAAGAGAAAGATCCTAGAATTGCTCGAGCCGGTGTAAAGGGTTTCAATAAACCTAAGCGTACCCCAGGCCACCCAACAAAGAGCCACATTGTGGTAGCAAAAGATGGCGATAAAGTTAAAACAATTCGATTTGGACAAGCTGGTGTTACTACTGCAGGCGCACCTAAGAAAGGTGAGTCTGATCGTCAAAAAGCTAGACGTAAGTCGTTCAAGGCTAGACACGCTAAGAACATTGCTAAAGGTAAAATGTCAGCCGCTTATTGGGCTGATAAGGAAAAGTGGTAGGATTATAAATATGTCTGATACCGATGCACGTTTAGATAGGATAGAATCCAAGCTGGATCAACTAACAGAAGCAATGGTTGCTATGGCCAGAGCCGAAGAGAAACTAGCTGGGTTAAAAGAAGATCACGATAGGGCGTTTGAAAGAATCAATCGCTTATCACAAAAGCTTGACGTAATAGAGCGTCAGGTAACAGATAATGCAGCAACCGTTGCAATTATTAATAAGCTGTTCTGGGTGGCAATTGTTGCCGTTTCAGGATCAATCGCAGCTCAACTTTGGATGTAAGGAGAAACAAATGAGCGAATGGATCAAAAAGTTGGCTGAAAGATATTCTGAAGTCAACATTAACGAATCAAAGATTTTAATTCCGGAAGAGATTCCAACTGCAGAACGTAATGCCTATATGGGTGCAGCTGCTGCAGCACATAAAGCTGGTAAATCACATTTTACCTTTAATGGTAAGAAACATCCAGTGACTATGAAAAAAGATACAGCCACTGCTATCGCCGATCAAAAGGAAAGCAAAAAACCTATGGGTGAAGAGGAAGAAGTGGTAATGAATCCTAAAAAAGACAAAAAAGAGAAAAAGGATGCTAATGCGGAACCCGAAATGGCAGCTGAAGGCGTCATGGATAAAGTACGTGATGTTCGTAGAAAGGTATTTGGTAAGTCCGATGCTGAGAAGCGCGCAGAAGCTGAACGCAGCGCAATGTCTGGTTTTCATAAAGCTATGGGTAAAGCAGCTGATCACGCACCGAGTGCTATGGGCGCCGCGATTAAGAAGAAAAAGAATGAATCAGTAGAGCAAGTCGACGAGATCTCGAAAGATAAAGTTGGTCGCTATATTAAGAAAGCAATGGTATCAACTTCTGATGCTGGTATGGATACAGCTAGCCAAGATAAAGACATTCGCAAAAGAGGTATTAATACTTTTGTGAAACGTCGTATGGGCGCATCAGATGCTGTCCGTAAACTAACAGGTAAAGCTCGTGTACCTGCAACGGAAGCTGTAGATGAATCAGTAGAACTTACAAGAGAAGAAAAAGCTCCAGTGTATTCTAAGATCCTAGAAAACCGTGCAGCACATTATAAGAAAGCTGCTAAGACTCAAGAGTGGGATGACACAGAAAAGTCTAATAAAGGTGCCCAGGATATGAGAGCTGATAATGCCGTAGATGATACTGATAAAGTAAGCAACTACGATAAGCTAGGTCATGATGATGCTTCTAAAGCAAACAAAGCAGGACCAAATGCTAAGCCACGTTCGAATGATAACAAAGCAGGTGATAAGAAAATTATTAATCCTGTAGCTGGAGCGGTAACTAAAGAGTAGGAGAATATAATGGCTATTAAACCACCTAATTGGTGTAGAGGTGCAGTACCCGAACTGAATAGAGGTTGGGTCGATCCAGGTACAAATGAACTACTAGTTTCGTCTAAATTTACACAAGCCCAAGTTGATGAATTCTACGGAATGCCTTCATTCGAAGATATTCAGGATATGAATCAAGAGGGTAAGATCGAAGCAGCTATGGCAGCTGCGGCTCATGTCGAAGAAGAGAACGATGACCTTATCGCAGATCTGAATGATGATGGTGTTATAGATAATCTAGAACAAATGACTAAAACGGAACTGGAAGCTCTCGGCAGAGAAAATGGTGTAGAGTTAGATCGTAGAAAATCTAAAGCGAAACTTATTGATACTTTGAGAGGGTTCCTAGGTTAATAAGGACCTCAAATGCAATTATTTGAAACTCTGACTGATGATAATTTTTTGTTATATGCGGCACGGAATTATTATAAACCGAATGTAATAGATGCAGAAGAATTTTATGATGATCTAAAAAGATTTAAATATCTCAAAAGGTTATTTTATAGATACCAAAACGATAACCAATTATCAGAGAGATTAATTCTAAACCACTTGATTGTTATATTCAACGTATTTGATATTGAGCCAAGTTTAAAGATGTTAGAGTTTCAAATCAAACCTGATTACTGGCCTGCCCTAAAGCCATTTTTGATATTCCTTCGTCATATTAGAAATGATCAATATACAGAAATCCCGATGGATAAGACTGTGGTAGAAAGGCTAAGAGAAATATAATGGGAATTTTTAAATCTACCGGTGACATAATCTATACGCTTAGGTTCCTTAGGCTTCTTACAACGCCATGGGAAAAGACTAAGGCATATGAATACGGTATTATAGATAAGAACGGTAAAAGACTTAAATCGTTTAACACGAATAGTATCCAGGATAGAGATGCGTATAACAATTACTATACGCCGTTCATTCGTCTTGTGTTTAATGTCAAAAGATTGTTGAATAAACTTCCATTTGGTAAGACTAGAATTGCTTCTTATGCTGCAGCATTATATTTGTTGAAGGATAAGTACTCGGTCAATGAAGGAACTATCCTAAAGGGTCTAAAGGAATTCGGTATAGATTCATTAGACTTTTTGGAAGAACAGACCGAGTGGTTTGTCCTGGAGGATCAACGATTATCCCCTGGCGTGTATAAAGTCATGAACGAAAAAATGCTAAATGATTCCTTAGAGGAAATGGTTAATGTTCGTGATAAGATTAGAGTTGGCGAAGACTGTTACCCAGTCGGTGAAATGTTTGGTATTAACATATATGAAGTCACACATATCAGAACTAATAAATCCATATATATTTCTATACCGGAGATTACTAGATGAAGCGGAAGTGGACCAGAGGCGGACCTGATGGGGAGATTCATACCCAGCATAAAGGCGAGACTTGGAGAGTTCGTAAGAATTATGACCACAATGATCGTCACACAGGTGAGTACAGAATCGAAGTAAAAAAGAAAAATGCTTACAGTGGTCACGACTGGCACTGGCACGATACCGTTCATGGTAAAGAGAATGCCAAATCCCGTTTACCTGAGGACGTCCAAGAAGAAATGACTACCACAGCTGATGCTGGTATACCACATGATACTAGAGACATGGGTCCAAGGTTACCAAAACATATCCTTCGTCGACGTCTAGGTATACCAATAAACATGACCGATCGTAGACGGAAAAAAGATCGTCCACCGGTTTTATTGAAAAGGTTTAGTAGATACAATGGCTAAATTATACTTAATTCTCATTGTTATAGGCTTATTGTCCGGTGTGGGATATAGTGGGTACCAGTACTATCTTTGGTCTGAAGCTACTATAAGTACTCTTAGAGAAAACAATGTTAAACTAAAGTCAGCAGCAGAGACCCTACAAAATACTGTAGAGAAAATGGCAGCTGATGCAAAAAAGAATGAACAATTAAACAAAGATCTTACAAAGAGATTACAACAATCGCAAGAGCATCTCGATAAGCTTAGAGGCGTATTTGCTAAGATCGATTTGACTATGGAGGCATTAACAAATGCACAAGGACTTGAAGACAGAGTTAACAATGCAGTCAACAAACTTATTGGGCGGATCCAAGACGAAACTACTCCTCCTTCTGACAAGCCCGTTACTACTGATGGGGTGTCTGGGGAGAACACCGGAACCGGAAGTAGTAGTAACAACTGAATACCAAGAACAAAATATTCCTATTCAGGAACGTCCTAAAGCTGTGCAATTTCCACCCGTCGATTGGTTTGTAATCACAGAAGAGAATCTAGAAGAAAAAGTCGCTGAGATTAATTCCAAAACAGGTAACGTAGTAATATTTGCTATTACTCCTAAAGGATATGAGAACTTAGCCCTTGGTATAGCAGAGCTTCGCCGGTACGTAAAAGACCAGCAAGCAATCATAGCTTATTATGAGGAAGCACTTACCCCAGAAGAACCGACGGGTGATTCATCCTCCTCCGATAATCAGTAGATTAATTATATCAGAAAAAATATTTCTGTAAATCCCCTATTTTAGGGGTTTTCTAATTCGCAATAATCATATATAATGTATTTAAGTCAGTAACAACTGCCATATATCGTGTTATGGCCAGAAAGGATTTTATCGATGCTCAAACTCATTCCTAACAACACAGATAAGAATACTAGGAAGTTAATGTCAGAAACCAAATTTTATGAAGGTTATAGTAGATGGAGTGAGGATAAGAATAGATACGAAACATGGGAAGAAGCCGTAGCACGTGTCATGGAAATGCACCGTGAATATTATGCGGATAAGATGACGCCAGAACTAGCCCAGTACATCGATGAAGCCGAGTCTCTATATAAGCTGCAGTATGCACTAGGCGCGCAGAGAGCGCTGCAATTTGGTGGAGAGCAGTTACGTAAGCACCAGATGAGAATGTATAACTGTACGAGCTCCTACGCGGACCGTGCGGCCTTCTTTGGTGAGCTCTTTTACATTTTGCTATGTGGTGCAGGTGCTGGCTTCAGTGTACAAAATCATCACGTGGCAAAACTTCCTAATGTTGCAGAGCGTAAGAAACAAGCCAAGGGTTATGTGATTGAAGATTCCATTGAAGGCTGGGCGGATTCTCTTTCAGTCCTTATGTCTTCTTTTTTTGTCGGCGGTGGTACGCATCCTGACTTCGAAGGTCGCAAGGTTTACTTCGATCTGCAAAACATCCGTCCAAAAGGTTCAAAAATCTCTGGTGGATTTAAAGCACCAGGTCCAGAACCACTTCGTCGTGCGCTGGATAAAATTGAGCATATGCTTCAAGGAATCGTATTATCTGGGCGTGACAGATTGAAGCCTATTGAAGTGTATGATATCGCTATGCACGCTGCAGATGCTGTGCTAGCCGGGGGCGTTCGTCGATCAGCAACCATCTGTTTGTTTAGCGCAGATGACGAGGAGATGATTAATGCTAAAACTGGTAATTGGTTTATCGATAACCCTCAGCGTGGCCGCAGTAATAATTCTGCAGTTATTGTTAGAGATGAGATCACTAAAGAAGACTTTAAGAGAATCATGGGCTCAATCAAAGAGTTTGGAGAGCCAGGTTTCTATTTTGTAGAGGACAGAGATTTCACTACGAACCCTTGTGTTGAGATTGGAATGTATCCTCAGATCAATGGAGAATCAGGATGGCAAGGGTGTAACCTCACAGAAATCAACGGCGGCAAATGCACAACAAAAGAAGAGTTCTTCAAAGCCTGCCGAGCCGCCTCAATCATGGGAACACTCCAAGCCGGATACACAGACTTCAAATACCTCAGCGGAACTTCTAAAGCAATCTTTGATCGGGAAGCGCTCTTAGGTGTATCAATTACTGGCTGGATGAATAACCCTGATATCCTACTTGATGAAGACATTCAAAAACAAGGAGCAGAAATTGTTAAGACAGTTAACGAAGAAGTTGCTGGGCTTATTGGCATCAATGCGGCAGCGCGGACTACATGCGTTAAACCTTCAGGAAACGCAAGTGTGTTGCTTCAGACTGCTAGTGGCATCCACGCTGAACATTCTCCTCATTATCTACGTCACGTTCAACTAAATAAAGAATCAGAAGTTGCACAACTAATTGCTACCTCTAATCCTTATATGGTTGAGGAGTCAGTTTGGTCAGCAAGTCAAACAGATTATTGTGTAGCCTTCCCGGTTATCTCACCAGAAGGATCTTTCTATAAAGAAGATCTATATGGTACAGCACTATTGGAAAAGGTTAAATTGGTTCAGCAAAACTGGGTAGAGGCTGGAACAAATCCTGATCGTTGTGCAGATCCTCGTATTCGCCACAACGTTTCAAACACCGTAACAGTTCAGCCGCATATGTGGGCACAAGTAGAGGATTATGTATATGACAACCGCCATTATTTCGCTGGTATTAGCTTCTTGGCTGGCTCTGGTGATAAAGACTTTGCGCAAGCACCTATGACCGAAGTTATGACCGAAGAACAAATCGTCGATAAATACGGTAAAGCGGCTCTATTTGCTTCTGGTCTTATTGTTGATACACGTAAATCCGGTTTCAGAGATCTATGGGACGCTTGTTCGGTTGCTCAAATGGATGAACAATATCGTGGAGAGGTTTCTGATATCAATAAAGAATGGATTCGTCGCTTTAAGAAGTTTGCTGATAACTATTTCATGGGTGACATGAAAGAAACAGAATACTGTCTAAAGGATGTATTCCTATTACACAAATGGACTAAGATCCAACAGAACTTTGCTCCAGTAGATTTTGTGACCCAGCTGAGTGAAAAAAGATTCACTGATATCGATACGATGGGCGCAACAGCATGTCAAGGTGGTGCCTGTGAAATCGCATTCTAAGGCAAGATATGATAGAAATAAAATATTGGTACGAGTGTGACGTTTGCGATAACTCCGGGGAGCTAACACCCTCGGAGGACGTCGTAGAAATCCCGGAGTTCTGCCCGATGTGCGGTTCTCCAATAGACTTTGAAGAAATTGATGAATAATGTGGTATTATCAAGGCGAAGAGTATAAGCCTACCGAAGAAGACCTCCAGGAGTGGAAGGGATTTGTCTATATTATTACCGACAAATCTACTAATAAGAAATACGTTGGAAAGAAATTATTCTGGTCACGTAAGACCCTTCCACCCCTGAAAGGCAAAAAACAGAAAAGAAGAAAGATTGTCGAATCCGACTGGCGTAAGTACTACGGGTCCAGTGAGCTTGTTAAGCAACTACTGGTTGAGCACGGTGAAGACAATTTCTATAGAGAAATATTATATTTCTGTAAATCAAAAGGCGAAATGGGTTACCTTGAAGCAAAGGAACAGTTCGACCGAAACGTATTATTGGATGATGAATATTATAATGGCATCATCAACTGTAGAATCCACCGAGCACATATACAAAGTTTAAAACGGTAACGCAATCATTTTTCGGTGCCGCTACCATTTGCTCCTTTTCTTTATAGATAGCCAAAAGGAGTTTTCTATGTGCTCATCATTCGTCCGTAAAGAAGCAAATCGATTAAATTGGATTATCAAAGGAAAACTTATCGATAAATCTTGGTCCGATGAAGATGTAGAAAAAACCTATCATTCATATACGAAACGATTATGGGGTAACAACGAAAACTATCTCCATGAAGGTGGTTTCGAACAGGCATGGAAGGCCAGAGAAGCAGAAATGCTACAAGAAGACATTAAACATGTAGCTGTTCTTGGCGGTCATTACGATTAAGGGGGTTTACAAACCCTGCTAAATAGTTTAGTATACTATATAACATGATTAAAAAATGGAAGACCAATGATTTTAATTGACTATAGTGGGATCAGCATCGCACCAGTTGCTATGGGACACGCACATCATGGAGACGAAAACCTTATCCGTCACATGATCCTTAACTCCATCCGTATGTATCGGAAAAAATTCAAAGAGCAATATGGCGAAGTAGTAATCGTAGCAGATGCTGGTGGCAACTGGCGTAAAGATGTTTATCCACAATACAAAGGTAAACGTAAAACAAGCCGTGATGAATCTAAGATCGATTGGGATGAAGCCTTCCGTATTATTAATATGGTTCTCCAAGAACTAAAAGACGAATTTCCATATAAAGTTATACACGAATGGGGATGCGAAGCAGATGATGCCATTGCTGAAATAGTACACCACACACAAAAGTTTGGCAACTATGAAGAGGTAATGATTGTATCCGCAGACAAAGATTTTAGACAGCTACAAATATTTGATAACGTTTCACAGTATTCACCGATGCTTAAGAAAGTGGTTAAGGAAGAACATCCACGTACATATCTAGCAGAGCATATCCTAACCGGCGACACTGGTGATGGTGTACCAAATGTTCTTTCGGATGACGATACATTCCTAGTAGAGGGTAAGCGTCAAAACATTCTATCCAAGAAAAAGAAAGAATCACTATTAGAAGATCCTAAGGCTTTAGGTGAAGCGGTGTATCGTAACTATCAACGTAATCAGATGATGATTGATTTGGTCAATCCGTCGACTCCTGAAGATGTACGTAAAGCTATTATAAATAGTTTTGTAAGCCAAGATCCTTATAAGAATAAGGGTAAGGTTCTTCCGTATCTGATTGCGAAAAACTGCAGAAACTTGATTGATGTAATTCAGGAATTTATTTAATGGTCAACAAAACAACACATTATACTTTTGAAATATTAGAAAAAGTATCAGAAGCCAAAACAAAGGCTGATAAGATTAAACTCCTACAGGCACAGAATAATAACTGGGCATTGAAAGATCTCCTCCGCGGTACTTTCGATGATGTGGTCCAATGGATCTTACCCAAGGGTCCAGTTCCGTATGAGCCTGCGGATCCAAGTTCTCATCCATCTAACTGGTCACAGCATAATAAAAAGCTGGCATATTTTATTAAAGGCGGACCAGGTGAAAAGATGAACACCATTAAAAGAGAGAAAATGTTTTTAGACATTCTCGAGACCGTGCACCCTCGAGATGCAGAGCTCCTTGCTGGCATGATCAACAAGAAGCTTCCCATTAAAGGTGTCACAAAAAAACTAGTACAGGAGGCATTTCCCGATTTAATTTTACGTTAACAAATAAGGAGAACTTATGAGTAAAGTACAACTTGACAGATTGACCGGAGACCTGATTGAACTCAATAATTATATAGATAAGATTGAGCGAAAGGGAAACTTAGATCTACTATCAAAGTTGAAACGTAAACGAGATTTTCTAAAATCTAAATTGGTAACTTCAAGCTAGGGAGAGGGACTAGCGCAAGCTAGTCCCTTACATATATGCCATCATACACAATGATTAATCTGGAAACAAATGAAGAAGAGGAAATGGTTCTGACGCTGTCTGAGCGTGAAGAGCTATTGGCAACTGGTAAGTACAAGCAAAAGCTTTCCACTGCAAAGTTCGTATCATCTACCACTAGTACGCTTCGTCAAGCCGGCGGAGAGTGGAATAACTTCTTAACCAAGGTAAAGAAAGACCATCCAGGTAGTACAATTAATAACTAATGAAAAGAGTTAAAAGCCAAAACAATAGCATGTCGGTCAAGCTGGACGATCTTCTCCAATTTGATCCATTAACCCTTAATCAAGAAATCGCATACAAATCATGGGACGAAGGAGATAACTTAGTTTTAACTGGCACAGCTGGTACAGGTAAAACCTTTATGGCTCTTTATTTAGCGCTCGAGGATGTTTTAGATCGAGACACTGAATGGGATAAACTAGTGATCGTTAGATCAATGGTGCCTACGAGAGACATGGGGTTCCTTCCGGGCGATAAGGAAGCCAAAGAAGAAGCATTCACCACACCATATAAATCTATATGTAACGAGCTATTCGGAGACAAAAATTCATATAACAAAATGGTGACGGCTAATCAGATACAGTTCGAATCCACATCATTTATTCGTGGTACTACATTCGACAATAGTATTTTGATTGTAGATGAAATGCAGAACTTAAACTTCCATGAACTGGATTCGGTTATCACCCGAGTCGGTCGACATAGTAAGATTATCTTCTGTGGGGATTATAAGCAAAGCGATTTTAAATATGACGATGATAAACAAGGAATTGTAAAGTTCTTACAAATCGTAGAACAACTTAAGAACTTTACGATAGTTAATTTCGGATGGGAAGACATTGTAAGGTCTGACTTTGTTCGAGATTATATTATGACTAAAGAAATGTTAGGATATTAAGAGGAGAACATGGCAAAATATTCTAGATTCGATCCCCGCAACAAAAAGCGTGGCAAGCACAAGTATGAACACCTAGACAAAGATCTTCGGATCCGTGAAGTATTAGGTAGTGATTCTAAACAAATGCTAAATGAAGTTATGTATGATGATGAGTATGATTATGAAGGACAAGAGAACCAACAGCTTAATGGATAGTCAATTCTTTGAGATCCTGAACAAACGATCTCAGTTTGAACAGGCGGTTTCTTATCGTAAATCTTTTAGACTTCCAACCTATGAGAGCGATATTGAAAGCATTGATTATTTCTTAGAGCACGGCCACGAGAACAATAGATTCCGAAAACGCTATGATGAAGCAATGGATCTAGCCCAAGATATTTCAAATTATTTTAAAAAAATCACTCCTGGGGGGTTTACAAATGAGGTTTAAACCCTTATATTAGTAGTATAGGAGATTTAATATGAATAATGTGATACTAACTGATTGTGATGGCGTTCTTATGAATTGGGAATACGCCTTTAATGTTTGGGTTCAACGTCAAGGCTATGAACTAGTCGAAGGTGGTGAAGACTACTATGACGTCGGTGACCGCTACGGTCTACCAGATTTTGTGAAAAAGAAACTGGTTCGCCAGTTCAATGAATCTGCTGCTATCGGATTCTTACCTCCACATCGTGACGCTATGTACTACGTGGATCTTCTCCATCGTAAGCATGGCTATGTTTTTCATATGATTACATCACTATCAATTGATCCTTCTGCTCAGGAGTTACGAATCCAGAACACCCGAAAGTTGTTTGGTGAAACTGCTTTCGAACGCTTTATCTTTGCCGATACTGGTGCGGATAAGGATGAGGTCTTAGAACCTTATCGTGATAGTGGATATGTCTGGATTGAGGATAAGATCGAGAATGCCGAACTAGGGGCTAGCTTAGGTCTGGATTCAATCATCATGGAGCATGGTCATAACATGCACTATAACAAACTTCCAGTTTATAAAAATTGGGCTGAGATCTACAGCTCATTGACATAGGAGTGATATGAGAAATCTTATATTCCAATATTTTATACCATATAATGATCACCAAACACATTTAAACGAATCAGGTATAGGTCTTCCATCCTGGGTGAATATCGGTAAAGCCTCGGCAGAAAAATATGCCGAGGTTATTGGTGCAGAGTACATGTTCTCCGATCAGAAGTTTATGTTCTCAGAATTAAACGTATTCGAATCTCTTCGTGTAATATTTAATAAAAAGTTCGACGAGTATGATAATGTGTTAGTGCTTGATGTGGATATGATTATTAACACTCAAGAAAACATATTTGATATACCAGTTGCTGATATAGGTATGGTTCATGAGAAAGGCGTTAAGAATCGGCCGCCAGTTCCTGGTGCAAGATTCGATGATGCTTTCTGGAATAGATATTTCCATCATCCACAACAGGGTGTCGTCGCGTACGCCCGCGAACACTTGGATAAAAACTTTCAATGGCAAAAGTCTAAGCTATATCCTGACGAACCATTTGCAATCTATAATGGTGGATTACAGCTATGGTCTAAGCAAGGAAGGCTAAAGGCCAGAGAACTGTTTGAGCGGAAAGGTCACGATCACTTTAGGAAAGCAACGGGCCGTACCGAAACACCATACTTGAACATGATGCTATTCCACCACAAATTTGATATCACTGAATTACCTACTGAGTGGAATAAACTAAACTTCCAGTGGGCAGCAGACGGTGACCGTGGTAAGATCACACACTTTAATGACGTGGTGAAAGATAAGATGAAGACCCATGGCTAATCTAATCTACCAATACTATCTACCATTTACTGGCGACAATAAAGACATTATCAAAGAGGAAGCTAATGGGTTTCCACACTGGGCTAATCTGGGTATTAAGTCAGCTAAAAAGTATGCTACAGCTATTGGTGTTAAATATGAATTATCTACTGAGGTAACTATAAATGCACCTAATCAGAATCTAGAAGCCTGTAGAGTATTCCTTGATCCATACTTTGATCAGTTTAATAAGGTACTGATGCTGGACGTAGATACACTTGTCGATACTACTGACAATATATTCGATCATAATATTAAAGAGATCGGAATGATTCAAGAAGGTGGACCTGGTAGTCCGAAAGGCTTTATTAATAGTGCTATAAGTAAATTAGAAGCGTATGGAAATATCCAGTTTAAAAAGTCCACTACATTCCCATTAGAGAAAAGATATTTAAACGGTGGTGTGGTTCTATGGACTAAAGCAGGCAGACTAAAAGCCAGAGAGCTATTTGGTGGTATGCCTGAGATCGAAAGATATAGAAATACACTTCGAATGAATGAACAGCCTTATCTAAACCTTATGATTAATAAACATAACATGCACGTAGTTGAACTATCCAACCAATGGAATCGTATGAACTACATGTGGTCATTTGGAATACCGGATGGCAAGATCAACCACTTCCTCGCAAAAACAAAAACTAGAATGAAAGAATTTGCATCATGAATGTAAGCTTGTATAGAATATTCGATGCACTGGGTGATAGCATTATCCTTGCCAGTTACTTTAAGCATTACTCTGTGAAGACCGTATATTATAACCGTGGCGACTTTAATACTCTGTTAAAGATCTTAGAAATAGCAAAGGTCGAAGTACCGGAGTTTGTACAGATCGATGGACGTATTACTGAAACAATGCCTGATCTATTACACCAAATGCGGATTGATAAAGCACCTCTAATTAGTATTACGAATCGATCCAAAGCAGAACATTCTACTTTTCAATTTAAAACAAATAGCGATAATGCCGCCGATCGATCAATGAGCCCAGAGGAAATAGAGGAACAGCTTTCCAAACTAAACAATCCTAAAGACACGCTCGAGTGCACGGATCTCGATAGTCTAATGAAGCTACTGAAAAAGTCTGAACGGCATATAACTATAGATTCTGGTACGGCTTGGTTAGCTGCAGCACTAAAAATACCAACTACAGTTATATCAAAGAATAGTTATTACTTTGCTGATGCGTATCACTATATGAGATATCTCCAGACACAACCAGGTGTAACGGTATATCAGCAGACCGGCAAAGGTGTAAGAGTAGCTACTGAGGAACAGTACTATCAATATGCAAAAGAGAATGGTGTGACCGTTCCACCATACGCTGACTATCAGAAAAAGGCATTAAGAATATGATGGAAGTAGTAGAACACGCTGGTAAGATATATCCTAAGTTCCAGACAAATGGTAATGCCGCTAGATTCGCTATGCCATTTGCAAAAGAAGTACTGAGTGGTAAAGGTTTAGATATCGGATGTAATAGAGCCGAGTGGGCTTATCCAGGCGCTAAGATGATAGACCTAGAGATTGACGACGAGTGGCACGCTTTTAATCTTCCTGATGAGGAATATGATTATATATTTTCGTCACATTGTCTTGAGCATATTCCAGATTGGGTCGGTGCACTAAATTACTGGAGTGAACATCTTAAGCCCGGTGGCGTTATGTTCCTATATCTACCACACTACTCACAGACATATTGGCGTCCATGGAACAATCGAAAGCATGTAAACATATTGACACCTGAATTCATTCATGATTATTTCGAGGACCGAGGGTATCATAATATATTAGTTTCTGGTGCGGATCTTTACAACGCATTCTATGGGGTAGCTTGTAAATGAAGGCTTACATTATTCATATCAAAGGTAATGCTAATTCGGAAAAGACCGCAGGCTGGGCATATGATTCTTGTATTGAGCATGGATATGATGCAGAACTATTTGAAGGGATCACCCCGAAGAATGTAAAAGAGTTCGATAAGAAATACAATTTAACTGTAATGAATCCTAGCCATATGTACGATAGACAGATCGGAAAGAATGGCAGCAAGTACACATATGAGTGTAAGTATTCTAATTTCTTAAACCATTACACACTATGGAATAAGTGTATAGAACTAGATGAACCGATTGTAATACTAGAGCACGATGTGTTTGCAGAAAAGCCATGGGGCGACACACAGTTCGATGAGATGCTAGTTTTAAATATGCACAGCGGTCTACATCAAAACATATTTGATACTATAAGTAAGCCGACCCTTACGGAGGGCATACATACATATGTCAACCCCTTTCTAGTATATCGATCAGATAATCTTTGGAAAGGTGCTGGCATGATTCCCGGCAGTGCAGCTTATGCTATATCACCCAAAGGGGCTAAGCAAATCATTAACAATGTAAAAGAATATGGCTGGGATAAAGCTGACTATATTATTAATACTAAATCTATACATATGCAATACGTGTTTCCTGATTATTTTGAACTATCCCATTACATTTTCGGAAACCAACGAACAAGTCACGGAGAGTAGTTATGAAGAACTTACAAGTAACAGATGCAAAAGATCTGTTTGACCTTACCGAAAGATTTAAGGCAATCGGCACTAAGGATTACAAATATCGATGCCATTATGATCTTATTCGAGAAAACATGAAAGAAGGATATGTGCATAAAGAGCTAGGTACATATTATGGATGGAGTGCAGCGTATGCTGCTCTACACGGTGCTAGAGAGTTACATCTAGTGGACGTCGACTTTAAGCCATTCAACACCCATAAAAAATACTTTGATGACTACCTGAAAGAACATAATGGTACCCTTCGTCTTTATAATTGCAGCTCCCACGATAAACAATGTGTAGGTCCTTGTGATACAATGCTAATCGATTCTGTTCACACTTGGCCCTGGGTTCAAAAAGAATTAGAACTTCATGCCGCATCAGTTAGAGATTGGATTGTATTTCATGATACAGCAATGATTCATGGTAAGCCTTCACCCATTGGTCCAGGTGTAAAAGAGTGGATGAAATCCGATATTATTGGTAGTCAGTTTGAACTAGTAGAAGAACTTACTGTCGGTGTAGGAGCAATGCTGATTAAAAGAAAATGAAATATATAATGGCAAATGGCGCATATGATATATTACACCCAGGGCACATAGCATTACTCAATTATGCTAAGTCCCTGGGTGATTATCTTATGGTAGCCATTGACACAGATTCCAGAATAAGTGAAGCCAAAGGTCCGGATCGCCCAGTCAATAATCTCCAGACTCGTAAATGTATATTAGAAAATTTAAAGGCTGTTGATGAGGTTAGGGTATTTACAAACGACGAAGAATTGATTACAATTATAAAAGAGTATAAACCTGATGTAAGAGTAATCGGTTCAGACTGGAAGAATGGTAAAATAGTAGGTGAAGAGTTCTGTAAGAGTATAGAGTTCTTCGATAGAGTGAATGATGAGTCAACCACAAACACCTTGGAAAATTACATTAATCGGAGACGGATGTACTGATCGATATGTCTACGGATCGGTCGATCGTATAAGCCCAGAAGCTCCTATTCCTATTTTTAAAGAGGGATATACCGAAGAGAAAGCCGGTATGGTTTTCAATGTGTCTAATAACTTTAAGAACTTTGGGTGTAATCCTGTACAATACACTGCCACTGGTAAAAGTATTAAGACACGATATATCGACGAAAAGACTAATTACCAGATCCTAAGAGTCGATGAGGACATAGATGAACGTATTGGCGGTATTGAGTTTATTGACACATCCTCTGATGCTATTGTAATTACTGATTATAATAAAGGCTTCTTAACATATGACGATATCGAGTATATAATACGAACTGGAAACAAATTAAGAATTCCAGTTTATATCGATACAAAGAAGCCGGATCTTTTTAGATTTGGTGGCGCATATCTAAAAATTAATGAGGATGAATATCGTAACAAAACCTCATTGCCAAATTACCACACTACAATTATTACAAAAGGCGGTAAAGAAGTCTTATGGTATGGTAAGGCATTCCCCACTCCTAATATAAAAGTAAACGATGTGTGTGGTGCCGGTGATACATTCTTTGCTGCATTTGTTAAGAAACATTTGGACACTAAAGATATCGGTCAGGCTATTGAGTTCGCTATACAAGCTGCAGCAATAACAGTTCAGCACATGGGTGTTTATGCACCAACACTGGAGGAGATCGATAGTGAATAGATTAAAGGGCTTTGTCGAAAAAGGTTGGGGTCATGAACTGATCTGGTCTACTAACGACAAGTACTGCGGCAAGCTTTTAAAGTTTAATAAAGGCGCACAGTTCTCCATGCACTTCCATAGAGAAAAAGATGAAACTTGGTATGTACTAGACGGCAAGTTTATGGTAGAATGGATCGACACGAAAGATGCTAGTAGGCATAAACAAGAATTAAATCAAGGGGACACGTGGCGTAATGAACCTTTGTTTCCACATAAGATATATTGTATTGTGGAAGGAACTATTATAGAAGTTTCTACCCCAGATTCGGTAGAGGATAACTATAGAGTCATGCCAGGTGATAGTCAGAAATGAGAGCTTATGTTATAACAATTGAGGGTAACGAGATATCCGAAACCGCTTCACGGCATTGTATTGAAAGCAGTTGGCGGGTAAAGAATGAGTTTCCCATAGAAAGATTTGATGCGATAGTTCCCAATGAGGTACAAGCCTTAATGACGCATCGGTATATGATAAAATGGAACTATCCGTGGGAAGGTGAAGTAGTCGACTTTGCAACTGGCCTAACAAAGAAAGCCTATCCGACCAAAAACAAAGATGCCAGAATAGCCTGTGCACTTAGCCACTTGACCCTATGGGAGAAGTGCTTTGATGAGCGGGAACCAATACTAGTCCTAGAGCACGACGCAATCTTTACTAGAAAATTGTCGTATGATAGCTTATTAGAATCCCGCTATGGGATTATTGGTATCAATGAACCTTTCAACGCTACACGGAAGGCTATGGCGTTCCATAGGATGCTTCAAGAGTCAAAAGCAGAGGTTGTTAATGTTCCACGCATAGATAGTATAAACGTTCCTCAAGGATTAGCCGGCAACTCTGCGTATATAATTAAACCATGGGCAGCAGAGGAAATGTTAAAGTTGGTAAACGAATATGGCTTATGGCCGAACGACGCTCTGATGTGTTATCAACTATTTCCGTTATTGGGTGTAAGTAAAACATACTACACCAAAGTTCAAAGAACAGCGAGCACAACCACACTATGAAACATTATGTCATTACTATAAAAGATCTTCCCCAGTCAGTAGAGTATGCCGAACGACTTATCAAGTCAGGCGAACGCTATGGTATGAAGATTGAAATGTTTGATGCTATTACTCCCAGTAATACAGATATAACAGAGATGATGAAAAAGGAAGAGCTTTCACCACTAGGTTTTACTGAGGTATATTCCCGCATCGATAATTGTATCGCTGCCTTTCTATCTCATTACTCACTGTGGAAGCTATCCCTAAACTCTCGACGACCCATTACTATATTTGAACACGATGCAGTAATTGTGGACGAGATAAAGGATACTATTTCATTTAATAAGATTCTGAATCTTGGTGCACCATCATATGGTAAATATAGGATTCCTCCATTCCTTGGAACTGGTCCACTTACTCACAAGAGATACTTCGGAGGCGCGCACGCGTATCGGATTAATCCGTGGGGAGCAAAGGATCTAATATACCAGGCAAAGATCCAAGCAGGACCAACTGACGTGTTTATGAATATACAGAGCTTTCCTTACCTGCAAGAGCATTATCCTTGGAAGGTGGTTGTTAAAGATACATTCACTACAATTCAGAATCCTGCAGGATGTGTAGCTAAACATACATGGGACAGCGACTATGAAATACTCTAAGACATTTATTACCGGATGCGATAGTAATACTGATTGGATGCTGGGTTGGTTCTTAGATAATCTTAGAGCTAATACATCCACCAATATTATAGTTTACGACTTTGGTATGAGCGAAGAAGCTAAGCGAGTGTTTGCACCAACACCACTAGAAAGTAAAAGTGTTGGATGGTTTAAGAAACCAGATGCCATGATTGCTGCATCGAAGGTGTCTGAAAAGGTTTGTTGGATTGATACCGATTGTCATGTAAAAGGATCTATCGACGAGATCTTTGACCACATTGAACCAAACAAATTATCGATGGTAGTGGATCAGCCATGGACTAGCCGTAGACAAAGCAAATGGCATAACTCTGGTGTGGTTGGATTCCAAGGTCTACCACCTATCCTACAGAAATGGCGTAATGCAGTAGCTAGTAATCCTAAAGTGGGGGATCAGGAAGTACTACACGAACTTCTTGGTGATCCATTAAGTAAAGAGATATATATTAAAGATCTTCCCAAAAAGTATAACACACTAAGGCTTGACCTTATTGACCACACTGCACCTAAGGATATTAGGATCATGCATTGGACTGGTGGGAAAGGTAAACAACACATTCAGGATCTTATTAAAGAGGATATAGATGTTCGAAACAGACGGCCATGAATATGACATTGTGAAAAATGCCGTAGCTAATACTTCGAATGATGGACTGTTTCTAGAGATAGGAACTAGACTGGGTGGAAGCACTAAGATCATTATCGATGAAATACTAAAAAAGCATAGTGGTGCGGATCTTATTACTATTGATCCGTATGGTGATATACCATATGAAACAAAAGATGGTGTATGGAGCCACTACGACTATGATAACTATATGAGGAAGCAAGCTTACAGGGATCTATACGATTATACCTTTGAAAAAGATATAAATCTTTATATGCTTACATTAACAGACCAGCAATATATGGCTAGATATCACGACGGCTATCCGGTGTATAGAAAAACAGAGGATGTTCGGAATAAGTACGCTTTTGTGTATTTTGACGGACCACACTCCGGTCATTCCGTTCTTGCTGAAACAATGTTCTTTATTTTGCGCGGCACAAATAATTGTATTTTGGTCTATGATGATGTGAGCGAATATAACCACTCTATAGTTCACAATTATTTAATAGCAAACTATTGGGAAGCTATAGAAACCGGGAAATTTAAAATTAGTTATAGGAGAATTCCGTGAGCCGAATAATTCATGTTATAGGTAATGGTGATAATGCCAGAATGTATAAGCATGCTAAAGGCATCAAGGTAGCGTGCAACCAAGCACCTATGCCCATCAGAGATTTATATACATCCTGCATTGTCGATTTTAAAATGTGTATGGCATTGACCGAAGGCAGCGTTCAGATCGATGGTCAATGGACTTTAGGTTATAGGCCTAAGATCTGGTATGATAATAACAGGGGCAACTTTAAGATGAAGTTCGGGCATAAGATCCGTGGATTTTATACAGCTATTCCGGAGTATACTAGATTAACTCCGGACACCACCAAAGGCCAAATGTATACTAATTTTAATTGTGGTCATTTCGCTGTACATTATGCTGCTAACCATTTAAAAGGAACGGAGATCCACATGTATGGATTCGACTCCTTATTCGATATGAACCTACAGAGCTATACAGATCTGGTTCTGAACTCTGATCGCGGCGCAATGAACAACGTCAGGTTGAATGATCGTTGGCGCCCAATCTGGAGTGGGATCTTTAACGAGTTTAAGGATACGCAGTTCGTCCTTTATCATAAGCACGATCTGTTGAAGATTCCCAAAACGGAAAATGTTGAGATTAGAACTAAAAATTAGTTTACATCCCATTTTGCATAGTGTATAATACTCACTATGATTATTATAGATTTTCAAACTAAATGTCCAAAGTATAAAAAGAAGGCGATTACTGCAGCAGCATGGTTCGCCTTTAATACTCTTATGCCCCGGACTCGAAAGCCTATTTTCATAAATATTAGGACGATACGAAAGTTAGCAGAAAAACAAGGAGTTTATGGCGACGTAATGGATGAAGGAGATCGTGAGTTCACGATCCGCATCGATGTATCACTTCCCCTCGACGATTTAATATCCACAATGCTACATGAGATGGTACATGTGTGGCAATATGTTACCAGAAAAATGGTCTCCAAGTGGGTGCACGAGGTGAGGTTCAATAAAAAGGTTTACTCCTCTGATATGCCGTACGACAAACGACCCTGGGAGGTCGAAGCACATCAGAAGGAAAAAGAATTAAAGGAAAAGTACGATGTCGAGAGCAACAAGAGACGCACGTATATTAGCCGAAATTGAAAAAGCATGTTCAGATATATGTGATGATTCTATGAACATGTATGTCCCGTGGTATATCATGGCAGCATATGCGTACTACGTAGAAGATAGCCCAATACTATCCGACAGAACATTTGATAATATATCTAAAAGAATACTAGAGAACTGGGACGAGATCGAGCACATACATAAGAAATACCTAAACAAAGATATGCTAGAAGCAGGAACCTATATGGGCGACTACCCTTCACGAATAAAAGGAGCATTAGACAGTGTCAGACATGCCTATCGATAAGGAAGATCCTTGTGATGGAATTGATTTGCAAAACTTAGATGGATGGACTCGATATGACAGCAGCAGAATGCGCACGACGAATAATGAATCAGGAATGGGAAAAGATCAGAGAGGTGGACATACGAACCCTTGGGTACGCCTTGGAGATAATTGAAATATTTCGAAAAAATAACGCCTAGGGGGGTTTACAAACGATCCGAAAAGCATTATATTAGTACTATAACAAAGGAGATTAAGTCATGGAATTCAAATGGATGGTTACAGCTTCGAATGCAAAAGGCGATTTCTTTGAGAAGAAATTCAAAGATGCGGAACTAGCTGATATTTGCCATAAACGACTTTATCATGAAGTTGATGATCGTGGCCTTTGGAAGTGGGGTTCAATCCGCACTACTAATATGGACACTATGCGGGCAGATCTTATCACGGGTATCTTAGGACAGTCTCGTGAAGGTAAAATTCCAACTTGTGTAGCATAGGAGATTAGAATGGAAAAAGAACTTAACCGTCTTGAGGCATTAAACGATATCCAGCTTTACGATGTACTTACAGCATTGGATAGTGATCCTGCTCCGCAGTATATTAAAAAAATTATCGCTAAAAAGATTAACTCAATCTTCAACAAGCGTATTGGACTGGAGGTAGCATAATGTTGCTATCTTCGGAAACACAAGCACAAATGGTATTTCATATACTACAGAACGATCTACATCGTCCTTTTGAGAACGGTAAAGCGAATCGATACATGATCGAAGAAGCTATTACCCTTGGACTATATAAAGGCGAGATACCACCATGTGATCAAGAAGATATAGATACAATTATATCTCTTGTGGATGACTTAATTAAAAACTATGGGACTATCGATAATGGAATATGATATTGATCCAACGTGGATAAAATTTGATCGCGGTGATAGTGACCCACACGAATATTGGAACGGATGCGAAGAGGAGCAACCTTATGTTGAAAACTACTGTATTAACAGTCCCGCTACTTGCGATGGGAATTGCAACGGCAGCTGTTGCTAACGATAATGTCACAAACGTAAAAGTTTTTGATCATAATAAGATTGTCTACGAATCTGTTCCAGTGACTATTAATGATTGTCAGGACGTCAAAGTCCCTATCTATCAGGATGTTCAGGTTCAAGGTGATGCAGCTGGCGGGGCTTTAGCTGGTATGATTATTGGCGGCTTACTTGGTAAAGGTGTGTCAGGTAACGACGATGGTGCTGCAGCTGGTGCGGTCATCGGCGGATTAATTGGTGCCGATAAAGGCTCTAAACCTAAAACTGAACGGCGCATTATTGGATACGAATGGGTAGAAAAATGTGCTAGGAAAACCACAACAGATTACGTGGAAAAAGAAGTGTATAGTCATTCGACAATTCGCTTCTATATAAATGGAAAACGTTACGTAGTAGAATTCATCAAATAGGAGTATAATATGGGTTTTGTTATTATTTTATTATTGTTTATGCACGATAACCAAGAATTCTTAGAAATGGAGAAAGCTAAACGAGCTGAAGGTTATAAGTGGCAACAAATCGAGGATGGGTGTCGTGAACCATATCCTGGTTTCGTTGAAGGTAAAGATTATATCTCACAGGGAAAAACTGATACACATCCAGGATATGTTTGCCATCAGTTAACTAAATAATGGCTTGGTTATTAGTCTTTATAACATATTGGGATGGTCAGATTATGACAGTTGGTAACGGCGTGTTCGAAACCCATATTGAATGCTTCGCAGAGCGTGAGAAGCTAAGTGGTGAAGTCGGTGGTCAGCATGGATACTTTCCTCCGAATATGCAAGCGGTTTGTATGAGAATAGAATTGAAAAAAGAATCCACATAGATTAATGGTCACGTAGCTCAACTGGATAGAGCAGCTGACTTCTAATCAGCAGGTTGAGGGTTCGAGTCCTTCCGTGATCGCCAATGGTAATAAAATGAATAAGTTCGAATTATACGGATTACAAAGAACAGGTACAACCTGGGTAAAAAACTTCCTGGAATTAAACTTCGAATGTCAAGAAGCAAATACTTCCTGGAAGCACTCTATCCAACCACCAGTTCTTCAACATCCTACTTGTGTTATATTTAAATCCCCTTACACTTGGGTAGAGTCTATTCTATTCCGTGAACCCGCAGATCTTCCTGTTAGATATCCAGAAGTCTTAGCTGCCGGGCAACATATGTCATATAACTCATATGGCGAATGTAATATTAACATAAAAAGACTAGTCGAGCTATACTCATTATTCTATAATAATTGGGCCGCAGTGGCAGACCAAGTCTTTGTATATGAAGAGCTTTTGGATAACGATGATATGCAGATGTTGGTCGGGGAATCTCTAGGTCTAGTAAGAAAGGATCAGCCATGGGAAGAACCACCGCTCGGTGTATTCATGCAAGAAGCCTTCACTAAAGACATGTATCCATACTATAAAGCACAACTTCCTGAAAGATTAGAAGATAATCATATTCAGCTTATTAGTAGAATTATGCCGGAAGATTTTTGGGTAACTACGAGGCACAATAAACTATAAATACCTTCATGAAGGAGCGAAGGTATGATAGATCCAATCACTGCGGTTGGGATGGCTACCGCTGCTTATAATGGAATTAAAAGTGCTATAGCCACCGGAAAAGAAATATCAGAAATGGGGTCCACCTTAAATCAATGGGCTTCGTCAATAGCAGACCTAGACTTTGCGCATAAGCAGGCCGAGAATCCACCATTTTTTAAGAAGATGTTTGGTGCTAGTGAAATAGAGCAAAATGCTTTGGAAGTATGGGCCCAGAAGAAAAAAGCGCAGGATATGCGTAATGAGTTAAGGAGCTATATTAGTTTATACTATGGACCATCTGCTTGGGACGAGATAGTTCGTATTGAAGCTCAGATGCGAAAAGACCGCAAACGGGCTATATATGAGGCCGAAGAGAGGAAGCAAATGATATTAGAATGGATTGTTGGAATAATAGCAGCAGGCGTTGCATCTCTTATAATCGGATTCATAATATGGTACATTGGTGGTACACAGGGGAAATGGTAAATGTGGATATTACTATGGCTTAAGCTTACAGCTGCTCAGGGGATTGATCATTTTCACTTAGGCACTTTCTATAGAGAATTAGACTGTAATAAAGCCCGGAGCGAGGCTAAAGTTTTACTAACAGATAATAACCAAGCTATGGAGTGTATTTTTATCCCAAAGGATGAGGGTCAATATTAATAGCTATAAATAGTTCGACTTGCAATAATAACATGAGGAGAAACCCATGAGCCAGCAGAATGAGTATGACGTAACGGTTGTTAAAGTAGTTGACGGCGACACGGTAGATGTAGATATTGATCTAGGATTTAAAATCCAGCTAAAGGATGAAAGAGTGCGTATTATGGGTATTGATACACCAGAAAGTCGCACATCTGATAAAGTAGAAAAGCTATTCGGTCTTGCTGCAAAGGAAAGACTTTATTCTTTACTAGAAAAAGATGCGAAGCTTATTACCACCGAAGATAAGTCCGGCGAAGATATGAAGGGTAAGTTTGGTCGTATCCTCGGGGATTTCCGTGCTGCCGATGGTAGATTAGTTACAGAAATTATGATTGAAGAAGGACATTGCGTTCCTTACTTTGGTGGAAGTAAAGAAGATACCCAAGAAGCTCACATGAAAAACCGCGAAAGACTTCTGCAGGAAGGTGTCGTAGCCCAAGAAGACTACGACAAAGCTGTTCAGCAAATGAAGGGTTAACCTTCTTTCTTACCTTTAGAGTAAGCTTGAGCACCGAAGAACGCAGCAACCAAACCGGCGATAGCTACGAAATAAGTTGGGGCTATATCACTAATTAGTCCCGCTGCTTGATCTAAACCAAGAAGGGAAGTAATCAGTATGGTCGCAGGGTATAGGAGCATTCCCCATAGTGCAAACCAAGCCATTGCTCTAATCTGGTCTTCCTTTTTATCTTCATTTTCTTGCATTTTCTTTTTGTGTTCAAACTCAGCAATCTCTTTCGCGCGGGCCATTTCCTCATCGGTAATTACCCCATCACCATCTGCATCGAGATGTGCAAATATTGAATCTGGCTCGAGTGTCTTTGCAGCCATATTTTCCTCCATTCCATTATGCTATTATATTTATGAAAAACCAGGAGTAAACCATGACCTATGAAAAACAGGAGCGATACCATGAGTGGATTAAAAGACAGCTTAAAGAAGAACGTGAGCGAGATGCACTGGGGCGACATAGATCGGATAATATGGAGCTGGGTACAGGATTGGGACGGGAAGAAGAAGTCTCGAGAGAAGCTTGAAAAGGATGTAGCCAAGTTTTTCAAGTGGAATGATAAACAAGCAAAAGTTGCCTGTGAAAGGCATTTTAGGGTTTACAACGAGCGAAAAATAAAATAGAATAGTTTCTATAGGAGATTATTATGAATATTTTTATACTTGACGAAGATCCAGTACGTGCAGCACAACTACAGTGTGACAAGCACATTGTCAAAATGCCACTAGAATCTGCACAGATGCTTTCTACTGTTCACCGTATGTTGGATGGTACAGAAACCCGTAGACCGTCTAAGTCTGGCAAGACTATGGTCAAATACTGGGAACTAGATGAACCACGTGAATCCATCCTATACAAAGCAGTACACTATACACACCCCTGCACTGTTTGGTCTATGGAATCAGTTGCTAACTACAACTGGCACTACGAACACTTTGTGGCTTTGCACGACGAATTTGTATATCGTTATGGCAAGACACACGGTTCATTCGATGCTCTTGGCGAGATCCTAAAGACACCGCCAAACAATATCCCACAAGGACCGCTTACACCGTTCAAGCTTGCAATGGGTGCTGCACCAGAATGTATTAATCCATCAGATCCAGTTGGATCTTATCGTGCCTTTTATCAAACAAAACAATCACGATTCTCGATGGATTGGAAAGGCCGTTCTATTCCAGAATGGTTTAATGTTATGAAGGAAGAAGTTTATGCCTAATTGGTGTTTTAATAATTTGGATATTTCGCACAGTGATCCAGCTGTTGCAAATGAACTGAAGCTTCGGCTAGAAA
>Ga0255781_10000805_pt1 | contig 25483 bp, 18 predicted proteins | sample 101ome_21_FD_179979 | JGI IMG/M metagenome (GOLD analysis project Ga0255781, IMG submission 179979) | Coastal salt marsh microbial communities from the Groves Creek Marsh, Skidaway Island, Georgia - 101413BT metaG (version 2) | ecosystem: Environmental > Aquatic > Marine > Intertidal zone >... | reverse complement strand
GCAGATCAAGACGGCGCCGGCGACGGCGGAGGCGAGACAGGGTGGGAAATTGCTCGCGATTGGGGCGTTGGCGACGTTGGAGACGATGGAGACGTGTTGTGAGGGAACGTCATTGCTCGGACGCGGGGAGGAGGCGAAGGAGGAGGTGTTTGCGTGGATTGAACGGGCGAAGAATTTCGCGCCGGGCGGCGGGTTCGAGGCGCAGTGCGAGGGCGTCGAACGATACTTGGCGACGCGGACGTATCTCGTCGGCCACGAGCTCACGCTGGCGGATCTCGCGATGTGGGGGGAGTTTATGACGAATCGTCAGTGGGCGACGGTGGAGAAGAAGGGGACGTGTGGAAGCGTGACGCGTTGGTTGGCGGCGGTGAACGCCGACGCCGTGGTGAAAGCCGTCGTGGACGCGGTGAACGCGGAGAACCCCATCTTGAGTAAAAAGGCGACGACGGTGACGGAGACCGGCAAGGTTGTCGGTGCAAAGACGTCTGGGTCGTTCGAGGTGGATTTACCGGGCGCCGAGGATGGGAAGGTTGTCACTCGATTTCCGCCGGAACCGAGCGGAATTTTACACATCGGTCACGCCAAGGCGGCGCTGCTCAACCACTACTTTGCTCGCCGATACAATGGTAAGCTCATCGTGCGCTTCGACGACACGAACCCAGACAAAGAGAACAACGATTTCGTCGACGGTATCATGCAAGACATCAAAACTTTGGGTCTCGATCCGGACGTGGTGACGTACACGTCGGATAGTTTCGACGCCATTCTCAAGATGGGCGAAAAGCTCCTCAAGGAGGGTAAAATGTACATCGACACCACGGACGTCGACACCATGCGCAGCGAGCGCATGCAAAAGATCGAGTCCAAGTGCAGAAACCAAAGCGTGGAAGAGAACGTGCGATTGTGGAACGAGATGAAGAAGGGCTCCAAGGAGGGCGTCGCGTGCGCCGCGCGCTTCAAAATCGACATGTCCAGCAACAACGGGTGCATGCGCGATCCCGTCGCGTTCCGATGCAACGTGGACACGCCGCACCACCGCACGGGCACCAAGTACAAGGTGTACCCGACGTACGATTGCGCGTGTCCCTTCGTCGACGCACACGAGGGCGTCACGCACGCGCTTCGCACGAGCGAGTACGCCGATCGAGAAGAGCAATACGTGTGGATTCAACAAGCCATGGGCATGCGCAAGGTGCACATCTGGGAGTACAGCCGATTGAATTTGGAGTACACGACCCTCTCTAAGCGTAAGCTTCAGTGGTTCGTCGACAAAAATCACGCGACGGGCTGGGACGATCCTCGTTTCCCCACGGTGCAAGGCGTCGTCCGTCGCGGCATGCAAGTCGACGCACTCAAGGAGTTTATGATTTCGCAAGGCGCGAGCAAGAACGTCAACCTCATGGAGTGGACCAAGCTTTGGGCGATGAACAAGAAGATCATCGATCCGATCGCCCCTCGACACGTGTGCGTCGACGACGAAAACGCCGTCGTCGTCAAGGTGCTCAACGGTCCGGAGGGCGAAGAGTGGTTCACCGCGCCCAAGCACAAAAAGAACCCGGACGTCGGCATCAAGGTGGTTCTGCGCATGAACGAAATCATCATCGATCAAGCCGACGCGCAAGCCATCAGCGACGGTGAGGAGTGCACGCTCATGGGCTGGGGTAACGCCATCTTCAAAAACATCGTCAAGGAGGGCGACGTTGTCACGTCGATGGAGTGCGAAATCAACCCGGATGGCGACATCAAGTCCACCAAGCTCAAGATGACGTGGTTGGCCAACTGGAACGAACTCGTCCCCGTCATCATGAAGGACTTTGATTACATGATCACCAAGAGAAAACCCGAAGACACGGACGAATTCGAGGATATCGTCAACCAGAAGACTGAAATTTGCACCGCCGCCAAGGGCGACGGCAACCTGCGCGCGTACGGCAAGGGCGAGGTGATTCAGATTGAGCGCAAGGGTTACTTTGTCGTCGATCGTCCGTACGTCAACATGGCAAATCCCATGATTTTGTTGAACATCCCCGACGGCAAGAAGGCGTCCTGGGGCGTAGCCGCCAAGTAAACGAGCTGTTGGTTTTGTGATTTCACATTTGTTATGACAAACCATTTCCTTCTCCTAAAAATAATATGCGTCGTCGTCGTCTACGCGCCGAGCTCAGCCTTGAGTTCGCCTGCCTCGTGCATGGCGTTCACGATGTCGTGTCCACCGAGTAACTCACCGTTCACGTACAACTGAGGAATCGTCGGCCAATCCGAAAAATCCTTGATAACGAAGAGCAAGTTTGGATTGTAATAATCGTCCAACACGTTCACCGTCTCGTAATCCACCATGAGCTCGTTCAACACGTTGATCATCCTGTGTGAAAACCCACAATCCGGCTCCTCGCGCGTGCCCTTGATGAAAGCGACGATTTTATGTTCCTTGACACACGTCTCGATCGCCTTCATGAGCTCCTCAGCCGTCATATCCGGATTCTTCCCGTCGCTCAGACGCGCGCACGCCTTGCTCGGCCGCGCGCGTCGTTCGCTAAACAACGTGTTCCCCGGCGCGTTCCCCGGCGGTAACCCACCCTCCACCGCGACGTGTTCCATCACCCACGTCTTCCACGCCGTCTGCAAATCCGCTTTCGACGCCCCCTCCATCCCCATACACCGCACCGAGTGACAATACTGCGGCATCTCGAACGCGTGCACCTTGACGCTCGCCGCCACCCGTCTCGACAACCCCACGTACTGCAACCTCCCGCGCTCGTCGTAGATGGCGTACACCCCCGGCGTGGTGGGTATCCGCGCGTCCGCGTGTCCATCGTTGACGAGAAGCACGGGCGTCGCGTCCGCGAGTTTCGGCGCCGCGGACGCATCGAACGACGACGACGACGACGACGCGCGCACGGGCCCACGACGTCTCCCACCACCGATGTTGACGCCTCCTCGTCGCGTCACCGACGCCCGCACCGCGCGCGACGACGACGACGACGACGACGACGACGACGACATCGCGCGAACCGTTCCACGCGTCACCATCGGTTCGACCGATCGCGCGATCGCGCGCGCGCGTCTGCCGTCGTCGTCATCCATCGCGTGTGCGCGCGACGACTCGCACCGAGGGTCATGACTCGCCGATTGGGGACTCCTCGATCGCCCGCCACCGCTCGACGCCTCTCTCTCCTCAAAAAGTCGATCCGAGACGGAGGAGGAGAACCGTCGCGACCGCACACGCGCGCGCGCGACGACGACGACGAGAGCGGCGAGCGAACGAGTTCGACGATCGACGATCGACGAGGAAGACGGTAGAAAAACGAACGACCGAACGATCGAGCGAGGCGAACGATGCGGTGCGCGCGACGACGACGAGGAGGATCGAGATGATGACGCGCGATGCGCGGTCAATCCATCTCGGAGTGCGTGGCTATATTTAACCGACTGACCGGCGACGACGACGCGTCGCGCGCAGGGAGATCGTGCACATTCAGGCTGGACAGTGTGGGAATCAAATCGGGGCCAAGTTTTGGGAGGTGCGTCGACGCGCGAGGCGCGCGAGGCTTGGGACGACGGACGGTGGTGGGGGGTGATTCGGTCGAGGCGCGCGCGACGCCGCGGCGAGTCAACCGACGCGCGGGACGAAGGGGATGGATGCTCGGTCGCGCGGTGATGGTGGATGGATGATTGACGCGTGTGCGTGTCCTCGGTGTGTTTTCTTTTCGCGCCGCGGTAGGTGATCTGCGATGAACACGGTATCGATCCCACCGGCACGTACGCCGGCGACGCCGACTTGCAACTGGAACGCGTAAACGTGTACTTTAACGAAGCTTCGGGAGGTAGGCGTTGACTTTTTGTATGTGTGTGTACATTTCTCACGCGCGCGCGTCGATAGGTCGATACGTTCCGAGAGCCGTGCTCATGGATCTCGAACCGGGAACGATGGATTCCGTGCGCTCGGGTCCGTACGGGCAAATTTTCCGACCGGATAACTTCGTCTTCGGACAAACCGGCGCCGGAAACAACTGGGCCAAGGGGCATTACACGGAGGGCGCCGAACTCATCGATGGTGTCTTGGACGTCGTGCGCAAGGAGGCTGAATCGTGCGATTGCTTGCAAGGTTTCCAAGTGTGCCACTCTCTCGGCGGTGGTACGGGTTCTGGCATGGGCACGCTTCTCATCTCGAAGATTCGCGAGGAGTACCCGGATCGCATGATGCTCACGTTTTCCGTCGTGCCGTCTCCCAAGGTGTCCGACACCGTCGTCGAGCCGTACAACGCCACGCTCTCCGTGCATCAACTCGTTGAAAACGCGGATGAGTGCATGATTCTGGATAACGAAGCGCTCTACGACATCTGTTTCCGCACGCTCAAGCTCACGACTCCGACCTTTGGCGACTTGAATCATTTAATCTCCGCCGTCATGTCCGGCGTCACGTGCTGCTTGCGATTCCCGGGTCAACTCAACGCCGACTTGCGAAAACTCGCGGTGAACTTGGTTCCGTTCCCGCGTTTGCACTTCTTCATGGTCGGTTTCACGCCGTTGACCTCTCGCGGCTCGCAGCAGTACCGCGCGCTAACCGTGCCCGAGTTGACGCAACAAATGTGGGACGCCAAAAATATGATGTGCGCCGCCGATCCGCGTCACGGACGCTATCTCACCGCCTCCGCGCTCTTCCGCGGACGCATGTCCACCAAGGAAGTGGACGAACAACTCTTAAACTGTCAAAACAAGAACTCTTCCTACTTCGTCGAATGGATTCCGAACAATGTCAAGAGCTCCGTGTGCGACATCCCGCCCAAGGGTCTCAAAATGTCCTCGACGTTTATCGGCAACTCGACGGCGATTCAAGAAATGTTCAAGCGCGTCAGCGAGGCTTTCACCGCCATGTTCCGTCGCAAGGCTTTCTTGCACTGGTACACGGGCGAGGGTATGGACGAGATGGAGTTCACCGAGGCCGAATCCAACATGAATGACTTGGTCTCCGAGTACCAACAGTACCAAGACGCGAGCGCCGAGGAGGAGGGCGAGTTCGACGAGGAGGATGGCGACGAAGCGTTCGCGATGTGAGCGAACGTCGACAGAGCGTTAAGAATATCACACAAAGACTCGCGCGAAGAAGAATACACGACGGAACCGCGGATGAGGTGACACGATCGGTGCAAGGCGCCGAGCCGAGGCGGCGCGAGGGCGCATTGACGTGCGAGCGCATCGACGCGCGCGGGCTCTCCGGGTTCGCGTCGCGCTCGTTTAAATATTACAAATTCTCTCCGTATCACGCCACATCACTCGATCGCGCCGGTACCTTTGTCGCTCGCACGCAGTTTTTCGCTCAGCGCGCGCGACAACTTCTCTAAACCGGCGTTTTGTTTCTCCAGTTGCTGCACTCTGGCGCGCAGCGTCTCTCGCTCGTCGAGGAGCTCTATGAGCGCCACGTCAGCCTTTTGTTTCATCATCTGCGCCTCGAGCTTCGCCTTCTCGTGCGTCAGCGCCTCGTTCCTCGCCTTGGTGAGCTCTTTTTGAAACTCCTCGAACGCAGAATCGTTCGTCTGCATCATCTCTTTGAACGCTTCAAATTTCTCCCCAAACGTTTTCAAATCCTTTGTGAGCTCGTCCTCGCGTTCGCGTCTCTTCACAATCTCCTCTCGCGCCTCTCGCAACTCTTCCACCAGCGCCGCGCGTATCTCCTCCGCGTGCGTCATCTTTGCCTCGCACAGCTCCTCCATCGTCGCCATCGCCTTTCTCGACCGCTCGGCGTGTTCCGCGTGCATGTCACACTTTTCCTCTAAGATTTTCTGTTGCTCTCGCATCAAATCAATCTGCGCGTCCGCGCGCGCCGCCGCCTCGTCCTGCGCCTCGGCGCGCGCCCGAATGCTCTCTAATTCATCCCCGATGCGCGTTGTCAGGCCCGCGTGTCGGGACTCGAGCTCGTCGTTGCGTCGTTGGAGCTCGCGCGCGACGTTGGCCAAAGTTTCGTTTTGCTCCGTCTTCGATTTGAGCTCCATCGCGAGCGCTACCGCGTCCGCGCGCGCGGCGTTGAGCGCGCGCTTGGCGTCGTCGGTGGTATTTTGTTTCGCGCGCGTCGCGTCGGTCACCATGGCGCGTCGCGCGGGACGCGTCGTGCGTCTACGAGTGTCGACTGTCGTCACTCCCGCGCGGGCGTCGGACGGACGGACATGTCGATCGCCGAGCTCGACGCGCTTCGCGCGGCGTACGTCGACGCCGAGGAGTGGATGCTCGAGGGCGTCTGCGCGTCGCTCGACGCGCTTCGAGGCGACCGTGCGTCGGTGCGAGAGACGCTGGTGTCATTTCTCGGCTCGCTTCCCACGGAAGAGGCGGTGGACGCACTCGCGGATCTCTGGGCACCGCGTGGCACGGACGGCGCGCGCGGAGACACGTCGGGGACGTCCACGGCGAGCGCATCGACGAGTGCGACGCACGCGGAGGGCGGTTCGCGCGAGAAAGGCGGCGGGCCGAGCGACGGGGCGTCCTCGGCGTTGGCGTCGGCGAAAGCGAGCTCGAAGAGTCGGGACAGAGCACCGGCGAGAGAGACGCGCGCGGTGCGTTTCGTGGAGAAGAAATCGAGCGCAAAGTCCAACGCGGCGAGCGATGCGCGAGAGATTCGTCCGGGTGACGAACTCACGCCCGGTGATTTAGCAAAGTCGTACGTGAACTGTCTCGAGTGTGGGAAAATTTTTGATTTGAGAGCCAAGGACGGCGTGCTCTCGCAGGTAGCCTTAGAGTTTTTAGAGCAGAGCGCGCGGTGTACGCACTGCGGTGCGTACGTGGAGGTGACGCTCGCGGACGGGGTGACGCGTTTTCGCGGCGATGGTGGTGAAAACGTCGCCGCCACGTCGACGTCGGCGGCTTTGGACGGCGACGTCTTCGAGCGTCTCGGCAAGATTAGTTTAGGCACGGCGGACGTCCCCGACGACGCCGAGGCGGCCGCCATCGCCGCAAAGGATCGTCTCGTGCACTTTGACAAGACGAGCGCCAAGCGAACGACCGTCATCGACGACCAATCCGAGTGGTTTGAGATCGACGGCAACGCCTGGCTCGACGAAGCTGAACGCGAGGAACTCAAGCGTCAGGCGCGAGAGATGGCCGAAGCCGAGGCCGAGGCCAAGCGCAAGGCGCGCACGACGTGGACTCTCGACCTCGTCGGTCGAAGAGTCGTCGCGCCGTCCTCATCCGACGCCGACGTCGACGCGTCGTCGCGCGCCTCGGACGACCGCGCGTCCGACAACGCGCTCGCCGCCGCCAAGGCGATTCGCGCCGCGTTGGCCACCAACGAAGAGCTCGCACAGGGCGGCGGCGGCGCCACCGCCTCCGCCGTCGAGACCGCGCGCGAGCTCGAACGTCGAGTCTTCGTCGATCCTCGCGCGACGCTCCGCCCATCCTTCCTCGCCGCGGCGTCGCCGAAACCTTCGCGCGCCGACGCCGACGCCGACGCCGACGCGTTTCGGCGCGCCTCCGCGTCGTCCACGCGCGTCTTGGACGACAGTCCCTTCGACGCCGTCCTCGCCGAGCTCGGATTCGTCGCGGGCGCATAGGTAATATCGAGACATCGTTTCCACGCGCGCTCGATCCCACGCACCGTCTCGAGACCCGTTCGAATCGCCTCCGCGCGTCCCGCGTCCCGGGCCGAAAACCCTCTGGGATATTCCTTTTCCCTCGACGCGTCGTCCGGGGACACGCGCGCGTCAGAGCGTCACGCACACGTCCCGCGCGCTCGCGCACCGGCACACGCGCGCGTACGCGCACGCGCGCGCACGTCGCGCCGTCGTCGTCGCGCCGTCGCGTCGTCGTCGCGTCGTCGCGTCGGGAGAAGGAACGGTTCGTCGGTTGGTCGGTCGGTCGGTCGGTCGGTGCCTGAGGCGCCATGGTTAAGTTCGGACGGCGGTTAGCGTCCGAAGCGCTCCCGTCGTGGGCGGAGCATTACATCGATTATCGCGCGCTGAAGAAACTCGTGTACGTGGCCAAGGAGGACGGCGCGAAAGACGACGAGGAGGCGTTCCTGAGGGCGCTTAGGGGGGAGATTCAAAAGTCGAACGCGTTTTACGCCGACAAGGAGAATAGACTGAAGGAACAGTTGGACGCGTTGGAGGTGACGATACGAAGTGAACACGCGAGTGATGATGCGGCGACGCTTCGTCGGGCGAAACGTGCGCTCGTGCGGGAATTTTATCCAGAGTTGAGCGAATTGAGAGAGTTTGTGGTGCTGAACTACACCGCCGTCGTCAAGGCGGTGAAAAAGTTTAACAAGAATTGTAACCGGAGCGAGAATGCGGTGAGCATTCTGAGCGAGTACTCGATGTTTTATTCTCTCGGGTTGGCCAAGTTGGTGACGCGGACGGAGATGCTCGCCGTGCACGCGGGCCCGACGGAAAACTCGAGGCAACTCGAGGATGCGATATGTCCGGTGTGCGATGAAGTCTTGAGTAATCCCGTGGTTTTGCCGAGTTGCAGGCACAAGTTTTGTTTCAAGTGCATCATCAATGCCGCGCCATCGGCGGGCACGCCGCTCATCACGACGAGCTCGGTGCAAGATTTGAGCGAATTCGACGAGGTGGATTCTCCGATAATGAAAACCCCGGCGCAAAAGGTTGGACTTTTCCCCGGTCGGTGTCCAGTCTGTCGAGTGAAGGATGATAAAAACGTCGACGGTCGAATGTTTGAACCCGATTCGAATTTGGACGAGCTCATCAAGAGAAACTTCAGCGAGCATGACCTCGCGGATACGGATGCGGATGAACTCGACGCTGACGAGCAGCCGGCAGCGAGGGAACCGTCTCCCGAATTCGATCGAGCGCCTACGATCCGGAAGGTGCTGCTCGTTGCCGTGGCGGGTTGTCGCGTCGACGCAATGTTGTCGGCGAATACGCCGACACTGAAATCATTCATTCGTGGAAACAAGAATGCGTGTTTTTCTCTCGACATGTGCGCGAGCGCCATGAGATGCTCGACGAGCGCGAACTCACCAATGTTACCCATCCTCACCGGCCAGTCGGTCAGTGTTCTGCAAGCGATCGATGAGAGCAAAGATGCGACGCTTTCCTCCATCTACGATCGATTGAAAGAGACTCGTTCGTGGATCAGAGGAGCGTGCGCCATTGGCGAAGCCGAGGATCTCGACAAGTTGATTTGCAAGGAGACCAAGTCTCTCTTGGGACCAGCCGGTCAACACTCCGACGCCGACGCCGTCAAGGCAGTCGTGACTTCTCTCGCTGCGCCCAAAGTCCCCGACCTTCTGTTGTTACATCTCGGTAACATTCAAAACGCGGGATTCATGCACGGTTTCGGTCCGCACGTCGACGCGTACATGGACACCATCGAGTCGACGGATAAGAAGCTCGGTGAAGTCATCGGTGCCCTTCGCGATCGTCAACGCGAATTCGAGCACGAAGACTGGCTCGTCATGATCACATCGCCCTCTGGCGGTACGTGCCGTCACGACATGCCGGCGGGCATGCAAGGTCAATTCGACGCCTTCGACTGGAGCGATGGCGGTGGTCGACAACTTCGCTCGAACGGTGTGAGCGGTCTCCTCGAATTACCTCAGCACAGTGCTGGCTGGGTTCTCGTGGAAAGCGGTCCTCGCGTCGAAATGTCTGGTGAATTACTCCCCGCGCCGTGTGACACAGACATCGCTCCGACTATTCTCGATCATTTCGGCGTCGCGCCGCGCCGCGAATGGGCCATGGACGGCGAGGATATGCTCGCATTCCGTCGACGCGAGGCGCTGGCCAAAGAGCCGATGTTACATTCTCGTCTTAAGAATACGAAGAAGGGTTTCGAGCAGCGTCGCGTCAGCAATCCGATGCTCGGTTTGACTCCGTTCTCTTCCCACTTGCCCGGCTTGTTTGAACCGGCTGGTTGCGCCGTCATCGGCCACAGAGGGCTGCAGGCGAATCGTGCGCCTGGAAGTGGCATCCGCGAAAACACAGTCGCGTCTTTCACGGCCGCGTCGAAAGGTGGTGCCGAGTGGTGTGAATTCGATGTGCAAGTCACTTCGGATGGCGTCCCAGTCGCGTGGCACGACGACAACGTCATTGTTCGACGCGGTCAAGGCCCATTAGAATACTTTAGCGTTCGAGAGATTGAATGGGCCGATCTGAGAGAATTGTCTCGCCTCGCTCGCATCACGGCTACGCGCGCCGTGGATGCGGTTCCGATTGAAAAGATTGCCATGACATCGGGCGATGACGATGACGACGATTACGACGACGACGAGAGCTACGAAGTCACCTTTTACCGAGTCTTCGGCGACGATAAGGAGCCGAAACCATGGGTCATGGAGATCGAAGACGAAATTCCGACCTTGGGTCAAATCCTCACGCACACGCCGAAAGATCTCGGCTTCAACATCGAGCTCAAGTACGACGAGGAAAACAGTTGCGACACGCGGCGGTTGGTGGCCGAACTCCGCGCCATTCTCGCCGTGTGCATGTCGCAACCGGGTCGCAGAATCGTGTTCTCGTCCTTCGATCCCGACGCTGCGCTCCTCATGCGTGCCATTCAAGGTTCGTATCCGGTTATGATTCTAACCGACGCTGAGCCGAATCACGCCGATCCTCGACGTCGTTCCGTGGCGGCGGCGATGGAGGTCGCGCTCGAGGGTGGTTTATGCGGCGTCGTGTCCGACGTCAAGGCCATCATGGACAGGCCGTCAGACGCTGTGGACGTTCGGGACAGTGGACTGTTACTCGCCACATACGGTGAAGGAAACGATGACGACTCAAAGTCATCGACACAAGTTGAACTCGGCGTGTTTGGCATCATCACAGATGCCGTGCCCGCAGTCGCGAAGAGGTTCAACGCGGCTACCGTGCAACCGGGTAATATAGCGCCGGCCCTCGCCCCGCTCGTGTCGCCGTCCGTGAATGCGGCGAGCGCGGCGGCAAAGCTCGGTAAACTGGAGCTCGATGCCGTCATGAGATCGAAGTGGTATAAACTTTCAGACGAAGGTCAGAAGGAGGAGATGCGACAGTACACGGCGAGCGGCATCCGCCCGGAATCTCCCAAGTACCGCCAGAGACGAGACAGCGCCTGCGACAGCGCATCCTCCGAGAGTGTTGACGCGCCCGAACGTCCTGACTCTCCAGATTCATTCCAAGTCCAAAAGACGAGAAACAACGAGAAATGGACGGGTTTCCCACAATTTCAGCGCGGACGCAAGCACGGCAAAGCCACGCTTGCCGGCGTTCAACCCTCCGTCGCCAAAGTCGTGACTCCGTGAAGGAGCGCGCGCGACCACTCAATACCGTAATTCTTCTACTATAATTATGCGCGACGCGATCCACTCTGGATCGTGAGAGGCGCAGTGTTGTATCTTCCCGCACCTTTGCTTTGCACTGTAATAATTTGCACAGCCATCACTAGCACCACTGAAACACCACACACTCACCCTCGCACGCGTCGCGTCAGCCGTCGCCGCGCGCGAGAGAGAGACGCGGTCAAGCGTCTCGACCCCATTGCTCGCCTCGCGCGACGCACCGTCGTCGACGCGACGCCATGAAACTCTTCACCTTTCACATCTTCAACGCTCGAGGCGAGTGCGTGCACTCTCGCGATTGGGCGCGCCAACGCGTCGTCGTCGACGAGGCGACCGAACACAAGACGCTGTTCGGTCTGTTTTTCACTCTCAAAGATTTCGCGCGGCAGCTCGATCCGACGAACGGCGAGGACGGGCCGTGTAACTTTTACGCCTTTGCCACGGACGTCTACAAGTTGCACTACTTTGAAACCGCCACCGGATTACGGTTTCTCTTGACGACGGACGTCGGCGCGGGCGATTTACGATCGATGATGCGACACATTTATTCGAATTTATTCGTCGAGTACGTGGCGAAGAATCCGGCGCTCGCGCCGACGGAACCGTTCGAGTGCGCGGCGTTCGACAGAGCGTTGGACGCGTACGCCTCGGCACTCGTCTCGCCGTGAACGCGCGTCGTCCGACCGAAAGCCGATCGAGAGCGCCTTAGAAACCGTAGTCAATGTATGTATTAGCGTAGAGATGTAGATTGATTCGCGCGCGCGACGCACACCGTGAGTGATGGCGCTCTTCCGCGAGTTCGCGCGGGCGTCTCGTCGGGACGCCTTCGACTTGAGACCATCCCACCATTCCTCAGAACGAGACGTGCTCGCGCGTCCGTGCTCGCGTCGAAGCGCCGCTCAGCGCGATGGTGGGATCGAATGCAGATCCGTCATCTGACGCCGCGCCCGCGTCGGCACCGTCGGCGCCGGCGCCACCGCCGCCGGCGCAAGCGAACGGGTCGCGGGCCGAAAGATCTGCGAACGCGGCGGGGAGTGGCGACGCGATGGCGCCGCGGCGTCACGAGAACTGGGGCGCTCGCAGCGTGGAGTGCTATGAAAAGTTGGAGCAGGTCGGCGAGGGGACGTACGGTCAGGTACGCGAGACGACGCGCGCGAGGCGAGAGGGACCCGTCCGAGGGGGAGGAGGTTTCCGCGCGGGAGTAGTTCCTCGGGGACGAGTCGCGCGCGGTGCGGTCGCGAGTCGACGTGCGTGCGGTTAAGAGCGACGACTGACACGCGACACTTTCGAACGTAGGTGTACCAAGCCCGATGCAAGGAGACACAAGACATCGTGGCGTTGAAGAAGATTCGAATGGACAACGAGAAGGAAGGGTTCCCCATCACGGCGATTCGAGAAATTAAAATCTTGAAGAAGCTGCGACATAGAAACATCATCGATTTGAAGGAGATCGTGACGTCGAAGGCTAGCGCTGAGAACGGGCACAAGGGCAGCATCTATCTCGTTTTTGAGTACATGGATCATGATTTGACGGGTTTGGCGGAACGTCCCGGCATGAAGTTTAGCTTGCCGCAAATCAAATGTTACATGAAGCAGTTGCTGCACGGCTTGCACTTCTGTCACAATAATAACATTCTTCACCGTGACATCAAGGGAAGCAACTTGCTCATCAACAACAAAGGGGTGCTAAAGTTGGGAGACTTTGGGTTGGCAAAGTCCATCACAAACGAGCAAGCGGCTCCGTTGACAAATCGCGTCATCACTTTGTGGTATCGCCCGCCCGAGCTTTTACTCGGTGCTACCTCGTACGGTCCGGCCGTTGATATGTGGAGCGCTGGATGTATTTTCGCGGAGCTGGTGCACGGCAGACCGATTTTGCCAGGAAAGACTGAGTTAGAGCAACTCGACCTCATTTTCAAGCTGTGTGGGACTCCCACGCCAGAGAACTGGCCGGACGCGGACAAGCTTCCGTACGCGAAGAAATTCAAGCCAAAGAAGCACTACCCGAGACGACTGCGCGAGGTGTTTAGTCGCTTCTCACCGTGTGAGAAGGATTTGCTCGAGAGTTTCTTAACTTTGGATCCGGCGAAGCGCATCTCCGCAAAAGAGGCTCTCGACTCTGATTGGTTTTGGGAAGATCCGATGGCGTGTGATCCGGACGATTTACCGCGTTATGAACCGTCTCACGAATTCCAAACGAAGAGGAGACGTCAAGAGGAGAAGAAAATGGGTGAGCAGAAAAAGAAACAGCGTACGGAAGAACGCGCGCCACCGCCACCGCCACCGCAAGAAATGAAACGGGGTCCGGGTGGTCCGGGTCACGGTCCTCGAGGCTCGCAGGGCGGTCGACCCCATCACGGTCATCGTCCTGGCGGGCAACCCTCGTCTGGTGGTCGTTACGGGGCTGGATCTGCTGCTTCAGGATGGTCTGCCGGCGGTCAGCAAAAACAATCTTACGCGCGCGGAGGAAGTTCGTTGGGCGGTTACGGAAGCGTCGGCGGCGGTATGAACAGCTTAGGAGGCAAAGTTGGGAGTTACTCAAATTTGAACAAATCGATGAACAAGTCCGGAGGGGGCTCGTACGGCGGTTACCGCGGAGGCAAGACGGCTGGATGGGCAGCCGGCGGCAGTTCCGGTGGACAACAAGCGGGATGGACCGGTTCCAAAAAAGACGACAAATAGAAACAAAATCGCCAACATTGACTCGATCAATCTGGGAGTTTAGGCGTCTCTGTCCGCAGCGATGTGGGCGCGAACGCAACTAGGATTAAATATGTATTCTTCATTTCTCGAAATTCGTGACACGAGAATGCACACGTCTCCTTACTCTCTCGCGCGCGTCCGCAGTCGCGCGGCGTCTAGAGCGCGCGCTCGCGCTCAATCCGTTTGGCTGTCCTCGCGTCAGTTCGACCGATCAGTCATGTCCCGGCCTCGAGAGATGTACGATCATCGCAAAACGCAAGCGTTGGCGCCCCGAGCGGTGCAGCTTCCATCCGTCTCTCGCGGACGTGACGTCGCGTTTCCGAACACCGACGCGCGCGCGGAGCGTTACGAGATGCGAACATTTTCGCGAACCACCGTTCTGAGCGGGCCTTCGTCCCATCAAGGCTCGGGGACGCTGAGCGGTCTGCGAGCTGAAACAGGTGCCCACTTCTCGTCGCGTCGAGGCAAACGCGCGTCGCGAAAAATCGCATCGGTCGGTCACCGACTGACGACGACGCTCGTCTTTTTTGCGCGGATAGGGAGAATCGCGTCCGAGTACATCGCGGTCAAGTCGACGAATGAGGATTTGCGACGCGCGAACGAAGAACATCAAGAAGAAATTAAACGCTTGGAGAAGGAACGTGGGGCAGCTTTGGCGCAATGTGCGGCGCTCAAGGCGACGCTAGAGACGGATCGACAGCAACGGCGAGAGGTGTTGGCAAAGCAGCAAGAGATGGAGGATACGATTGATGAGATACGTTCTCAACAAATCAGATCTGCGGAATTACTGGAGGAGGCGAAAGGCAACTACGACGTGTCTTCAAAAATAGTTAGCGATCGGCTCGCTGACGACGAGCAAATAGTCGCTCGTCTGAAAACTTTGTCGGAAGAGCTGCTTCTTAGCAAGGAAGAGGTGGATGGGTTGAAAGCACACAAACGTAAAGCGAGCGTCGATATGGGTGAGCTTCAGATCAAACTCGATGACGTCTCGGAAAAACTCACCGCGGTGGAAGAGGAGAATAAAAGTAAGAGCGTCGCATTGGACAAGCTGAACTCTGAGCTTGAAAAGAGTAAGCAATCTTCCTTTAGAAAGGACGAAATGTTAAAAGAGATGCGCGACGAACACAAATCACTCGAAACAAATCTAAGGGCGCTCTATGAAGATAGACTGAGGATCAGTAAAGCGCGACTGGAGGAAGAGATCGCGACCAACGCATCTGCGCAAGAGGCGATTCAAAAGCTCGAAGAGAAAAACGATGCGACCGAGTCCGAGTTGGCAAGTCTGAACGAAGAGTTCGGTGCACAGTTCAAGGAGCTTCACACACTGAGAAGTGCAGTCCCAGCTCTGAAAAGCGATTGCGATGAACTTCGCAAGCAATGCGACGACGGCGTGTCCAAACTTCTCGAGATGAAGAACGAGAACAACGAGCTCGCTCAAGCTCTCCAGCTCAAGAAGGCTGAGTTAAAAGTCACCGAGACTCGCGTCCAGGAAACTGAAACTCAGAACCATCAGCTCTCTCGAGAAGTGCAAGACCTATCAACACAAATCGAGACTCTACAGTCGAAGTTGAATGAAGAGCTCGAGCGAGTGCTCAAAAGCAAGTCGCACGAGGCGGCGCTCAGCGCGAAAATAGACGAGCAAGTCGCGGCTCTGACGAAACGTAATAAAGAATGGATGATGCAAAAGGATAGAGAACACGAGGAAGTCATGCGCGAGAAAGATGAACAAATAGAGTCGCTCAATCAGACATTGGAGAACGCTCTCGAAGATTTGCGCAACGCGCAAGAAGTGCGCAAGTATACGGAGCAGCAACTCGCCGATTTGAAGCGTGTACGAAGAGGCGAAGAATTTTCTGCACACGCCCGGAAACGACCGTTGGAAACGTCGATAGTCAAGATCGTACCTGAAGTCGCGGTGCCGACGCCCCGTCCCGGCGCGACCAAGCGCCGCGCTCGATCGCGGCCGCGGCCGCGGCCGACAGAACGCGAGTTGCCGCCGGAGACGCACGTGTCGCCCTCACCCGAAGAACGCGCAGCAGTTGCGTCCAGCTCGAAGAAGAAATCGAGACCGAAGAAAAAGTCGAAAAAGGAGTTGAAGAATGAGGTGCGCGCTTTCGCCAGCACTGCTCTCGAGGAAGACGACGCATTTGATCCTTTCGCTTTCGCCGAAACACCGTGAACTACTACTAGTACGGAGATACATGCTTTAAAACGCTACGCTGAACCTATTCGATCAGTCCTTCGTCTTATACCCGGTGTGAATCGCCACCATGCCGCCCGTGAGATTCTCGTACGTGACGTGCTTAAACCCGACGTCTTGCATCAACTCCTTGAGCTTATCCTGGCGAGGAAACTTTCTAATGCTCTCCACCAAGTATTGATACGACCCTCGATCGCGAGCGACGAGCTCACCGAGCTTTGGAATGACGTTAAAGCTATAAAAGTCGTACACGTTTCGCAACAGGTCGTTTTCCACGTGACTAAATTCGAGAATCATGTACTTTCCGCCCGGTTTCAAACACCGATACGCATCCGCCACCGCCGCCTTGGTGTTCGTCACGTTTCTCAATCCGAACGCGATCGTGTACACGTCCACCGAACCATCCTCGACGGGTAACTTTTCCGCGTTCCCTTCGAGCCAACGCAACTGATCTTGTCTCAATCCACGCTGCGTAGCTCGCTTCGCGCCCTCTCCCAACATCGCTGGGTTGATGTCGCTCACAATCACCGTCCCGCGCGTCTTCTCGTCCAACACCTGTCCATCCAACTCCGCCTCTCGCTCCGCACGCTGCAGCGCGCGCAACACACGAAACGCGATGTCCCCGGTCCCGCCCGCGACGTCCAGGTGCGTCATCCCCGCGAACACGCCGACTTTGGAGACAAAGTAATCCTTCCACAGTCGGTGCACACCCGCCGACATCAAATCGTTCATCACGTCGTACGACGGCGCCACACGCTCGAACACGCCTCGGACCAACGACTCCTTCTCGCTCGCGTCCACCTCGACGTACCCGAACGACGCCTTGGCGCTCGCGCTCGCGTCCGCGCTCGCCTCGTCCTCGCGACCGACGTCGGCGCCGACCGCATCGCGCACCGACGTCGACGACGACGACGACGACGCGAGCGCGCGAGCGCGCGACGACGCGATGCGTCGCGCCGCGCGCGAGCTCAGCGCGCGCAACATTCCTTTTCCGCGTCTCGAGGCGTCGCGGACGCGCGTTGGACTGCCGACGACGCTCGTGGAGCCCCCTTGCGGCGTCATTCGTCGTCGACGAAGATCGATTTCGCGCGCGCCGACACGCGCTCGCACCGATCGCACGCGACGCCTGATTTACCATGCGCGCCGCTCGAGGGATGATTCGCGCGCTCGCGCGCGTCGCGCGCGACGCGGAGGCGACGACCGCGACGACTCTTTTGGATAACACGACGATGGCGACCGGTCCACTGATGACGACGCACGCCACGACGCCGCGCCGCGCGTACGCGTCGGCCGCGACCGGGCAACCGCTCTTGGTGACCATGATCGGCTTGCACAAATCCCTGAACGATGTGCACCGGAAGATTGAAGCGGCGGGGGCGGAGATTAAGGAGTCGAGAAACGTCCGACTCGGCGGTCGCGCGAGCAACATGTTCCTCGTCACCAACGCGGACCCGATGGCGATCAAGAAACAATTCGAGGGCGAGGCGTTTGATTTCTTTTCTGTGTATCCGGCGAGAAACACGGTGCAAGATTTGAAGGGACCGTACTGCGAGACGTCTCCGTTGTTGCCGTTCGTTCGCCGCTGCGCCATGTCGGTGCCGTACAAGAAGGACGTCGTCAACGAAATCACGGATTTCTTGTGCGGGAAAGGAATCACGCTGACGCACATGGACGAGTACAGATCGGGGAAAGACGTCGTGTTGGAGTGCATCCTGCACTTACCCACCGGTCTCGCTGAGTTTCCAGCCATCGACGATCAAACCGTGTTGAAGAAGCTCGAAAGTTTGGGCGTCACGGTTTCGGAATTCGGCCGCGTCGAGGGACGACCTCGCGAAGAAAAGGCGGCGCAGTCGTAGACGCTCGCGGACGTCGTCGACAGTTTTTATACCATACTGATTCTATACAATACGCACCCGCGAGTCGAGGTTGTAGTACAAACAAATGTCCATCCGCGCCGCCGCGCCGTCCTCGTCGCCGCCTCGAATGATTGGATTGTATGATTGGGCGCGACCGACGCGAGAGCGCACCTCGTGACGCGCGAGAGCGCGCGCGCGACACGATGCGCACGGAAGAAATCGAGATCGACGTCACCGTCGTCGCGTTCACGTTGCTCGCCGTCGTCGTCGCGCGTCTTTTTCTCCTTCCCGGGGTGTTCTCGCGACGGTCCGACTTTGTGCAACTTCCGAGCCCATCGCTGAAGTTCGTCGGCGACGGGGCCAAGGTGCGGCGAGGACCGACGCTGGATGAGATACCGAGCGTGTGCGAAGACATGCGCGCGTGTTTCGCCGCTGGGACGTCGCTGCCGATGAAGAAGAGGAAGGAACAGTTGAGCGCGTTGTTGAGGGCGCTTCGCGAACGCGAGGACGACATCTTGCGGGCGCTGCGAGAAGATTTGTCCAGAGAGGGCATCGAGGCGTTGTACTACGACTTAGCGCTTCCGAGAGGAGAGATACAGGCCATGTTGAGGAATCTGCACTCGTGGACGGGGAGGAAACGCGTGTGGTCGCAACGCTTGATCACGTGGCCGTCGAGTCAGTGGACGGAGAAGCAGCCGTTCGGGTGCGCGTTGGTGTGCTCGAGCTGGAATTTTCCCTTCATGTTGAGCCTCGTGCCGTTGGCGGGGGCGATCGCGGCGGGCAACACCGTGGTGTTGAAACCGTCGAACGAGAGTCGAGCGTCGGCGGTTTTGCTGACCGAGTTGGTGCGAAAATATTGCGATCCTCGCGTCGTGCAAGTGGTCGGCACCGAGGTGCCGGGGAACGGCGTGGACGTGATGCAGACGGTGTTGGCTGAAAAGTTCGACGTCATATTCTTCACGGGCTCGAGCAAGGTTGGAAAAATCGTCGCGCGCGCGGCGGCGGAAAATCTGACTCCTACCGTGCTCGAACTCGGCGGACAGAACCCAGTCGTCGTGACGGATTGTGCCGACTTGAGTTTAGCGGCGAAGCAGTGCGTTTGGGGACGCGTCATCAATTGCGGACAACAATGCATCGCACCGGAGTATGTCGTGTGCCACGCGTCTTGCGTTGACCGTTTCGCAAGGTTTTGCGCCAAGTGGATCGAGCGTTTCGTTCCCGACGCTAGTAAAGACGGCTCAATGAGCCGCATGGGCGGACCCAACCCCGACGCTCGAATGGAGAACGTCGCGAAATTGCTAGACGATGCGAAGAAAGGTGCGAACGGGGATGAGATCGTGTGTGGAGGAAAATACGACATCAAGACTCGCATGGTGGAACCGACCGTGGTTAAATGCGCGAACGACAAGTCACTCTTCCTGCACGGTGAACTTTTCGCGCCCATACTCTGCATACTTCCGTATCACACCATCGGCGAGGCGGTCGACATTTGTCGCTCGAAGCCCAAGCCGTTGAGCATGTACGTGTTCTCTCGCACACCGGCGAAGACGCGGTTAATCATAGACAATACGCACTCAGGTGGCGTCACGGTGAACGGTACCATGTGGCACTGCGCGCACGACGGGTTACCGTTTGGCGGCGTCGGAAACAGCGGCATAGGAAGTTATCACGGGCGGTATTCTGTAGAGTGTTTTCAACGCACCAAGCCCGTCTTGCAAAAGACGCGGGGTCTCGATTTCCTCGGGTTTGGCATCGTGACGGATCCGCCCGTGTTCTATCTTCCGCACGCGAGCTGGAAAACGCGCTTGATGCGCATCGTCATGTAACGTCTCAACGTCAACGGAACAAGTTGATTCGAATGTTGTAATCTATTACAAGTTGTAAGTTCTTCGAGACACATCATGCAAAGTTCTCGCGTGCGAAACGTCAGGCGTCGTCGCACGTCGAGAGTGAACCAGTTTCATCAGATGACATCGGCACAATTCGCGTGCTTTGTGATGATCATCGTCACATTTTCTCGTTCCATCGACAAATGGTATGTCCGAAAAGGGCTTTCGCGTTTCAGGCGAAAGCTCGCCACCGAACGTAGTAAACCAACTAGAACGACGTGAGATTTTCATCATCGCTCTACGTATTTACTACGTGGATTCGGTGGCTAGCTTATCCTCAGCAGCCCGCTTTCGAGGCGTCAACGCCACTGCGCTTCGTGATTTCAAGCGTCGTGAATTCCTCAGCGACCGTCGGGTGGATACCGACAGTTTCATCGAAATCGCTCTTTTTGGCGCCCATTTTCATCGCGACGGCGTATCCTTGGGTAACCTCACCGGCGTTCGGCCCCAGGTAGTGGAAACCAACGACCCGTTCGTCATCGGCCAAGTTCGTGATGAGCTTGACGAAGCACTTGTTGTCGCCTCGAACCGCGACACCGTTGTGCTCTTCGTGGTTTACGGACCACTCCAACGGCTTGAAGTAAGAAATGTAGCACTCGATGTTGTCGGCGCCGTACGTCTCCACCGCAAGTTCTTCGCTCATACCGATCGTACCGTATTCGAGCGGAGTGAACACTGTCGTCGGAACGAGGTCGTAGTTCATCTTCTCCTTGTAAGGCGTATCAGAAAATAAGCGTCGCATCAAACGAATACCAGCCTTGATGGCCACCGGCGTGAGTTCTTGGCGCGTGTCCAACACGTCACCGATCGCGTAGATGTTTTCCACGTTGGATTGCTCGTCAACGCACGGAATCTTACCATTCTTAGCATTGAATTCGACGCCAGCCGCCTTGAGATCCAACCCTTCGGTGACGGCGTCTCTGCCGACGGCGCACACCACGGTGTCGAAGGTTTCTTCGAACGTGTTACCAAACATGGTGTTTTCGAACGTCACCTTGATCTTACCGTCATCTTGCTTCTCGAAGGCCGTCGGTTGCGAGTCACGCAAGAATCGCGTGCCGTGTTCGCCCATGTACTTGACGATCATCTCCGCGATTTCTTGATCGAATCCGCGAAGCGGAATGGAACGAATAGCCACCGACGTCTCGAATCCGAGCGCCGTCAAGAAACCGGCCGTTTCGAGAGAGATGTACGACGCACCGACGCACAATGTCTTACCCGGCGCTTCCGGCAGAGAGAAGATGTCGTCGCTCGTGATGCAGCAGTCCTTGGCGCCCGGCGCGTCGGGATACGACGGTCGTCCGCCGACGGCGACGATAATCTTATCCGCCGTGATCTCTTGCTCTTGACCGTTCTTCTTCGTTGCGATGATCGTGTGCGCATCTTTAAACTTTCCGTACGCGTTTATGTACGTCACACCCTTCTCTCGCAGCGCCGTGCGATACCCAAAATTCAAAGAACCGATGTGGTTTTGGACAGCCTCCACCATCTTGCTCCAATCGTGTCCCTCCGTCGCGAGTTTCCATCCGTACTCTCGCGCGTCGCTGAACTGTTCACCGAGTATCCCCGCCTGATGCATGAGTTTTTTAGGAATGCATCCCACGTTGACGCACGTCCCGCCGAGTCCCCACGTCGTCCCCGCCGGCGACGGTTTGACGAAATCTAAACACGCCGTCTTCGCCCCGTGTTTCGCCGCCTCCTTCGCCGCCGCCAACCCGCCGGACCCACCGCCGATGACGATGACGTCGTACTCGTACTCGTGGTCGCCCTTGACCCCGCTCGCGGTCGGCGCCGTCGTCATGACGTCGAGAAACGACGACGACGATCGGCGCGCCGACGGAAGATCAAAGCCGGTGACGACTCGAAACGCTCGCGAGAGCGCGACTCGGGAGGCGCGCGCGCAGGTTGTGAGAACGCTCGTCGCGTTCGATCGCGCGAACGGTGCGCACCGACGAACGGAGCGCGCGCGCGTGTGGCGACACGAACGGCTGGGCACTTGAATGTGGTTTTTCAAAAGATGTCGCCGTCGGCGCTAGCCTAGGTGAAAGTCGGATTTGCGCTGCCCGCGACCGAGTGATTTCATGAGACCGGCGACGCCGCGCTGAGCGACGTCGACGGCGGCGCCGGCCATGGGACCGGCGATGCGGTTGACGTCGCGCGCGGTGTTGCCGAAGACGTCGCCGTAGCGGTAGCCGGCGCGGGACGCGCGGTGTTGGTCGTGAGAACGCGTTTGAACGTCGAAGAAACGCTTGACGGTGACGACCTGTACGCACGTGACGCCTACTAGGACGCATACCTCGATGAAAGTGGTGCGCACGGTGCGTCGAGCGTTGGATTCAACGGTCTGTTTGTGACGCGTGGCGCGCACGGTGAGATAGTTGAGTTCCTCTCGCATCTGTTGTACCCAATTATTTAAACCGCTCACCTTGGCGTTCACGCTCGACATGGCCTCTTCTTGCATGACTTCTGAGGTTTTCTGTTTCGCTTCTTGTCTCTTCACCTTTCCGGAGTGTTTCGTCGGCTCCGACGCGTCCGGCTCGTGCAACGCCTGAAAATAATCAACCGTCACCGACGCGGAAAGAATCTTCTCCCCCTTTCTCCCATCCTGCGTGAAACACGCGCTGTACACCCCACACCCTCTCGCCGCCAACTCTACCTCTCGCTCATCGTCTCGCCCTCGATTCATGAATTGAAATTCGTGCATCGTCGTCCCGTTCGCCGACGCCACGCGTCCCGTGAGCGTCCCCGCGTGCGACACGCCCACGAACCGTCCGTGCACCACCACTCGATCGTTCGCGCACACCGCCGCGTCATCACTCTCGAACGTCTGCATCGCGTCGCGTCGCGCGCGGTATCGTCAGTCATCGCTTCGTCGGCGTCGTCGGCGCATCTTTATCGTCATCTTCATCTCTTCATCAATTCATCATCACCGCGTCGCTTCGCGCGCGCACCGCGTATATGCACTCCGATTCACCCTTCTGAATCTTAATCTTAAACGCCCCCACCCGCTCGATCGCGAGCGCCGCGACGACGCACGCCAGAAGACGCGCGACGACGCCTCGACGCGCCATGTGCGCCCACCGTCGCGAGGGTGAAAGTGAGGCGCCGATCTTGAGCCTCGCCGCATTTGACCGCACGAGGACGACTCGAGCGCCACCATGTCGGGTGCGTGCGCGTCGACGCGCGCTCGAACGCGTTCCCGACGCGTCTCGCGGTCGATCGCGCGCGAGAGAGGATGGATGACGACGCGCGCGCGTCGAATCGCGTCGCGCGCATCGACATCTCGATCGAGTGCGCGCGCGGGAACGGCGCACGCGATCGAGACGAGGACGCGATCGAGACGCGCGCGGTGCGTGGGAAAGCGTGGTGATGTGTGACTGACGATGTTTGCGCCGCTTCGGTGCGCTCTCGCGCGTAGGTTCGGTGCGTCGACGTGTCGTCGCGGCCAACGCGGAGGGGAACGCGAGACGACCGCCGCAGGGAAGTCTGTTGCGATTTTATACGGACGAGTCGCCGGGATTGAAGATCACGCCGGTGGTTGTGTTGGGTATGTCGGTGTGTTTCATCGGTTTCGTCACCATGCTGCACGCGATCGCGAAGATCTCGGCGTACACGTCGGGTAAGTAGAGCGAAGAGAGACGGCGCGACGAATCGAGAACGCGGTTGTAATACACACTCTCCGCGATAGTATTTCATTTCATTCTCTACGCTTCAACGATGCGCGGTGAAAATTTCAAACCCGCGACCGGCGACGGCGAACGTCAGGGTGTCCGTCGCGTCCGTCGACGAGAGAACGTCGACGGCTTCCGGCTCAGGGGCTTGCGTGACGACGCCCTCGCGTTGGATGAGCGCGAACTCGTCGTCATTCGAAACAATTTCCCAGAATTTCACGCGTTGGTCCACGCTCGTGGTGATGATTCGAGCGCCGTCGGACCAGACGCTTCGTACGGCGGAGCTGTGCGCGAAATCGAATTCGGCGACGCGGTCGGGCGCAGCACCGTCCGCGTCGATGACGATTTCTTGGCATCGCAACTTTTGATCGTCGCCGCCACTGACGATGAGAAACGATCCCTCTGTGGTCGATCGCGATATACACAGCGCGTTGACGCCGGATTGGTGCGCGCGCTCGATGAGACACGTCGGGGAAATGGATGCCGAATCGTCGAGACGCCAAACGGCGACGGCGCCGTCGGTGCTTCCGCTGCACGCCCACGCTCCGGATGACGTCTCTAAGACGTCCACGGCGAGCGTGGGACACGTATGATACGCGAGAGATGAAACCTTTCGCCATCCTCGCTTGTCCTCTCGCATGGCGACCGTGCTCACGCTTCCGCGACTCGTCGAATATAATACGCGCATCTTTCCGCTCGGCGTCGCGTACGCGGCGACGTCCATGATGCGCTGCGCGCTCTCCGCCCTCGGCTCGACGTATCCGCATCCTTTCGTCCAACTTCGCGCGCCAGCCTCGTCGACAGGTTTCGGGATGACGAGAGCGGTGGATTTGATGTCCCACGCGCCGGCGTCGTCACGCACCCACGCCAGACGAAACGCCAACAAAACCTCCTTGGCGCCGCCGGCGCAGAGGATGTACGAACGCTCGCTCTCCTTGAAGACACTCAACGCCTTGACGGTTCGCCCACCGGGATGTTTACACACATCGCCCGGTGCGTATAAACGCAATCCCTCCGCTCGCGAGGCGTCGTAGAGTAGACGCATGACCGTGCCGTCCTCCGCGCCGGAGACGACGCCGAAGAGTCCGTTCGTCTTCGCCTCGGGCGGCGGAGGAACGATGCGAACGGTGTGAATCTCTCGTCTGCGCGCGCGTACAGATCGATGGTCAGTCGGTAGATACAACACGTAACGTACACAAAACGAACACGCGCGGTGATCCTCATAATTGCCTTCACTGTTCACGTTTACCGCTCGGCGCGCTCGGGCCATACCGCCGTCGTCCAGCGAACTGGGGGCAATATTCGCACGTCGAGCGTCGTCGCGAGCGCGGGAACGCACGTGGTGCGTCGCCTCACATTACTACATATATTTGGAAAATCATCGGATCACGCCGTGAATCGAAAAATGACGAAAAAAACGCGCGATGAAAACACGCACCCGTGAGACCAAAGATTGACGGCGTCCGCGTTTGACGAATACTCGGACCATCGCATCGAGACGCGAAGCGACGTCTTGTATCGATGCACGAACATGACTCGATCACCGTCACCCATGAGCACGTCATGCGGTACATTTTGCGCGCTGCATGGAATGCGCATCATCTGTCGCTGGTCGTTCACCGAATACGCCACGAAATCCAACTCGCGAAATCCGGCGGCGTGCGAGAGCTCGCCGGCGGCGTCGAGCGAGAGAAACACGGCGCCCGCCTTGGACGGCGCGGTCCATTTCGACACGAGGACGAGCTCACCGTCGTCGTTCAGACTCCACGTGCACGCGTTCGAGTCGCGTCCTCCGGACACGAACGTCGGCCCGGGAAGAATTCTACAATCGTTGATGGACGCCTTTTCGTGCGCCGCCCATTTTTTGGCGACGACGGATAATTCGTCGGCGGCGCACGAAAAGG